>Ga0210057_1000208_pt1 | contig 102836 bp, 98 predicted proteins | sample CryGeyCG2114_010_2_FD_183968 | JGI IMG/M metagenome (GOLD analysis project Ga0210057, IMG submission 183968) | Groundwater microbial communities from aquifer - Crystal Geyser CG10_big_fil_rev_8/21/14_0.10 (SPAdes) (version 2) | ecosystem: Environmental > Aquatic > Deep subsurface > Groundwater ...
CGCCCGCTACATTTCCGCGGACAAAACCCGCCGAGCCGTCCTGCAAAAAAAATACTCTCATTCCTACCGGCGAAACGGCCTCCCAAACAATCCCGCCGATCTTATTGGGGACGCGCTGTATGCCGCGATTATTTCTACGTTTGCACAAGGGTACGATTTAATCGCTCGGGCGGCACAAGAAGAAAAATGGCAGATCAACCTTGCTGAGATCTCGCGCATTTGGGAAGGCGGCTGCATTATCCGAGCAAAATTGCTCAAAACATTCCACGCGGCATTTGCCGCCTCTCCGCATGCCCACCTTTTTGAAACCAAACAAGTTCAATCTCTTGTACAACGCCATGCGCCAAAACTTGCGCTATTTGTCTCCGGAGCAAACAGTAGCGGCATACCGCTTCCGGCGTTTTCGTCAAGCCTGTATTACTATGAATCCATCAGAGAGCACCGGCTGCCATCAAACCTGATACAAGGACTGCGGGATTATTTTGGCGCCCACGGTTTTGAGAGAACAGACCGGTCCGGAACGTTTCACGCGGATTGGAAATAATCAAACCATATGCATGCACGCAACATAGAAAAACCCTTTATTCTCACCATTTATGGTGCGTCCGGCGACCTGGCATACCTCAAACTTTTTTCGAGTATATACGCCATTGCTGAACAGAAAAGATTTCCCAAAGATTATCACATCGTTGGATTTGGGAGAACCTCTCTTTCCAAAAAGGAATTCCGTGCTCGATTTGAGAAAGGCGTTCGCGACAATCTTGGGTATGCACCCAGAGAGAAAGTCTTACAATCGCTCTTACGCCATGTGTCCTATTTTCACGGAGAGTACAACAATCTGGAATCATTTAGACAATACAAATCATTTAGAAACGAACTGTGCGCGTCAAAACCTCACACACGAATAGAATATTTTTCCGTTCCCCCCGCGTTGTTTGGTGATATAGTAAAAAATTTGGCAGCAACAAAAAAAAGCAAAAAAGAAGACATCCGTCTTATCATGGAAAAGCCCTTCGGTCGAGACAAAGCATCAGCTCAGCAGCTGTTTCACTTTGTTTCCCAATACTTTTCCGAGGATCAATTTTATTTGCTCGACCACTACCTTGGGAAATCATCGGTTCAAAGTATTCTCAATATGCGACATACCAATCGCATACTTTCCAATATCATGCGTGGTGAAGAAATTGCAAATATTCAAATTACAGCCTTTGAAACAACCGGCGTGGAAAATAGAATCGATTACTTTGAAGAAACCGGCATTGTTCGGGACTTTATCCAATCACATTTGCTGCAAATATTTGCGCTTGTGACCATGAATATACCAAACCATCATGAAGCTGATAGTCTTCAACGCGAAAAAATGGCCATGCTAGAAGCCGCAGACTGTATGTGTGATGGCGCGAACGTGGTGCTTGGTCAGTACAAAAGCTATCGCAAACAAAAAAAAGTGAAGCGGGGCTCAAAGACAGAAACCTTTGCTGCTGTTCGACTTTTGATTGACAAGCAGGACTGGCATGGCGTTCCGATATATATCCGAACCGGAAAAAAATTAAAGAAAAAAAGCACGTACGTAGTCATTGAATTTAAAAAATTCCCATTTCAATCTGATAAGGAAACCCCAAATCGAATTATCATTGAATTCTTCCCGTTTCCAAAAATAACTCTTCAGATGATCAATTTTCAAGAAGGAATTGACACCTACCAACACCTGAATGCCAGCGCATCCATTGCCTGTGACATTGAAGGTTGTCTTCCTGAACATGCAGATCTCATATTAGACGCCATAAACAAACAAAAACTTCATTTTTTAAGTTTTGGTGAAATTATGGCTAGTTGGGATGTGGTCGATGAAATTGCAGACAATATAGAACAAGGGCATATTTCAGTGACGCCATATGCCGATCATTCAAACGGCCCGGCGAAACAACATATGCTCACCAATAAGGATGGTTTTGAGTGGGTGGAATTGCCCAGGTAAATACTTCGTATGCATGTTCAAACATTCACAGACAACAAGTCATTCATTCACAAAAGTGCTCAAATAATTATAGAGGCGTGTACGCAAGAAAAATCCTGCATTGGACTAAGCGGTGGGAAAACACCCATCCCAATATACCGTGAATTAACCCCACAGGATGTGGCGTCAGCGCAGCTGTATATGTTAGATGAACGGTACGTACCAGACAGTGACCCGAGATCGAATGTACATACTATTTCCATGGCGCTGCCACATGTACCGATTGAAAATTTTGATACATCGCTGCCAATTGAACAGTCATTGGCTGCGTATTCAAAAAAACTTCCCGAGATGTTTACTCTATGCATTCTTGGCATTGGGACAGACGGCCACGTTACGTCACTGTTCCCCCATTCTCCGGCACTTACTGAAAAAAAAAACGTGGCACATACAACGACCAACATTCTGGATGTTCGAGACAGATTGACAGTAACTTTTCCACTGATTGTATCTTCAAAAAAAATTCTTCTGGTAGCAGCCGGAAAATCAAAAAAACAAATAATTGATGACCTGCTCCATTCCAATAAAACAACGGATGAGTTGCCGGCAAAAAAATTGCTGGGACATCCAAACATCACCATCCATTATCTGCAATCCGTATGAAACCCAAGCATGATAGGCTTATCATAATGGACTTTGACCATACCATGTTCAATACAACCACATTTGTGGCCGCGCTAAAAAAAGAATTTCAGGAACAGTTTGGCATTGACGAGGCGACGTTCGCAAAGTACAGAGATCACATCAAAAAATGCAACAAAGTGATTGATATTGACCGGTTTGTAGAGCATATACCGCATACAGACAAAACAGGCATGCATGAAACAATCAGAGACCTGCTGCACCGATGCGCGGACAAATGGATTTTTGACGATGTTCGTGAATTTATGAACAGACACCAAGACCGCTTTGATATTGCCGTTGTCACCAACGGAGATATAGAGCTGCAGTCTGCAAAAATACACAATAGTAAATTGCCGGGGTCGTTTCACACTGATATATCAACCGACCCAAAGCAGGAGGTCGTTGCCCGTCTTATTGCCCCGTATAAAAAAATCTATTTCATTGACGACAAACCGCGTACAATTGAAGCGGTAAAAAAAGCGCATCCCACGGTGCTCACCTACTTTATGACCCGCGACGAAGATCATCCGTACAAAGACGACTGCCCATCATGCCGCGGGGCGGACTACGCGGTCGCAGGCCTTACCTTTGATATCCCATAACATGAAGGTTCGTATTTCTCTTATTTTATTACTTTTCACGGGCGCCGGCTGCGCTCCTGTTTTCAGACCGTCTATGCAACTTTCATCACCTGCTTTTTCGTCCAATCAATCTATTCCCGCAACCTATTCATGCGATGGAGACAATACAAGCCCGGAACTTCACATCAATGCAATACCGGAAAACGCGCAAAGTCTGGTGCTCATCATGGATGATCCGGATATACCGCAAGAAATAAAAGAAAACCGAGGCATAGATGTATTTGACCACTGGGTGCTTTTTAATATAGCCCCCCAAACCACTGTCCTCGAACAGGGAAGCACGGCCGGTACTCCGGGTGCCAATGGACGAGGCGAAAGCGCCTACACCGGTCCGTGCCCACCGACACAATATCAGCCCACAGAGCACCGATATTTTTTCAAACTCTACGCGCTAGACGCAATGCTCAATCTCCCGGCAGGCGCGAGCAAGACAGACGTTGAAGCGGCAATGGAGGGGCACATATTGGAGCAAGCTGAGTTGATAGGGACATACGATCGGTCATAAATCCATACCTCTAGGCTAACTCGGCTTTCCGGTTCATGCGCAGCCGGATTCGTTGTATAGCGTGCATTGCAGTTGTGACAAAAGCCGACATAATAGCCGCAATGCCCGTAAACAACAGACCGGCCTGGCCGCACGCTTCATACCCAACCTGTTTGGTAATTAACTCAATAAATGCCCAACATCCACGCTGTCCTCCATAATTCATGAACATCAGAAAACCGATAATTGAAAACAGGGTTCCTCCGAATGTCCCTGCAACAAACTGCACCAACCTAGCATTATTTGACATCATATATGAATTTCCCCCCCCTTGTATTTTGTTTCTTTGTCTCCTTCACCTACCACTCCACCGAGTTAAACTGACTCACGACCTGTACCCATATCTTGCCAGGATGAAACGATATTTGTTCACCGGTATCATCCAGCCATTTTGTGCGCTCACGCAATTCTTCCTTTTCCCACGTGCCTTCAATGGCTTGCCCCCCTTGAAAAATAACAGCCTTTCCACTCCCAATAGTATCAATGTTAAGGCGGCCGACATCATCTACCACGCGCGCGGTCACCAGCTGGACAATCACAGTGTCCGCATGAATTTCTTCACCATCTTGGTCAGCATCAACTCGACGAAACTCATACCTATCGTACACCCCGGTTTCACCATTATACTTCCACGATGGCTTGTATCCCCCACCACCATAACTCAGTGATATTGTTTGATCACAATCAGTCTCACACATATCAATATCATCTGAAAAATGCCAGGACTCAAACTCGTGTGGAGCGTCTACATCGGCATAGCGCTCCAAGGCTGCATTCCACAGGTTGCTTGACGTATACGCGTTGTGCGGCGCGAATCGGTCGGTGGCTCTCCAATAATACCAACCGCGAGAAAATTCATTCATGTCGAAAATGCTTTCTTTTTGAATTTTTGCCAACGCCTCAGGTGAACCCCCAACGTGCATGTACATAGTGCTTGGATATTCAAGCAACCAATCCAAATAATACGGTCGCGCGCTTCTTACCGGACCCACTTTCTCCGCTTCTTGAAAAGATGGGAAAATGGCCATAAGACGCGGGATGCTGCCTTCTACCGGCGCTTCATACACAAGCGATGCTTTGGCAATACCGGAAAGTGGCTGGGCGTCCACATGATTTTCTACCATCACGGCAACCAATTGCGGTGATTGCGCCCCGATATTGCCGACACAGACACCATCGATAAATCTCCGAAGCGCGCACGACCCTGTATTTTCCGTACCCTTATCACTGCGTGTTTCTTTGAGGCTTCTGCCTAAGTCTGTCTTTCTTGGTGTAACAAAAAACCACAGCGCGAGCATCACCGCAATGGCAATAATTATGGCGGACAGCACAAACATAAGCTGCTCAGCATCTTTTACATGCAACACTTTTTCTACCTTTCCCAAAAATGGATGCTTCTTTTTTGACATATATCAATCCTATCAAACTTTGGTAAAAGAAAAAAGGCTCATGCAGAGCCTTTTTCGCAATGTCCTATTTCCCTTTTTCCTCTTTTTTCGCTTTTTCATCTTTTGCCTCTCCTTCTTCACCTTCCACCTCAGCCTTGCCTTTTTCTTCCACCTTAATATCTTCAATACTGCCGGCTCCCTCTTCTTCCATGGCCTTCAACTGGTCTTCGGTCAACGGAGGCGTTACCTTTGCAACCAGAGCCGTTGCATCTTCCAGTAGAGTAATTCCAGCAGGAACGTGAATATCCGCAACAGTAATAGTATCTTCAAATGTTTTTAAGGTTGTTAAATCCACAGCGATTGATTCGACCAAATCTTTTGGTAAACACTTTGCTGACACCGAATCCATAAACATCACGGTTGTTCCTCCGGCTTCCTTCTCTGCAGGAGACGCCCCTTCAAACTCAAGATAAATGGTGACTTCTATGGCTTCATTCATGGTAACATGTCGAAAATCAACATGAATCATTTTTCCTTTTACCGGATCATATTGAATATCTTTCACCAAAACAGGAACTTTTTCCTGGCCCGGTATATTCAGCTCAATAATGGTCGATTCACCGGCATGTTCATACAATTTTTCAAATGCGACATATGGAACGGCAACAGAAAAAGCATCAATATGCGGTCCGTATACAACCGCCGGAATTTGATTGGCTTCACGAAGCGTTCCCGCGTTTTTTTCTCTTGTTGTTGCGTCAAGTGCCAAAATCATATTCTAGTCCTTCATGAAATGATAAATAAATTCTTTTTGTCGCTTGCGAATCATCTGGGCAAAATCTATGACAGCATTCTCGTCCAGACCGCTGCTGTCGCGCAGTCGCAGAACATCGCTTTCCGATAAATCAGTCAGCATGCCAACAGCGCCGACACCAAGACCCGGATCAACAATAAACGCAAGAACGGAATTTTGGCATTGCCCGCAGGTCATATGAACCAACTGAGCACTGCAATCCTCTTCAACAACGCGCATATTATCGATCACGTAGGCTGTTTTGCACAGCGGACAAGGCTGCAACCCACGCAACCCCGGTAAAATATCTGCCATAGTGAAAGTGGAAAGATGATACCAACTATTGATCGTTTTGTCAAGAAACAAGGGCCTCCTCACGATCGTAGTGAGTATACCACCCACGGCGCTCATGAGCTATCTTTTGTGGCTTGAACGCCCCAAACTCTGAACCATACCCAGCACACTATACCCCATTATAAGAGAAGAACCCCCATAGCTGACAAATGGCAAGGGAACCCCGGTAACCGGTAGCACCCCTGTAGCCCCCCCTATGTTTACCATTATTTGAACGAATAAAAATAGCAGCACCCCCATGATGGTATAGGCGGAGAAATCATCCTTTGCCATTTTTGCCAAACGAAGCAGGCGAAGCAACAAAATTAAATATAAGACAAGCAAAGAAAACAAACCAACAAATCCCAGCTCTTCGCCAATGACCGATACGATAAAGTCGGTCTGCGCCTCCGGCAAAAAATGCAGCTGACTTTGTGATCCAAAGCCAAGCCCGCGACCAAAAAATTGACCCGACCCAATGGCGATAATGGATTGCGTGACATTGTAGCCACTGCCAAGCGGATCCAGTTCCGGGTTGAGAAACGTCAACACGCGCTCTTTTTGGTATTGTTCAAAAAGGAAAAACCACCCAACCACCGCAATCACGACCGCGGCAAGAACTGTCATAACGATGTACCTTTTTTTTGTGCCGGCCATAAGTACAAGCCCGAACCATATGCCGACAAGAACCAATGATGAACCTAAATCCGGCTGTAGCAGTATAAGCCCCACATATAACCCTGTGGCAAGACCACTTGATACAACAAACTCCCACGCGTCAAAGCGCCTGCCCTGACGGCTGATCCACCACCCAAGCATGAGTATCAAGGATGCTTTGGCAAATTCGGCGGGTTGAAATGAAAAGCCAAAAAAACGAAACCAGCCGGTTGTACCACGAATTGTCACGCCAAAAAACAAAACCAGAGTCAGCAACAGCAGGCCGACAATATAAATAATCCTGGATGCGGACTCATAGCGTACTTTATGAATGTGGCTTGAAACAAGAAAGAAAATGAATCCAATACCAATGGCAACGGCCTGTGTTGGAAAATATAAAAGCTCTGTTCCGCGCGATAAATCAACACTGTAAATGGCCGCCAGGCCAAACAAGCTTAAAATAAAAAGAACGATTGTCAGCATCCAATCGTACCCTGCAAAAAAACCCTGTATTTGCCGCACATATTGCATACGCGCTATTGTCCGACAGGCAAATACGAATGTGAATCAAAAATATTTATCAAAGGTATCAATTCAATACGGCTGACGCCGCCAACGTCCTGATAAAGACGATAGTCAACAGATCGCCTTTCGCCGCCTCTAAACGTGGGTTCAGACATGTGGACGACCCCCACGACGTCATTCCCGCGGTATAACAAGACCAAAAAATCCGCCTGCCAATAACTGTAAACGGAATTGTTGGTCAAGTCAAATGTAAGCGTGCTCCCAATACCATCTTGGCTCTGGGTAAAAGCCAAATTTTCCGGTTCAAACGCAAGGCGCTCTTCTCTAAAACTTGCCGGGTCTGCAATGACATGTGTATCCAGACGCTCCCACACAATGTCATCGACAACCAATTGCGCGCGAGCCGGAAAGCTTTCATTTTCAAAACCCAACAGGGGCGCATACGACTCCGTCCCCGGCAAAATGGTCACGGTCTGTGCCGGTGTTCGTCCTGTTGCAAACTGATACTCATAATGAATATGCGCGACAAACATAGGATTGGGATTGGATACGGGTGTGACCAAATCATATGTGTTTCGCGATCCCTGATACACCTGTGGCTGACCAAAAATAAGAGGCCGTGCCTCATACATATTTTGTCGACTCTCATAATTTGGAAACTCCAAAACTTGCGACCGATACAGCGCCCTGTCCTGCCAGTAGTCGTACGCTATGTATTTCCCCCAAATTATCAGACCAATACCCACTGTAATTGCTCCCCAGCTGCTTAGGATAATAACGATAATTTTGCGGAGCTGCAGCTTGTGACGCACAAACCAAATACCACGCTCCAGCCCCTTGCTCGAGAGCGAACCTGATGTATCCTGATATTTTTTTAATTTGTCTTCCTGCTTTTTTCCAAACATGTACCGGTAGTATACACCAAAATGCCACTTCTTTCACCCCTTGTTTTCGCTGAGCACGCATGCTAAAATATCCCCAACTTAGACATACCTCTATGGCAGACAGCAAGGAAAAAAAATCAAAAAAACAAAATGACGCGGGTGACTACAGCGCCAAGAATATTACCGTTCTTGAAGGACTGGAGGCCGTGCGCAAGCGCCCGGGTATGTATATTGGATCAACGGGCGCGACCGGCCTTCATCACATGATATGGGAGGTCGTGGACAACTCGTTTGACGAGGCCATGGCAGGCTATTGCAACGAAATAACAATCCGTCTGTTGCCAGATCACAAGGTACGTGTCATTGATAATGGCCGTGGCATCCCGGTTGATATCCACCCGAAAAAAAAGGTCAGCGCGCTTGAGCTGGTCATGACCACGCTGCACGCGGGCGGAAAGTTTGGCGACAGCGGGTACAAGGTTTCCGGCGGTCTCCATGGTGTTGGTGTATCCGTGGTGAACGCGCTTTCGACAGAAGTAACCGCAGAAGTTCATAGAGACGGAAAAAAGTGGATACAAGAATATGCCGAGGGAAAACCCACATCAAAAGTGAAGCCGACCGGCGCAGTAAAAGGAACCGGGACAACCATTACATTCCGGCCAAGCGCGGCTGTTTTTGACACGATCGACTTTTCGTGGAAAACCATTATTGATCATCTGCGGCAACAAGCGTACCTGAATAAGGGCGTCCAAATTATTGTACAAGATGAACGATCAGAAGAGGAACGAGTAAAAGATAGCACCGCGAGCGCCTTCCTGAATAACGAATATAAATTTTATTTTGAGGGCGGTATCAAAAGCTACGTCAGGCACATCAACAAAAATCGTGAACCAAAACACGAAAATATTTTTTATGTGGAAAAGAAAGTGGATGAGGTCCTCGTAGAAATTTCTCTCCAATATACCGGTGACTACAATGAATCACTCCATCCCTTCGCAAACAACATCACGAACCCTGAAGGCGGCATGCATGTCGCCGGATTTCGCAGCGCACTCACCCGTACGCTCAACGCATACGCCCGAAACAAAAATATATTGAAAGAGAAAGATACAAACCTGAGTGGGGATGATGTGCGCGAAGGGTTGACTGCCATTATCTCGGTTAAGATTCCTGATCCGCAATTTGAAGGACAAACAAAGGGAAAACTGGGGAATCCTGAAGTTCGGCCGGCCGTAGATAATGTTTTCGGCGACGCCTTCATGATCTTTCTTGAAGAGCATCCAAAGGACGCGGAAGGCATTATAGGCAAATGTCTGCTGGCAGCAAAAGCGCGCCAAGCCGCTCGTATCGCGCGAGATGCGGTGCTGCGCAAAGGAGCACTGGAGGGCTTCACCTTACCTGGCAAACTGGCAGATTGTTCCAGCCGACGCGCTGAAAATTCCGAACTGTTTATTGTAGAGGGTGACTCTGCCGGCGGTTCTGCTAAGCAAGGCCGAGACAGAGAAACGCAGGCCATTTTGCCGCTGCGTGGAAAAGTGCTGAATGTTGAACGAGCGCGAATTGATAAAATCCTTGCGAACAATGAACTGAAGTCGCTAATCATTGCCATGGGCACGAATATTGGAGAAATGTTCGACATTGAAAAACTCCGCTACCACAAAATAGTGATCATGACCGACGCGGACGTTGACGGATCTCATATCCGCACATTGCTGCTCACGCTTTTTTTCCGCTACTTCCCAGACCTAATAAACAAAGGACATCTTTTTATCGCACAGCCGCCCCTCTACAGTATTAAAAAGGGCAAGGAAACAACCTGGATTTATACGGCAGACGCGCTCCAGCAGTACAAAGAAAAAAACGGTATCACTGATGAAGACTTGGAAGTGTTGGAAACCGAAGAAAACGATGAAGCGGCAGAGGAAACAGAAAAGGAAATAAAAAAACAAGCAAACAAGGACGCAAAGAAGCTGAATGTTCAGCGATATAAAGGTTTGGGAGAAATGAATCCGGATCAGCTCTGGGAAACAACAATGGACCCGCAATCGCGTATGATGAAGATTGTAACAATAGAAGACGCGGAACGTGCCAGCGAAATTTTTGAAATTTTAATGGGATCTGAAGTGGCTCCGCGTAAAAAATTCATCCAAACACACGCAAAGAGCGTGAAAAATTTGGATATATAAAATTTACCCGTTAACAAAAAATCACCTCGTAAGGTGATTTTTTGTTTGTCCTCCTTTCTCCTATGTAGTGGCGATGCGCACATGCCGCTGCTGATCAGTTGCGACAGGTGGGCGCGAATGTGTTTTCCTTGTCCGTTGACTTGGGCCAGACGATGCCATCGCTGTACAGGCAGGCCAGACGCTCCGGCAGATCAGTCCGAGAGGCATTCACGGACAGGATGAAGACCAGTCGCCTACCCCACCAATCGTCATGCCACTCCAGCGTGTGTCCCTCTTGCTTTGCCCTCTCAAGCACCGTGATCAGCCGGTCGGCCGCGTCATTGATCATGTTTCGAATAGTGATCCGTTCACTGGTCGACGTGCTGAGAACGTCGGAGCAGGCGATCCTGGTCAGGAAGTTCAAGTCCTGCGTAAACCGCCGGTACGCATGCTGTTCCTCGCCGTCAGAGCGCTGTTCGAGCTGCGCGGCCCGAATGGTGCGCATCCGGTCCGTGCACCCATCAGACGTCTCATCCGACATCTGTGGCTGCGCGCCGCAGCCCGACAGGGCCACAGAAAGAAGAAAACTCATCCTCGCGATCGCGCGCATGTCATCTATCCCTTCATTCGGTTAGAATCAGCAATTCCACGACAACTCACTTTGCCGCGGATCTCGTGTTATATACCACAGTGTGGCCCCCTTGTAAAGATATCCACTCCCCCCTTGACAAATCCGCTTCTTTCCCGTATACTTCTTTTCGAACTGGCCAAAGGCCTTTTTTTAATAACTTGGTCAACGGGCTACAGATGGTAGACTGTCGACCACAGACTGTCGCATGTCTATGGCATCCGCTTTTCAAAAAATCAAAGACTACTTTCACGGCGCAATCAGCGAACTGAAAAAGGTGACCTGGCCAACCCGAAAACAAGTTATCAATTATTCAATCATGGTTATTGCCATGAGTATCGGCATTGCCATTTTTTTTGGCGTGCTGGACTACATCTTTAACCTTGGCCTGGGCGCCCTCCTTTCATAAATTTGTTGCTTTTTTATGGCCAAACAAACCCTGGACCTCGGCAAGCGCTGGTATGTGCTTCACACCTACAGCGGATACGAGGAAAATGTAAAGAGAAATTTGGAACAACGTATAGACACCTTTGACATGAGTGACAAAATTACTGCGGTCATGGTTCCAAAAGAAAAAAAGATAAAAATAAAAAATGGGAAGCGAACAACCGTAGAAGAAAAAATATTTCCGGGATATGTCCTGGTTGAAATGGTCGTGACGGATGACAGCTGGTACGTGGTACGAAACACGCCTAACGTCACGGGCTTTGTCGGCTCCGGTACCACCCCCACACCCATTGATGCCAAAGAAATGATGTCTCTTCAAGGACGCATGCAAGTGGCTGAACCGTCTCACAAAATTGATGTATCAGTAGATGAAACAGTGCAAATTATCGACGGACCGTTTAAAAACTTTGAAGGAAAAGTCAGCGCCGTGGATGACTCACGCGGAAAAATCAAAGTACTGGTTAATATGTTTGGCCGAGAAACACCGGTCGAGCTCGACGCGCTGCAGGTGAAAAAGGTTTAATAAATATATATATGGCAAAAAAACTCGTCACACAAATCAAACTCCAAGTAAAGGGCGGTCTGGCAAATCCGGCGCCTCCCATTGGTCCTGCGCTCGGTCAGCATGGGCTGAATATTCAGGATTTTTGTACGCAATTCAACAACGCGACACAGGACAAAAAAGGTGATGTCGTACCGGTCGTGATCAATGTGTATGATGACCGAAGTTTTGATTTTATTACCAAAGTTGCTCCGGCCAGCGAATTGATAAAAAAAGCAGCCAATATCAAATCAGGCGCTGCCAATCCCCTGAAAGATAAAGTCGGTAAAATTACAAACGCGCAACTGCGCGAAATCGCTGAGACAAAAATGCCGGACCTCAATGCCAATGATATTGACGCGGCAATGAAAATAATCGCCGGCACGGCAAAGCAGATGGGTGTGAAGGTCGAAGGATAACACCACCACTAAGACCAAAAAACTCGCCACATTGGCGAGTTTTTTATTTGGAAAGAATATCTATGCACAAATGTTTCCACACAGGTCTCCCGCGCGTGTCAATCGCGCCTCGCCATCGTGCGTCTCTTTTGTTATACTGTGTACAACAATATGCATCGCCCATCCATTGCAATTATTGGCGCAGGCGCGGTAGGCTCTACCATCGCCTACGCGCTCACGATAAAAAACCTCGCGGCAGAGGTCATGCTTATTGATGTCAACGAAAAAAAAGAAGAGGGCGAAGTTATGGACATTTCTGATGCCATGTGTTTTGTTGAAACGGGTTGTGTTACCAACGGCAATTTCAGAGATGCGCGTGGCGCGGATATTATTATTATCACCGCAGGCGTCTCACAAAAACCCGGGGATACCCGCCTTGATCTGCTGACAAAAAACGCAAACATCGTGCGATCCGTTTTCAAGGGAATTGGTCGCCTAAAAAAGACTGCCATTATCATCATTGTCACCAATCCTGTTGACGTAATCACCTATCTCGCGCAAACAATATCCGGCCTGCCCCACAATCAAGTATTTGGGAGCGGAACCACGCTTGATACGGCCAGGCTGCGCAAGCATGTGGGGGAAACACTGGGAGTCAGCAGCCAAAATGTTCATGGATATGTTATGGGAGAACACGGAAACAGCCAATTCGTCGCTTGGAGTTCCCTCACCGTGGGCGGCATGTCCGCTGCACACATCAAAAAGTTATCCGCGCCAACAAAGAACGTAATAGAAAAAAAGGTACAGATGGGTGCTTACGATATTATTGAAAGAAAAGGCGCAACGTACTATGGCATAGGGCTGACAGTTACAGACATTGTGGAGGCCATTATATACAACCAGTACAAGATACTACCGGTCAGCGCGCGCCTGACACGCTGGAACGGAGTCTCGGATATTTGTCTTGGCGTTCCAGCCATTATTGCCGAATCAGGAATTCAAGGACAGTGGCCGATGTCTCTTCCAAGTGCGGAAAAAAAGAAACTATGGTCCTCAGCCGAAACAATCCGTGACCATATCAAAGCCTTATGAAACAGCGACTGACTGTCCCCCTTGCTGTCGCTCTCCTTATTGTATTGGGTGCCGGCTGCGGTAGCCCGAAGGATAGCGACAACGCACAGCCACAGATGCCGGAGAATCAACCTATTGATAATGAAACAGTTATTGAAGGGTCGGTACAGCAACTCTCCTATATTTACTGCGTACAGAACGGTCATCAAACCACCTTGGAATATTCCAACCAAAAACGGGCGTATGTTCTATACTGCGCGTTTCCGGATGGCTCCCGCTGCGACGCAAGTGCGTTTCAAAACAAAGAATGTACCGATGAAACAGCGGAAATGCCCGTTGATTTTATTGCCGTCAACAGAACAACGGTGGGGCTTATCAGCGGACCACGGTCATGCCCGCCTGTCGCAAATCCCGTATGCGGATCCGACGGACGAACATATACGAATGCGTGCACAGCGCAACAGCGACATATCGATATTCTTGCCGAAGGATCGTGTACAAATTTACCCGATATCACCCTGCCCAATGTCGAGCGATACCGAGGTTCTATACGCGTGAGCCCCCCCGAGGAACTTTCGACAACCCAAACAACAGACACAGCTCCTGTCACGACGCCCCCTCAAAACACGACGGAAAAAACCACCCCGACAAATCAACCGCCAAAAAGTGAACCACCGTCAAAGCTGGCGCAAGCAGGCCTGCCGGACTGGCTCAGTATTCCTATTTCACTTCTGGACGAAAGCAATACCTCCGCGCGCGCGACGATTGAGGAATGCCGGATAGATGGAAATATCTACTATGTTCAAATAGAAAATAATGATTTTTCCATTCTCTATGATGCAACGGGGAGCCTGATTTGCTACCCGTCCAATGATATAGACAGCTCCTGCCCCAGGGGCTTCACGTTGGCTACCGGATCATGTACTGTGGTCTGGGAGAAATAGCTATTTCCAAAACCGGCAAAAGGGATTGACAAAATCCCTTTTTTTATATATCATAGGGCACAGTACTTACTCAGTGGGACTCCAATCACTTGGGGGCTCGAACCACTACCATCCCAATTACTATGGGCAAACGAATGGAAGACCTCAAGACCAAGGTCGATAAAACAAAGGTCTATTCCCTTGATGAGGCTATAGCCCTTGCCAAACAAACAAGCACGGTCAAATTTGATGCCGGTGTGGAAGTGCACGCGCGGCTGGGAATTGACACAAAAAAGACAGATCAGCAGGTTCGTTCCACAGCGGTTCTCCCACACGGCACAGGAAACACAAAGCGCATTGCCGCGTTTGTGGGACCAAACGATGAAGCGGCTGCCAAAGCCGGCGGTGCTGATCTGATTTTCGGAGAAGAAGACATCAAAACGATAAAGGATACCGGAAAAATTGATTTTGATATCGCAGTGGCAACTCCGGAAATGATGCCAAAGCTGGCTGTCGCGGCAAAAGTACTCGGTCCAAAAGGACTGATGCCAAATCCAAAAACAGAAACAGTCAACAAAGATGTCAAAACAATGATTGAGTCGCTTAAAAAAGGTAAAGCGGCCTTCAAAACAGATGATACCGGAAACGTGCATCAGCTGGTTGGAAAAGTGAGCTTTGATGACGCTAAGCTCAAAGAAAATATTCTTGCCTTTATAGAGGCGCTGAAAAAGGCTAAACCGAGTGGAGTAAAGGGCATCTATATCAAAACCCTCTACCTCAGCAGCTCTATGGGGCCAAGCGTGAAGGTGGACACGAATCTCTAATCACCACAAACCCCCCTTTCGCAAAGGGGGGTTTTATTTGAATATGGCAGCGATACCGGCATCCAAATCTTCATCTGTTTGATATTCTTTGAGATCAATCCTCTTATCGCCCGTTATCATTGCCGATATCTGATACTCATCTTTTTTCAAGTACAGACAAACAATTCGTTTACCCATGTCAGCAGCTTTTGCGATAAGCACGCCAGCCCCATGGCTTGGAATACTCACCTCCGCGACAACAATGTCTGCTTGACCGAGACGCTGCAGCTCTCTTTCAAAAATTGCATCTTCCTCCAGCTCGGTTTCCCCATGCTTGGACATCTCTTGATCCGCCACATTGGGCGACAACACAGTCCCATAGTCAGCCAATCGCTGCGCTATGTATTTATATTGCGGTTGCATTCCTCTCCCCCCACGAATTGACCCGATAAAAAAAATATTCATACGGCATTATTTCCAAGCAAGTAAAAATAGTGTCTTCTGCATTTCATAAAACGGCCTGTCATCAATAAGCGTTACAATCGGTTCGCGCGCAGTAAAACGGGAGTACACGATCTTGCTGTTATACAAGCGCATATCAAAGTCATCTTGCCTGTCATCTTTCATGACACGGATCTCGGTAAGTCTGTCATGATCGTACTGCGCCGCGAGCACGTTCGCCGTCTCGTCATCCGGCACAAGTATTTTTTGGGCGATCCCTTTTTCAATTCTTTTTTCGTCAAATGCCTGACGCAAGGCTAGGCCGGGACGCTTCTTCCGGTTCGAAGGAACATACGCATACAAACAGTCTGCGCCTGAATCAAACACATCGTCAAGCGCGGCTTTATACTGCTCCAGTCCCTCAAAAAAACGAACGTCCGGTCGCCGGTCAGCCAATCGGTACACTTGGCGCAAAGAGGGAACAAGCGACTGAACGTCCGCAATGCGATCCGCAAATTCGCGCTGCCGCGCATCAAGCACATCATACAAGTGCTCCGGATTCTGTGCAATGTACTCGGTGCGCCAGCCTTCTTTTACTGACAATACCAATCCTGCCTCCTGCAGATTGCGGAGCACATAATACAGCATGGTTCTGGGAAACGAACTACGCTTCTGAAGCTCCTGCACGGTCGCCTTGGGTCGCTTGAGCATGAGTAGATAGAGCCGTGTTTCATTCTCACCCAGGCCGATTGCCTCCAAAGCCCGCTGCTGTTTGGTTTTATGTTTTTTGCTTTCTGTGTGAGCCATATACCCGCCATGAAGATAAAAAAAGGAGTATGTAAAATGTACATTTACACTGTGCAAAAATCCTAATCGACATCATCTTGCTTATAGTATACGATCAGCGTACCAACTCGGCGATAGGTTGTCAAATAGATACTGACAATTTATGCCGCAATGCGGAAGGAGAAACCATGAGCGAGAAGCTCGTGTTCCAGTTCAGCATCCACCCCACGGCCAAGGAGCTGGGAGCCCGGATGCCGGACAAGAAGCACACCGGCGACCCCCTGACGGCCGATGCCGGCTGGGACGTCTACCCGATCGACCTGTCGCGGCTGGACCCGAAGTGGCCCGGCTTCCCGTACACCCTCCAGCCGGGCGAGGCCCTGGCCATCCCCACCGGCCTGACCTTCGTGGCCCCCCGCGGCTGGTTCCCCGAGGTCGTGGCCAAGACCGGCCGCGCCCTGCAGGGCGCCGTGCCGGCGGCCATCGTCTTCGACTGGCAGTACCGGCCGGACCAAACCGATCCGGCCGGGTCGGTCTTCAGCGCGCGCAACGTCTCGAACAAGCCGGTCGAGATCCGCACCGGCAAGGCGTTCGCCCAGCTCATCCTGCGGCCGCTGTGCCCGGCCGTCGCGGTCGAGGTCGAGCACGGCCAGATCGACACCAACACCGACCGCGGCGGCAAGCGCTACGGCGGTGCCGATGGCGAGGATGGCGGCAACATCCTGGATCAGCACCTCACCAAGGGCTGATCGTTCACACGCGCCCATGCGTGTCGCTAAAACGGGGCTCTCGTAAGAGCCAAGGAGATCTGCCCACCCACGCGCACGCGTCGGTGGGCAAGGATCACAAGCGCATAATCGACTTTGTGTGCTTGTGCCCTAAAAGCCCCTCCCATTCTGAATATTGCTTCAAAACATGAAATAGCCCATACTGTATGATACATAAACGTGAGCCCCGTATGGCACAAAAAATTCCTGACATTTTGAAATTTCTTCATCGAATAAATAAACTGAAGGACGTCACCCGTTTTAATACATCTCTTTCAGAGAATGGAGACACGGTTGCCGATCACTCCTGGCGTTTGGCACTCATGGTCTTTCTTGTTGGTTCTGAACTTGAAATACCGGTTAACGTTTGCCGTGCCATGCAGCTTGCCCTTGTACACGATCTGGCCGAGCTTGAGACAGGCGACATAGACGCATACGACGCTATCGTGCAGGGGCTCGACAAAAGTGAAAAAAAGAAAAAAGAAGCCGCAGCGATGCAGGATATTCTCAAAGATATTTCTTTCGGTTCAAGCATTCACGCCCTGTGGGAGGAATATGAAGCACAAGAAAGTCCGGAGGCAAAATTTGTCCGCGCGCTCGACCGAATTGAAGCGTACCTGCATTTGGACAACGATAATACCGGTCTGTATGTACCGGAAGAATTTCACGGAGATTACGCCGATGACGCGGTGCAACGATTTGATGACGCGGTGAAACACTTTCCGCCACTCAAACAAATTTTGGACCCGGTGAAAACAGAACTAAAGCAAAAATTCGACACACTCGGCGTGAAGTGGGTTGAGAAATAAAAAAACCCCCCGGATTCGCCTGACAAGCTAAGATTCTCGTTTCCCGAAAAGCCAGCTTGCCTGACGTAACGCCTGCCGGCAGGCAGCGAAAACAGGAGGTATTTTTTGTTACATATCTTTCCACGAACGCATCATGAAAACATGTGTAGCGGGCGACGGCGTGTGTACTCACATGCTCGTGTGCTATCACCGCCGCCCGATGTTGTGTGTCCTCCTTCCCCTTGTTGCCGTTGTGGAACCGTGTTATGCCGCCTGTTGTTCACGCCGCTTCACGGCTTCGATGGCGTACTCCACACTGTGCGCGCGGACAACGTCCGTCCGCATGCCGCTGCAGTACAGCGCAAACCGACCCTTGCTCATGCGCATGAGCGTGAGAGTGCCATTACTGGCCATGTTGGCGTTGTGGATGATCCAGTCACCCTGATGACCCACGTCGTACATGAGGGACTGATCACTGCCTCGCGGCGTGGTAAGCACCACCGCGAGCGCTGTCAATCCCGCCAACAGAGCGAGCGCGAGTGCCCCCAGTAGGGCGCACGCTTCGGGGCTGGTTACCACCACCGTCACACCGCTTCTTCGGTGCTGCGGTCAGCGGCGTCGAACTCCGTCCAGTTACCGGGCGTGTAGCCCAGCAACCGATCCGCCCTGTCGATGGCCGGACGGATGTCCGTCTTCGGCATCGGCGGCCAGGGCAGCCCGTCCATGTCCAGCAGTGCCAGGAGAAACTCCCGCCCCGGCACGGGCTCGATCTGCTCACCCGTCTCACAGCGACGCGCCCTGTCGGGTCCGAGGATCTCCCAGCCCGCGTACATCTCCATGAGACGAACCTCGGGTGCCGGCGTCTGCGCCAACGAAATCGGCTGCCGCGCAGGCCGCTGCGCGTCGAGTACGCGTGGCCGGAAGCGTTCGACACGCCGCATCTCCTTCCGCCTCTGCCTGCGGCTGTCCCAAATCCACAGCGCCAGCACAAACAGTGCCAAGGCTACCAGACCGATTTTGAATCGGTCACTCATCGACTTCCCTCCTGTCCGACTATATGTCGGACTGCCTGTTGAAGACCATGGATAATACAGCTTCTGACCGATTTTGTCAACGGATAAAAAAATCCCTCTTGTACAGGGATTTTTCTGGTTCTTCTTTCCACGATCATCATGAAAACAAGAACGAATGGTGGGGAATTCCGCGCGGTTCATGCCGAAATGTCCCCCACCGTTCCTCATGCCATAAGCATGCTCCTTTGTCTGGACCCGAAGGTCGTTGTTGTTCAGGCAGTCGCCGGCGTGGACTCGGGCTTGGGGATGCCGACGGCTCCCCGCCCTCGGTCATCTCCGCGATCGAAACTGTCCTCCACGCACTCGCCGTCACGCCACAGGGTCGTCCTGCGGCTCGTCGCCGAGTACACTTCGAGAGTTGTTCCGTCCCGGTGCCTCAGAATGCCCGATCGCCTTCGACCCTTTTTGGGGTCCATGTCTCTGCTCCTCCCTGCCCCGGCAGGGTGCTGTTGCAGACACTCCAACCTATCACACAGTATACCATTTGTCAAGGCATGACGGAATTTGTTACACTGGTAACGCCTGCCTGTAATCAGATGCATATGCTGGAACACAAACGCCCAAGCTGGGATGAATACTTTCTGGAAATTGCCAAAATTGTAGGCAAACGCTCCACCTGCGATCGCGGCCGCCTTGGCTGTGTGCTGGCACGTGAAAACCAAATACTCGTAACCGGCTATGCCGGTTCTGCGCGAGGGCTCCCGCACTGTGATGAAGTCGGGCACCTGATGAAAACAATACGTCACGAAGACGGTCATGAATCACAGCACTGTTTGCGCACGGCGCACGCGGAACAAAACGCGCTTATGCAGGCCGCGCGCATTGGTGTCCCTGTCGAGGGAGCCACTCTCTACTGCGGCATGACTCCCTGCCCGGCGTGCGCGAAAATGCTGGTAAACGCAGGTATACGACGCGTTGTCTGCGCCAAACGCTACCACGCGGGAGAAGAAAGCGAAGAAATTTTTCGCATCATCGGCATTGGCCTGCACTTTATAGAAGAGACGGTCGAACAATATTCAAATCAGTAAGCAGTATATGAAAATTGTTATCGGCCTGGTGGGACAACTGGCCAGCGGTAAGGGAACGGCTGCCGCTTATTTAAAAGAAAAACATGGTGCGAGCACGTACCGCTTTTCTTCAATTTTAAGAGACATAGCCGACCGACTGTATTTGGATCAAAGCCGTGGAAATTTGCAGCTTATTTCTCAGGTACTCCGCCAAAATATTCGTGAAGACCTCTTATCCGAAGTCATTGCCAAAGACGCGATGAACGACCCGCATGAGCTGGTTGTTATTGATGGAGTCCGCAGGCCCGATGACGTCAAACACCTTCGTACCATTCCCGGCTTTATCCTTGTCCACATTACTGCTGACGCTGAAAAGCGCTATGACCGGTTAATTAAACGAGGAGAAAACACAGATGACACACAAAAAACGTTTGAGCAATTCAAGGCAGACCATGCTCGCGAGGCAGAACTAAAAATAAATGAAATAGCAACTCAGGCAAATGATACGCTTGATAATAACGGATCGCTTGAAGAACTGCACAAGCAGCTAGACAAATTGATACAAAAATATGCTCATACAAATCAAACGACTCCATCCTGACGCAAAATTGCCTTCCTACGCGCATCCCGGTGACGTGGGGCTGGATATGTATTCGCTCGAATCTTGCATACTGAAATCGAATGAATTCCGAATTTTCCCTGTTGGTTTTGCCTTGGAGTTTCCGGTTGGGTACGCCGCAATAGTAAAAGATAAGGGAAGCTTTGGCGCCAGCGGTGTTCATACATTGGGCGGCGTTTTCGACGCCGGGTACCGCGGAGAATATAATGTGTGCCTTATCAACCTTTCAAACACATCATTCCCAATTGAAAAAGGACAAAAAATAGCCCAACTTGTAATCTATCCGGTCATTATTGCTGAGCTTGAGGAAGTGGAAACGCTCTCTAACAGTTCTCGCGGAGAGGGCAAGCACGGAAGTACCGGAAAATTTTAATATGAAGACCTACCTCGACATTGTACAGCGCGTCCTCACTGAAGGCGAAAAAAAAGACGACCGTACCGGTACGGGCACCACCGCGATTGCCGGAGCCATGTTTGAGCACGATATGAAACAGGGCTTCCCTCTGCTGACGACAAAAAAAATGCCTTTCAGCATGGTCGCGTCGGAACTTGAATTTTTTATAAAAGGAATTACGGATAAACAGTGGCTTCAGCAAAGAAAAAATTCAATCTGGAATGAATGGGCCAACCCGGAAAAAGCGCCCTATGGTCATGATGAACAAAGCAAACAAAAAATGTTGGACGAACGGGATTTGGGTCCGGTGTATGGATTTCAGTGGCGAAACTACAATGCTCCCTATGAAAACTGGGACTCGAATTACACCGGCCAGGGGGTAGACCAGCTCGCGCGCGTGCTGGAAACTCTTAAGACCAACCCAAGCGACCGACGAATGATCGTCATGGCATGGAATCCCATTCAAATGAACAAAATGGCGCTGCCCCCGTGCCACTACGGATTTCAGGTAACGGTTATTCATGGCAGACTAAACCTCATGTGGAACCAGCGCAGCGTGGATGTCATGCTCGGGCTTCCGTTTAACATTGCCAGCTACGCGCTCCTCCTGCATTTGCTGGCCAAGGAGACCGGATATGAAGAGGGAAAGTTAATTGGCTTTTTGGGTGACGTACATATATACTCCAACCACGCGGATGGCGCGCGCGAGCAGCTATCGCGTAATCCAAATCAGTACCCGCTGTGTCGGGTGGACACCGATCCGTTCACGTCAATTTTTGACTGGGAATATACGCACTCAAAACGCGTTAGCTACGAGAGTCACCCGGGCATTTCCTTTCCCATAGCTGTATGATTGCCCACGTCGTTGCCATTGCCCAAAACAACTGCATTGGGAAAAACGGAACCCTCCCATGGCACCTGCCCGAGGATTTGAGGCATTTCAAAGCTGTCACAGACGGACACGTCGTGCTTATGGGACGCAAAACATGGGAGTCATTGCCGGAAAAATTCAGACCGCTTCCAAATAGAATAAACATCGTTATTACGCGCAATGCCAACTACTTGGTTCCTACCGGCGTAGAACTGTTTACGGATCTGGATGCCGCGCTCCGCGCGCACGCAAAAGAAGATATTATGATTATTGGCGGGGCAGAAATTTTTCGGCAAACCATGGATCTGGCTGACACTCTGTATATCACGCATGTGCAACAAACAGTGGAAGGCGATGCCTTTTATCCTGAAATTAATTTTTCAGTGTGGAAGGAAACGGAACGAGAGGACAGGGATGGCTATTCATTTGTCACATACGTCCGAAATGGTTAGTGGATAATGATAGATAATTCAGAATTGTATATGAAAGGACTCTTCATCATGCTTGAAGGCACCGACGGATCCGGGAAAACCACCCAGACCGAGTTGTTGTTACAAAAACTGCAACGTGAAGGACACCGTGTAGAGCAAATTAGTTTTCCCCGGTACGGAGAACCCAGCGCCGCCATGGTTGAGTCGTACCTCAACGGTGAGTTCGGATCTGCTCAAGAAGTAGGCCCATATCGTGCGTCCATTTTTTATGCTATCGATCGATACGCTGCCAGCGCCCAAATACGGGAGTGGCTGACCGACGGGAAAATCGTCATCGCGAACAGATACGTTGCATCAAACATGGGACATCAGGGCGGCAAAATAGCAGACCCCTATGAACGAAAAAAATATGTTGACTGGAACTACAATCTGGAATACAATATTTTTCAAATTCCGAAGCCAAACGTCAATATCATTTTGCACGTGACACCGAAAATCTCTCAAGCGCTGGTTGATAAAAAAGAGCAGCGCAGCTATTTGAATGGAAAAAAAAGAGACATCCATGAAGATGACCTCGACCATCTGCGCGACGCCGAGCAGGCATATTTGGAAATTGCCAAAGAGTATCCTGAATTTATGCTGATCGAATGTGTTAAAAACGAAACAATGCGAACGGTTGAAGCTATTGAGCAGGATATTTGGTCATCTATCTGCGCGCTTCTCCCTACCTAAACAAAATTGAATCAATTGATCAGGCTATGCTATACTACACGCATAGTTTTATTTTTTATACGACACTATGCTCATATCCGCCGGAGAAATTATATCCAAAAGCATCACCTTATACAGAATGCATTGGAAATCATTTACCGAGTATCTTTTGTATATAGGAGCACCGCTGGTACTGTCAACCGGGCTATCCGCTCTCGTGGATCCAAATAGCATCGGACTGCTTGGACTTTTTTTTGTAGTGACAATTGCACTCTACCTCTTTCTCATGTTGGTATCGATTTCGTTTATCCGCGCAATTGCTGACGCCTACACAGGGAAAAAGATCATGCCGGTAAAAGAAGCACTCAAGGCATCAACAAAGTTTTTTTGGCCTGCGGTATTTGTCATGATTCTCACCGGACTTATTATTTTTGGCGGATTTATCTTGGTTATTGTTCCGGGCGTTCTTTTCATGGTCTGGTACGCCTTTGGGTACTATGAAGTTGTGCTCGACGGCGAACAGGGGTGGAAAGCGCTTCAAACAAGCCGACAGCTTGTACTGGGACGTTGGTGGGCAACGCTCTGGCGGCTCGTCGCCCCGGGATTCGTATTCGCCATCCTCTTATTTGTCGGTGAAGGGCTTTTTACTCTCTTTGGAAATATTATAGCCAAATCAGTCCCTTCGCTTGAGGATGCTGTGGTGCTCATTGTCGGTCTTTTCATTCTTCTGCTCAGCCTCGCCCTCAGTCCTCTGTCATCTGCCGCCCCAACAATTCTTTACCTCGAACTCAAAAAGACACCACATGCCAAAACAGCCAGCCCAAACGAGTAACAAAAACGCTGAACCCGATCCGCTCGTCTCAGCCCGGGAGCTCATCAAAAAAAGCGTCACGCTCTACAAAAACAACTGGAAGCTTTTTTTGAGATACATGGGACTTCTTGCCGTTCCTGTCTCTCTGGCTTCAGTCACCGGGACGTTGGGTGTTGATTTTGCTATTTCCAGCATGAACGCGGTGGCCATTGGCGTCATTGTTCTGCTGCTTGTCTTTATTTACTGGTTCAGTTTGTGGGTTTCCAATTCCTTCGTCCGTACCATTCGCGATATTTATACGGGCAAAAAACCGCGTGCCATTTCACAAGAAATGGAAATATCCATCCATCTGCTGTGGCCTAGCATCGTAATTCTTCTGCTATCGTCAATCACCATCCTATCCGGATTTGTTCTCCTCATTGTCCCCGGCATTATTTTTTCCGTATGGTATGCTTTCCCATTTTACGAGGTTATCCTGGATGGAGAGCGAGGATGGAAAGCAATGCGGGTAAGCCGCGAGCTTGTCCGTAATCATTGGTGGGGCTCGCTCTGGCGAATTATGGCGCCCGGTGTTGTCTTTGGTGCTCTCTTTTTTATTTTGGAACTCATCGCGCAGTTTGCAGGAGGCCTTGTACAGGCGCAAATCGCACCGGCATCGGCGGCAACGGTTGATATTGTGGTCCTTGTCATCATCGTACTACTGGGAATGCTTCTCACTCCGCTCACAACGGCAGCACCAACCATATTATTTTTGGAACTTCAAAAACTGCGTGGCATGACGCCGCTCAAGGATGCCAATCTGGAAAAAGTGAGAAAAAAAGTATTAAAAAAGAAAACAGATACCTACGTCGCAGGCCCCTGAAATGGGGTCTTTTCATTGTGACCCATTATTGCTACAATCACACATGGAAGGAAGCCTTTTGAATATAAACGATACTATGGCCCGCTATATCCCAATTATCGGCATGGAAGTACATGTTGAATTAAAAACTGATTCCAAAATGTTTTGTTCTTGCCCATGCAGTCCGGATGCAAAAGAGCCGAACAGTAACATTTGTGAAATATGCCTGGGCCACCCGGGAACATTGCCTGTCCCAAACAGGCAAGCCATTGAATGGGCTGTGCTTATCGGCAAGGCACTGGGATGCCGGATTGCCGATGTTTCAAAATTTGATCGCAAGCACTATTTTTATCCTGATTTGCCAAAGGGATACCAAATTTCCCAGTACGACGAACCTATTGCTGAATATGGCCGACTGCAATTGACGTTTCCTGTTGAAGACAACCCGCGCGATAGCGTGACTATTGGTATTCGGCGCGCGCATCTAGAAGAAGATACCGCCAAATTGCTCCACGGAACCGATGGCTCCACCCTTGTGGATTTCAACCGTGCCGGAACACCACTCGTTGAGATTGTCACTGATCCTGATTTTCAGTCCGCTGCGGAGGCGAAAAAATATTGCCAAGAACTTCGTACCCTGTTCCGTCATTTGGGTGTGAGCGATGCGGATATGGAAAAAGGTCACATGCGATGTGAGGCGAATGTTTCGGTACAAGAGGAAGGCGCATTTGAAATTGTTGACGGAGAAGTTAAACCTCGTGATGGCGCAATCCTCAACAATAAAGTGGAACTAAAAAATTTAAACTCGTTTAAGGCTGTTGAAAAAGCAATTGAATATGAAATTGTGCGCCAAACACGGATGATTGACGCCGGAGAAGACTGGTACCAGCAAACAAGAGGGTGGGATGAAGATGCTGGGGAAACAGTCATGCAGCGGATAAAAGAAAACGCATCAGACTATCGTTATTTCCCGGATCCTGATATTCCGCCGTTTCATCCCGCCGCCCTGGGTAAGACTATCTCTTTGCCCGAGCTCCCACAAGCAAAACGGGCCCGATTTCACGAGGAGTACGGTTTTTCATACGCCGACGCACAAATACTGACCAGCATCAAAGCCTGGGCGAATTTTGCCGAAGATGTTATGAGTGAACTGATAGACTGGCTGTATTCTTTGCCCGAAATCGCGGGCAGCAGCGATGCCATTCGCGAAGACAAAAAAAATCAAATCGCACGTCTCGCCGGAGGTTGGATGACCAGTAAACTACTGGGACAGCTCAACGAAAGTGGAAAAAATTTCAGCGATATGGCACTGTCGGCTGAGAATTTTGCCGAGCTGATTGCGCTTGTGTATACCAACAAAGTCAGTTCCACCAACGCACAAAAAATTCTCGCCATTATGGTCGCCAGCGACGCAGATCATGACCCCACGCATATTTTGGAAGAAAAGGGCTGGGGCCAAATAACGGACACGGCCGCCATTGAATCCGCTGTTGACGCCGTCATCGCGGATAACCCCGCGCAAGTGGAGCAGTTCGCAGCAGGCAAGGAAGCTGTTCTCAAATTTTTAATCGGCATGGTTATGAAAGCAACCGAAGGAACGGCGAATCCGGAAACCGTAGAAGAGATATTAAGAAAAAAATTAACCTAATTACAGTTGAGGTCAATTTGACATTGGTTTAATACGGTCAATTCAATAAGGCGCTCCCGCAGGAACGCCTTTTTATTACTCCTTCCCCTTTTCGCTCTGCAAGTATGGAACAACGCACGCTGCCCACACACGGTAGAGCCGCCTCTCCAAACCCCTATCATCACCGGCCAACTCGTCTGTCACAATCCGCATACGCACATGGACAGCCCCTGCCGGCCGCACACAGATTTCGCCCATGCGATCTACGTCACTAGTGTTCGCTGTGCAGACCAACACTACCTGCGCATTGCCCAGCCCTTTCAGCAATGCAGCAAGACCTCCGGGATGAGGGAGCATGGTCACTGCTGATATGGAACGAACAAGCTCGGACATTTCAGCATCATCGCGGTACTTTTCAAGCTTGCGATTACAGGCTCGTTCGCGCTTGGATGATGTTCCACGCGATCCATCGGGGTAAATCACTGGAGCACACAGTGCACCAAAGCGCTTCGGCAACGCGACTGCCCATTGATGAATCCGATCAACAGTATCCTGACCACCACTGCGGTCAATGCCAAGCCCGCCGGCTGCTTCAACCCCCTTGCCAAAAGCATTTCTATTGTGCCCCAGCTTGATCACCGGATGCAGTGTCCTACCTGTCAGGGCACTGCTAATGGCAACCACAAACCCAAACAAATCGAGCGTTCGAGGATGATTCCCAACAACCACAACTGGCCGATTCGGATCCAGTTGACGGCGGACAATGCGCACACCGTCTATACGAATCGTACGCAACCGCCATGGATAGCACAAAAATGCCCCCAACCACCCCCAACCATGGGTTGTCAGCATGTTACCAGCACGCACCCACTTGAGTCTACGTGCCAGCATTGCCCATGCCGCCACCAGCCCGGTGATGGCAAACGCAATAACCAGCATACACCCAAGACCGAGCGTACGCGGCACCACAAGCAACCACACAATCATCGTTTTCATGATGCTTTCCCCTGTTTCTTACAATTTTTTACCACACACAGCGCAGACGGTCAATTCTTCCACAAGAAACGGTTGCAGAGACGTAAACCGAGTGGTACTCTATGACAAGTATGTTTAAAGATTTTGAACAACAAAATATTGATCTCCAAAACGCGGCCACCCGATAGAGGTGGCCTTTTTTTATGCCTCCCGAGACGCAATATCCCCTACTTACTAACCTGTCTATCTATGACACAATGGAACCTCAAGGAACAAATGCTTGCGAGCATTCAAGAAAAAGGGGGATTCGTCAATTGCCACGCGCACTTTGACAAAGCATTTTACATTACAAAGGAAGGCCTTGATCAAACAATGGTCGACATGGAACAAAAATGGAACATGAGCGACGGAATAAAACGCGCATCGTCCGAAGAAGAAATCGCACAGAGGATTCGCCAAGGGCTCGACATGCTTGTGAGCCAGGGCTGTCGCCTCACATGCACCTTTGTCGACGCGTACAGCGCTGTGGATCACCGAGCAATGGATGCGGCCCTTCGTGTCCGCAACGAGTACAAAGACAAAATAGACGTACTCTTTATGACGCAGCCGCTTGGTGGCCTTACGAATCTAAATGAGATAGCACTGTTTGAATCAATCACTGCAAAAGCTGACATTGTCGGAGGGTTACCATCCAAGGACCGACCTCTCGACGAAAGACATTATGACATGCTCTTTAACATTGCGCGCAATCAAAACAAGCCCCTGCATGTGCACATCGACCAGGAGAACAATCCCAACGAACGGGATACGGAAAAATTGATCCACTACACCAAAAAATACGGATACGAAGGCCGCGTTGTCGCTATTCACGCCCTATCTATATCTGCACAGCCAAAAGAATACCGCAAAGAAATATATAAGCAGCTGGCCGATGCCGGCATTGGCGTGGTGGTATGCCCGTCTGCCGCGCTGGCTATGCGCCAACTGGATATGTACACCGCGCCGGTGCACAATTCGATTGCCAACGTCCCGGAAATGCTTGAAGCTGGTGTGGTCGTGGGGCTTGGTGTTGATAATGTCTATGATTTTTACCAACCCTTTGTGGACGCGGATATGTGGCTGGAACTGCGAATGCTGCAGGAAGCCTGCCGGTACTACAATTTTGAGCAGCTGGTAAATATTGCCACAACAAATGGAAGAAAAATTTTAAGCATTCGCTAATATGTCAAAACTCTGGCACGCAAGTACAACAAAACTTCATCCACTCGCTGAAAAATACACCGTCGGAAATGATTATGAGCTTGATAAACGTCTCCTTCCCTTTGACGTGCAGGCCAGCCGTGCGCACGCAAAAAATTTACATCGTCTGGGTATTCTTACGAGCGAAGAACTGGACACACTCCTGCAGGGACTCAACGAAATCATTGAAAAAAATGAAAAGGGAGAATTTGTGATCCAACAGTCAGACGAGGACTGTCACACGGCCATTGAAAATTATTTGGTGGATCACTACGGCGATGTCGGAAAAAAAATTCACACCGGTCGCTCACGAAATGATCAGGTGTTGGTCGCGACCAGACTCTACACAAGAAAAAAAATAAAACAGATAAGCACCGAACTTATAAAACTCCAACAGGTGTTTATGAACATGGCAAAACGGTATGAGTTCATCCCAATGCCCGGATACACGCACACGCGTCGCGCCATGCCCAGCAGCATTGGACATTGGGCAGCCAGCTACCTGGAAGAGCTTATCAACGGCCACATGATTTTGGAGACTGCTTACAAACTTAATGACCAAAATCCTCTGGGCGCGGCCGCCGGCTACGGCGTCAGTATTCCGCTCGATCGCGATTTTACCACACAAGAACTTGGATTTGAACGCGTTCAAATCAATTCACTGTACTGCGTGAACAGCCGCGGACTCACAGAAAGTTATATTCTTTCCGTCTGTACGCAAATCATGATGACCCTTGGCCGACTGGCGAATGAAATGATCTGGTTTACCACGCCGGAATTTGATTATTTTGATTTGCCATACCAATATACGACCGGATCCAGCATTATGCCGCAAAAAAGGAACCCTGATATTTTTGAGATTGTCCGCGCCAACGTGAATGTGATTGTCGGATTGCAGACACAAATTAAGGACATCTGTAAGAATCTTATCTCCGGATATAACCGGGATACGCAACTTACCAAAGAGCCGCTCATCAAAGGACTTGGCATTACAAGGCGCAGTTTGGAAATTGTCGCTCTGGTTATGTCCGACGTCACCCCCAAGGAAGATGTCCTCATGAAATCCCTTTCACCTGAAATGTTTGGAGTCAACGAAGCACTGAAAATGGTAAAAAACGGGGTGCCCTTTCGTGAAGCATACCAGCATGTGAAGGAACACTTGGACGAGCTGGAAGTCGGGGATCCGCAAGAGGCCATACGGGAAGTTGTTTCTCTTGGCGGGCCCGGCAATCTGGCGCTAGACCGATATGTAGTTGATACGCCGTTGTAGGAGTAAAAACTAAGTGGTAAGAACTAAGCAGTAAGAAATGCTCCACACATCTTTTCTCTCCATCCCCTTTCACAATCCCTTGGTCTTGGCCTCGGGGATTCTTGGCGTGTCCGCGGCAAGCATGAACCATGTGGTAGACAACGGCGCTGGGGGCGTCACGGTCAAATCCTTATCAAAAGAGCCGCGCACAGGCCACGCCAACCCCACCATGATCGCTTCAGACACCCATATGTTAAACGCAGTCGGGTTATCAAACCCCGGCATTGATCACGGCCTCGGGGAACTCCGGATGTTCAAACAGCGTTCTACAGCCCCGTTGATCGGCAGCATTTTCGCGAGCACGCCGGAAGAATTTGCCGATGTGGCAAAAAAAATATCCACCGCCCCCATTGATATTCTGGAATTGGATATTTCATGCCCAAACGTCTCCACTGAATTTGGCGAGCCATTTGCCTATTCTCCCCACGCCATTCTAACCATTATCAAAAAAGTAAAAGCCGTCACTGACAAACCCATTTCTATCAAACTTTCTCCAAATGCTTGGAACATCGCCGCGCTTGCGCGTGTTGCCGAGCAGGCCGGGGCAGATGCCATTACTGCGGTCAATACGGTGAGCGGTATGCAGATCAATGTCCAAGCGCGCATGCCGGTGCTCCACAACAAGTATGGTGGTGTGTCCGGCCCTGCCCTATTCCCTATCGCGCTCAAATGCGTGTACGATATTTATGCTGCCGTCAACATTCCAATCATTGCGACCGGCGGCGTCACTACGGGTGAAGATGCCCTCGCCATGATCATGGCCGGAGCCACGCTGGTGGGCGTTGGGTCTGCGGTCTATTACAGAGGCACAGGCGTGTTTCAAAAGATTGTCGTTGAGATGCAACAAATTATGCAAGATGAAGGCATCGCCTCACTTGATGAAATTCGTGGCGTTGCGCACGCATCATAACGCGTAACTCAGATAGTAAAACACATGCGTTATGGTATCCGAATTATGAGTTCTGTTTATGGATAATCCGATCATCCTGAAAATTTCCGCCATTACCCAGGAGAACCCGCACGTCAAAACGTTTTGGTTTGACTACGAGCTGCCGAGTAAGCCGGGACAATTTGTCATGCTGTGGCTGCCCGGGGTGGATCAAAAACCCATTTCCATTGCGTATGATACCGGCGAGTGCTTTGGCCTCTCTATTTTTGCCGTCGGGCCAATGACCCAACAGCTTTTTGCGCTCAAACGCGGGGATAAACTCGGGATCACAGGCCCATACGGCAATCCATTTTCTGTCCGCGAAAATACGCGCTATATCATGGTCGCGGGCGGCTATGGCGCCGGACCGCTTGGACTGCTCACCGAGCGGCTGGCAGGCAAACAATCCCCTGTCGACTTTTGCGTTGGCGCACGAAGCCGAGATTTGCTACTATTTGAAGAGCGGATAGAAAAAATCCCCTATGCCACGGTACATGTATCCACCAACGACGGCAGCAAAGGCCACAAAGGGTATGTGACCGAGATCCTTGAAAAACTTCTATCTGACAAATATCCATCGCCTCCTTTCGGAGATACCGATACAACCCAAAAGATTTTGGTTTGTACCTGTGGCCCTGAAATGATGGAAAAAGCCGTCCTAAACCTGTGCACCAAATACAACGTAGACTGCCAAATCAGTGTGGAGCGATATATGAAGTGCGGATTTAACATCTGTGGCCAATGCTGTGTGGATCCGCTGGGAATCCCCATGTGCAGCGTTGGGCCGGTTATTGACCGCGAGACAGCAAACAAAATCACCGAGTTCGGGCTGTATCACAGAGACAAGGCCGGACGGAAGGTAGAATATTAAACAGTCCATTTCATTTAGTATAATTGACGCATATGTTTAAATGACGTGGTGGTTGACTCAATCGTGAGCAAACTCGAAGCGTTAGAGGATTTTGCAACAAAAGCAGGAGATGAAGCAAAAAAAATAAAGGGAAGATAGTAGCCGCGATTCAAGAAGAAAAAGGACGCTATACCTAACAGAGCCCCCGTATGCCCCGCGTACTCGACATTCTCAAACAAGTCGGCGCTCTACTGACCGACGACCACTTTGTTGGAACGTCCGGCCGGCACATTGGCACGTATATCAACAAAGACATGCTGTTCCCGCACACAGCCGTAACGTCTGAAGTGTGTGCCATGTTCGCCGAGAGGCACGCGCACCTGCCCATTGATGTCGTCGCGGCTCCTGCCATGGGAGGCATTATTCTCTCTCAATGGACAGCGTACCACCTTTCAAAAATGACCGGACGCGAGATTCTGAGTGTGTACGCAGAGAAAAAAAACAACGTGCTCACCTTTACCAGAGGCTACGACAGCTACGTCCACGGAAAAAAAGTATTGGTGATTGAAGATCTCACTACCACGGGTGGATCGTTACAGGCAGTCATCGAGCTGGTCCGGCGGGCGGGCGGAGAACCGATCGCCGCGTCTGTCATGGTCAACAAAGACCCAAAACAGGTAACACAAGAGACAGTTGGTGTGCCCTTTTCACCACTTGCCGAAGTGGAGGTTGCATCATATGACGCGTCCGAATGCCCGCTATGCAAGCAAGGCGTGCCTGTCAACACAACAATTGGACATGGAAAAAACTTTTTAGCTTAAAACACATATGAAAACCTACGCAGAACGCGCCGCCTTGTGCACAAATCCAACAGCAAAAGCACTTTTTACGCTGATGGAAGAACAACAGACAAATCTTTGCCTGTCCGCGGACATTATTGAAAAGGAAAAATTTCTAGCGTTGGTTGACGCGGTCGGCCCCTCCGTTTGCGTGGTCAAGACGCATATAGACATGATGGATGACTTTGACACAACAACCATTGTGCAGCTTCAGCGGCTCGCTGAAAAGCATGCTTTTCTTATTTTTGAAGATAGAAAATTTGCTGACATTGGCAACACAGTAAAACATCAGTACCAAAACGGCATGTACAATATTGCCGACTGGGCGCATATAATCAACGCGCACGCGCTGCCGGGTCCGGGCGCGATTGAAGGTCTCAAAGAAGTAGGTTTGCATAAAGGCAGGGGCTTGCTGCTTATCGCGCAAATGAGTCCTGTTGGAAATTTGGCAACTGATGGCTACACAGACAAGACAGTACAAATGGGAAAAGAACAGTCTGACTTTGTTATCGGTTTTATCAGCAATGAAAAATTAACTGACGACGAACGCTTTGTGCATATGACTCCGGGCGTAAAGCTGGAAGCGGGCGCGGACGGGCTTGGTCAAGTATACAAAACGCCAGCCTCTGTGATCAAAGATCACGGCAGTGATGTTATCATTGTTGGCCGCGGTATTTACGAAGCAGACAATCCTACGCAGGCAGCCATAGCATATCGAGACGCGGGCTGGGATGCCTACAGAGCGAGACTGAAAGCGTAGCCCGGAGGGTTTTTTGGTTCGCTACTTTCTATAAATTGGTATCAACTTTGGTGACCGTTACAGCAGGATGCTCGGTCGTCCCGCTAACCTGCAGCAAAAAGCTGCCATGCACGTCCTCTGGAAATCCGTACTTGATGTCAATATTCCTGTTGCTATCGATCACTTGTACGCCAGCTGTTTTTGCGCGCGCGCTTGCGTGAACCATTGCCGTGCGTGCCACGTCTCTATCAATACCAAAGTGCTCTGTAAGCGCTGTAAGAATGCCGGCCTCAATTCCTTCACCACCCGAAAGCCGGATTTTGTATCCATCTCGACTACCAGGGAGTTGCTGAATGGCAATACCCTTGTACGCGCGTTCACGCTTATGATCAGTATCCGGTACTATCTGATCAAGGCGCGTCGTGGCAAACTGCCTGCGGCTATCCGCGTGGCGTAATATAACGCCGCCCTTCTCATCACCAGAGGGACCAAGCACAATATACCTCTTGCCATTATACGTCACATATTGACCCTCTATGAATGTGACGGGCTTTTCACCCAGCTGCTGCAGAATAAATGTTTTGTCGCTATGCTGCGGCAATGCTTCAACCGATTCCTTTTTTTCTGACGTCGGCGCCGCCATGGCGTCTTGCGCAACACCTGCGTCACGGTCTTCTGATACTTCCGCGTCTTCTACCACGCCAAGCAGATCGCTTTGCTCTTTGACCGGCTCCTCGGGTATGATTTCCGGGGCAGGCACGGGCGTTTCAATCTGTGCCGCCACAGAAGGCTCCGGCGGCGCTTCATACGCGGACTGCAATGGCGCAACATCGCCTCGCACTGCGGAAGCCAACCCAATCGCCTGCGCCCAACGACGGAAAAATCGGGGTCGTTTTTTGACTGGCTCCGGCACGCGCACTCCCCGCTCTGTGTCTTCGATCGCGCGCATCGCAATATCAATATTTTCCGGCCAAATAATACGCTTCTCTTCTCCGGCAACCATCTTTTTTTGGCGACTCCAAGCGCGAGCGAGGCGCAAAAATTCCGCTGAGTGGGCAATTTGTTCCCACATTTGAGGCGCATCCTGCGCTGACTTCCGAATATACTCATTCGCCTCTAAGACGCCTTTTTCAAAATGAATCTGATCAATCTGCGCGAGCGTGGACATAATCTGATATGGAATTTTTTCCGTATCAACCAGCTCCAGAAGTCGAGGACCTCGGCGTGATTCTGCTCGGGCTTGTTCAAGAACCACCGCCGGCATCTGCACTGTTTCGCCGGACACAGCAGAATGAGCCGGTTGTTCCTCAATGCTCGGTGGCCTTTCAAGTTCTCGCTTCAAGTGCATGGGTTCAATGCCTGTTGGCACGGCGATGACTTTTGGCAGGGGCACAAGCTCCGGCACCGGAATATTCCCGCCCATTTGAAATTGCCTGGCAGGCGGCGGGACAGCATTCTCTGGCAGCTCCGACTCAATGCCCGGGTGCTGGGAAAAGTGTGGTTGAACCGGACCTGCAGGCGTTATGTGTTCGCGAAGTCGCGCGACTCTATCTGCATCCAATCCCGCCGGTGGCGTTTGCTCCACATCCGACATTTCAACAATACTACTCCCTGACACAGATGGTTCCGCATCTGGAGGTGGCACAGGTCGTACGGATATTGCATCTTGCCTGGCTCGCGCGGCAGCGGGCGGCGCCCCCAACTCCGGTGGCCTGGTTTCCTCGAGTTTACCTAAAAATCCCACCGATGGAGCGGGTTCAGGTGTATCTTCGCCAAGCAGTGCGACCTGTGCTTCTTCCTCAGGCGTAAGGCGTAACGCTGGCATTGTGCCGGGAACCGTTTTAGTCAGTCCGGGCAGCACGACCGGAGGCGGTACAATTTCCTTTTGCTCTGTTTCTTCTTTGTCACCACCTATACCCTCCAATAAAATTTCAATTTCGCCTGTTGTCATGGCTGTTTTAGGACGCATGCTGCCGGAGGTCTGTACCGGCGGTCTTGCCTTTTGCGCCGCCTTAATGCTTTCATCCACTCCTGCCAACAGATGATCGATTTCTCCGGAAGCCAATTTAATACGCTGCCCCAATTTCCCTTCTTCCAGCTCGGCAATAATAATTTGAGCATCTTGCATCAGGTCCTCCGCCTTTTGTATATTTCCATTTTTAAAGAAAATTCTTGCCTGCCCGATCTTGCCATTGATTTCAGCGATCCTTTGGTCAATTTCTTCGCTATCCGCAACAGGCATGGTGGGTAGCCTAAATTCACGAAAATTTTTCACACGGGCCCACAGGCTTGCTTCAAGTTGATCAAACAATTCCGTGTTTTGTATATTTTTTTCGTTCTTTTGCTCCATTGACTCCATCAACCGCGCGTACTCTTCATCTGTCATCTGTACATCGGGTCGAGGGCGCGGCTTTGCACCCAGCGGTCGCAACGCGGGACGCGCAGATACGTCTGGCGGAATTGGCGGCGGCTGGACAGCCGGTACTGCAGCCGCCATAGCGTTTTCATCACCCGTTGCAATACTTCGTCTCACCTCATCAATCGCTGTTTTTGTTGCCATTGACCCGGGCGTGTCCTGCTTTGGCAATGACTCCGCCATAAAATGTCTGCCTACTTCACGGGTAATGCTTTCAATAACGTTTTCAACAACGCTCCATTGTTTTTTGTCCTCGCATAACTTCTCTGTGTCATCTATTCGCTTTATCAACTCTCCATATCGTCTATCTCCCTTTGCGTTGCTTTCAACCAAAATACGCAGCCCTTCCAACTGGGCCAACAAATTATCTCTTTTTTTCAATTCAGCCGAAACAATCTCCACCAACTCTTGGGTTGATCTGCGCGGATCTTTTTTGTCTGCCATATGATAGTAAAAGGAAGCTCAACAATTTCTCATATCATACCATACAAAAAAGCCCCAAGAAAGGGCTTTTTCAATACATGCTTATTGTGCCGCCTCACTGTCCTCCTGCTCCCCAGTGGCGGCTCTCTCACGCACAGGAGGCTCTTTCTTCACTCGCTCCCTTTGCTCTTCCATATACTCATCCATTGGTTTCATACTTCCCGTCGGCATACCTGCCTGATCCATGGCCTGATACAGCCCGGTCGTTGCCTGGACAGGATCAAACGCGCCGGAGGTGGTCTTCAACTCGTCTGATGACAGCTCTGCTATTTTAGATATTCCGGGAATCTGAAATGATCTTTTTGGATTCTTTTCTGCAACAGGTGCTGCACCTCTCATAGACACACCAAGCCCTGCATCTACAAATGATTGCTTGGTAAGTGTACCACCAAATGACGCTGCGTAGGCAGTATCAATGTCATATGTATCACCAAGACTTTTCCGCTCACCACCGCCGGCACCGTATGTTTTCTCACCAATTGAAACACCATCTTGATAGACAGCAGCTCGGACACGATTATCATCCTGTTTTATAAACGCGTAGACTTTTCCTTTGAGTTCAAAAACAGATACTTCGCCAAATGGTGTTTTCAATGGTTTGCCGCTTTTCAGAGCGTCATCAAAACGGGAATCGAATGCACTACCCGGCTCCATAACAAATGGTGTTTGTCTTGATTCTATGCGTGTTGCAGGCCCTTGCATTTTTTCATATCCTATCGGCATTTTTACATAATCAATACTTTTGTCAGACTGTTGCATTGATGCCAAACCCTCAGCGCTTAATTGCTGTTCCACCTGCTTTCCTGTTGCTGAAGCGCGACTTTCTGTACCCATGGCTTGCAGTTGCTGCCCACCGACTCCGGCTCCACCAATGGCCGCTGCCATGCCCAGCCCTTGTGCCAATTTTCTGGCAGGGCCTTTTACAGAAATATTCATTGGATTACTTCCCAATTTTTCTTGCAAATATTTGCCCTTTTGCTTCATTTCAGCCAAGAGCGTGGTCAATTCCCACTTTTCCGGCTCACTGAGCTTATCCATTGCCTTTTGATTTGGATTTTTGAAAAGACCGAAAAATCTTTTTTTCAGGCTAACAGCACCGTCTTGCGCATCAATGTTAAAACGCTCAAAAATATATTTTTCAATATCATACGCACTTTTTGTTCCATCTAGAATGCCATCTTTTTCCGCCTGCATAAAATTTTGTGCAGCAGGAGCAACGCGAGATACGTCAGGTCCCTGAAAGATGCGCGCCGCCTCTTCTCGAGAAAGCATGTTGGCATCCTCTCTTTCAATCCCATGAGCCTCACCAATATCTTCAAGCGAGATCACGGCTTCTTTTGCCTCCTCTTGCATGGCTGCCTCAAGACGGGCTCTCTGCTTTTGTTCCATGCGCTTTTCTGTCCGGGAGGCAGTTTCCACTGACTGCTCAGCTCTTTTTTTGGCCATACCGGCGGCCAACCCGGCGCTTTCTCCCGACGGCGTCACTTCCGGTGGAAGCCGGTCTTGCTCCGGCTGTCTTTGCAATTCTGTATTCATACATGTAAAAAATAAGCCCGGCACAGAGCCAGGCTTACAAAATAATTATTTTCCACCGCCCATCAATCGTCCGAGAAAGCCCTTTTTTGGCTTTGTTACCATTGACGAGTTCCCCACGTTGAGCACGGTGTCTTTGGGATTAAGATCAAGCATATCATTTTTTGATCCTCCAAGATCAAGTACGTCACCGGAGTCTTTTGCCGGCGCGTCATCAAGAGAAATGTTCAGATCCGATGCCACAGATTCAAGTGTCGGTACCGGTTCCATGGATTCATCGGCGCGCGCGGCCATTTCATCGAGCGATTGAAGTGGCTCGGTTTCACCAACATGAGCGCTTTGCTGTAACGCAGGCATCTCAACGGTCTGTCTTGTTTCCCGCTTCAAGGCTTCTGTGGTGGAAGTTGGCATTTCCTGCGTTGCCTCCATGTCCTCTGCTTCTGATTCGGCTGGCGGTGGTACTACTTCCGGCATGCCCATTGGCATTGATTCGCCTTCCATAAACCGACGGTTAAACAGTGCTTCATCGCTGCCATACTGATAGTTTTTGTGTGAAAACTGTGTCATATAGGTGTATAAAGCCGGGCATGTGCCGGACATAAATAGGTCTTATACTAATTCACTCTCTTCGTTTATACCGGCGTCATGCGCTGCTGACATTGCATCTCCGGCATCCAAAAACTGCTCTTCCAACTCTGCCTGGCTTCTGGTCTCTGCCCGCTGTTGTACTGTGTCCGCGAGCTTCCCCATAAACCGTCTCTGTTCACGTGACATTACATTGGGGTCAATGTCACCAAATTGAGCAAACAGCAGCTCCGGGTCAACCATACCCGGCGTATTCATAATGGAAGTGAGCTCCGCAAGCCGCTCTTGCGGTGTTTGTTCTACTGATTCCACTGCCTTTCTTGCCTTGTTCAAAGCCTCGGCCGCCTCCTTTTTATAGGTGGGGTCAATTTGTATACTTGGCTCTGCACGCCCCACGCGCTCATCTTCGTGCTGCATACGCGCAATCTCCGCAAGTGTCTCCGCGCCAATGGACGCTTCGTCATTACCGGTAAACGCCTCTTTTCGAATTTTTTCCAGAGCCAACGCAGCGTCACCCTCAGATTGCACCGCTTGCTGTTGTTCAAGCGAGACAAATCCTTTTTTTTGTGACGGTGCCACAGGTTCGGGCGCCGGCCGATATCCTCCCTCCGCTTCGCCCAACCCGAGCGCCAACGACCGGGCGCCACAATACTGAAAATTAGTATGAAAGTGTGTTGATGACATATTTTGATAAACAAAAACCTGGCAAGGCCAGGCGTTTATGAAATGTATATTTTTCGTTCCTGTCGCACGGACATAGGACTCATATTAGGGTGTAAGTATAACACAATTTGTGTTTTTTGTCAATAGCCGCGATCCTTGATTATTTCAAATATTTTGCTATACTCAGACAAAATATGTCGCAATTGCCCACACCGCATCAGTATCAGATTCTCACATTCGGGTGCCAAATGAACAAAAATGACTCGGAGCGACTCGAGTCTATTTTTCGTGGTATGAATATGCTACCAACAGATTCATCTGAAAATGCGGACGTTATCATCATGAACAGCTGCTCTGTCCGCCAAAAGGCAGAGGATAAAATGTATGGCATGGCCAGAAATTTTGCCCATCTCAAAAAAAGGAAGCCGAATTTGATCGTGGGCATAACCGGCTGTATGCCCGGACGAGACGCCGATGGACGCATGAAGAAAAAATTGCAAGGGGTTGACCTTTTTTTTCCAACCCAGGATATGGTCTTCTTACCCAAATGGCTTGGCGAATTGAACCCTTCCATGCGCATGATGGAAGACTTGGATAAAGATTATCTTGCATTGCGACCAACCATTCAAAAAAAATCCCAGGCCTTTGTTACACTTCAAACAGGATGCAACCATTTTTGCACCTACTGCGTTGTTCCATTTGCGCGCGGACTGGAGCGAAACAGACCGCTGCGACACATATTGGATGAAGCAAATCATTTGGCTCGCGGCGGATGCGTTGAAATTACGCTGCTTGGACAAATTGTGAATCACTACATTGCGCCGGATCCACGGCATTGGAGCACGCAAAACCCGTATGTACAAAGTGATTTTGCCAGACTCTTGTGGGAAATCAACCAAATAGATGGCATTGAGCGCATCCACTGGACTGCGCCACACCCCATCTTTATGACCGACGAAGTCATCGACGCGCTGACATTGCCAAAACAAGTTAATTTTTTGCACCTTCCCGTACAATCGGGCAGTAATGCGGTGCTCAAACGCATGAACAGACGGCACACGCGCGAGATGTATATTGATTTAATAGCCACCATACGGGAAAAAATACCGCATATCGCTCTTGGCACGGATATCATTGTGGGATTTTGCGGTGAAACAAAGGAACAGTTTGAAGAGACGGTCGACCTGTACAAAACATGCAATTTTGATATATCATACACTGCCCAGTACTCCACGAGATCCGGAACCCTGGCAAAAAAAATCTTTCATGATGACGTTTCTCGAGATGAAAAAAAACGCAGATGGTGGGTTTTGCAGAAAATCATGGAAGAGACCGTCCTTAAAAAAAATCAGTTGTTTGTAGACTCAACAGTGTCTGTCATGGTAGAAGAATGCAGCGCCGGTTGGTGCACGGGCAACTCAAACGAAATGAAACGCGTACGATTTAAGGGCGATCCGCCGCTTGTCGGCAGTATTGTACCGGTTCAAATATTTAAAGCAGAAGAGTGGATGCTGCATGGGATAAAAAATTAGGGAAAGTGGCAATCCCAACTTCTGACTCCTTTTCATACCGACATGACCGAAAAAATATTGCCAAAAGTCATTGTTATCGCGGGACCCACTGCATCCGGAAAGAGCGAGTGGAGTTTACAATTGGCAAAAAAAATAAATGCCGAGATCATTTGTGCCGATTCCAGGCAAGTATACAAAAAAATGGATATCGGAACGGCAAAAATTCGCGGCGAATGGGAATGGCGCGCCAACTGGCGCGGATTGCGTCACTCGTATTTTGTGGATGATATCCATCATCACCTTATTGATTTTGTGGACCCCGGCAAACGGTTTACCGTAGCAGAATTTCGCGACAGGGCGATAAAGTATATCAAGCTGGCCTACAAAAACGATCGTATTCCCATGGTTGTGGGTGGAACCGGGTTGTACATTTCCGCGCTTATCAACAATTTTCATATCCCGCGCATTCCGCCAAATACCAAACTCAGAAACAGCTTGGAAGATAAAACAAATGAACAACTGATGCAGCTGCTCTCAACACTGGACCCCGTGACCGCCGCGACAATAGATGCCCACAACACACGGCGCATCATTCGCGCGCTTGAGGTTTGCATTCTCACCGGGGAACCGTTTTCGGGGCAGCGCGACCAGGGAGAATCCATGTTCAACTTTTTGCAGGTTGGCGTGCAGGTGGATAGAAACGTGCTGTACGACCGGATTGAGATGCGCGTGGACAAAATGATTGAACGGGGTCTGGTGCAAGAAATTGAAGGACTTCTCAAGCAAAAATATAGCTGGGAGCTGCCCAGCATGAGCGGCATTGGATATAAGCAATTCAAACACTACTTTGAAGGAACAAAAACGCTAGAAGAGGCCACCGCCGCGCTCAAGCGCGATACGCGCCAATACGCAAGACGGCAGCTCACCTGGTTTCGCAAGGACAGCAATATGGAATGGCTTGATACGTATGATGACCTGGAACGCAGAGCCCTTGATTTTCTTGGATGAATGAAACTGTGCTATAGTTGAGTAGTAGAATTGTTTACATTGATATATGCCAGGAACACTCCCACCGGTTCTTCCCGGATCATCATCACCAAGTAGCGCCCCCAAAATTTCAGCGGGCGGTTGGGGTCGCGCGCAAGATCTATCCACGGCCAAGCTGGACCAGTACAAAGAGCGCGATCAGGCCAGAGTATCTATTGGCCAAGTTATATCGGGCAGCACCGGAAATCAAAAATCAACCTCTGTGTTTCACCCGGGCGGCGCGCCGGAGGACGCTGCGCTCACATCTATCACGCACGCGGGAGAGGCGCGGACATCCATCAATAGGCCGGACGAGGCGCAAGAACAGGAGCGGGCCGACCAGCGCAGATACGGCTTTATGCGCAGGATGATCAAGCAGCGGCAGCAGGAAGAAGCTGATTCGTCAGGATTAAAGGCCGGAACCGGTAGCGCCTTTACAAAAAAAGGTTTTACCAAGAAACTCAGGCATTTGGTCTTGTCAGATAAAGACAAATACAAGAATATTTCACAAAAGGACAGGGCATACTTTGGATCATTGGTTGAACGACATGCCAAAACAAAGTCAACCGGCGCCGGATACAGCGTGGGCGACAAAAAACGCATGCGCCTGCAAATAGGTCGTGATGCAAGAGCCGGAAAAATTTCTCGCGAGGACGCAAAAGACTTTAAAAATATTGTTGATACGATGAAGTAGACGAAAAAAAAGTTGCCTATCAAAAACCCGGCCATCACGGTCGGGTTTTTTATATAATGCATGATTGATTCTCTTTGTGGCGTCTTCTATTTACCGTAGTCTGGAGATCGACATTCGCCGACCGCAGGTACTACCGCCTCCCACGAATTTCTTCAAGAACACGCTCGATAAAAACTTTCCGCGTCATTCCTGTCTGTTCCTCTTGCCCGCGCACGCGGACGGTCAGTTCATCGCCGCCAAGCTCTTTGTCCCCTATCACCAGTCCGTATGGAATTTTCAACGTAGCCGCCCTGCGAATCTTTTTCCCGACGGTTTCATCTGCAGCATCCAGCTCAGCACGAATTCCCACGGCCCGCAGTTCGTGCAAAAGCACACGCGCTCCATCCAAATGTTTGTCTGTCGATACGGGAATAAGCTGCACCTGGACAGGCGCCACCCACGTTGGAAATGCGCCGGCATGGTGCTCAATCAGTATGGACATAAATCGCTCAATGGAACCCATAATAGCGGCATGAATCATCACAATGCGCTCGTCCGATCCTTCTTCATTTACGCACGTCAGATCAAAGCGCTCCGGCATATTGATATCAAGCTGTATGGTAGCCACTTGCCACTCACGCCCTATGGAGTCTTTTGTCATAAAGTCCACCTTTGGCCCATAAAACGCAGCCTCCCCAATCTGTTCCACATAATTCGCCCCTCTGTGCTTGGCAATATTTCTCAACGCGTTTTCCGCGTCATTCCAGAGCCGTGCGTCTCCCAAATACGCCTCAACATTATCCGGATCATGTAGCGATAGACGCACGGATAATTCGTTAAAACCAACCGCCTTGTAGAAAATATCAATAATATCCCATACCTTTAAAAACTCTTCCTCTACCTGGGACTGCCGGCAAAACACATGCGCGTCATCCTGCGTAAATGACCGCACACGAGAAAGGCCATGCAATTCTCCTGTTTGCTCATCTCTATAACACATGGTGGTATTAGCATACCGCTGAGGCAGCTCCCGGTAACTCCACTCTTTTCTATCATAAATTTGCGTATGATGCGGACAGTTCATGGGCTTCATGGCAAATTCATGTCCCTCACGGGTGGTGATTCGAAACAACTGATCTGAAAATTTTTGCCAGTGACCACTCACCTCATACAAATCCTTTTTTGTAATGTGCGGAATTTCAACGCGATCATAGCCACGCTCCTGCCTGAGCTCCCAAACATATGCGTCAAGCAGCAGGCGCATTATGGTGCCCCGCGGTGTCCATAGCGGCAGTCCTGAGCCAACCAAATCGGAAAACGTAAACAAATCCAATTCTTTCCCCAATTTTCTGTGATCGCGCTTTTTTGCTTCCTCCAGCATGTACAGATGCGCATCCAATTCATCTTTGGTCACAAAACACGTCCCGTATATACGGGTCAGCATTTTATTTTTTTCATCGCCGCGCCAGTATGCGCCAGCAATAGAAAGCAATTTAAAATGCTGCAACTCGCGGCTCGGATTTTCGCAGTGACCACCACGACACAAATCAGTAAAATGACCGGATGTGTAAGCTGTTAATGTTTTGTCTTCCCCTGCAAACTCATCAATAAGCTCATGTTTGAACTCATTTCCCGCAAACAAATCTTTTGCCTCCCCCACTGTCAGCTCTTTGCGTTCAAACCCTTTCCATTCTTTGACCAACTGGCGCATTCTTTTTTCTATTTTTGGCAAATCATTTTCAGATAACACCGTGTCGCCAAAGTCAAAATCATAATAAAATCCATTTTCAATTGGTGGTCCAATTGTCCGTTTCGCGTGCGGATACAAATCCATGACTGCGGCTGCCAGCAGGTGCGCGCAGGAGTGGCGAAGATTGTGTAGTGATTCTTCCATATGGATAAATAAGGAGAAAAAAAACCCCGAGACAAAGCACAGGCGGTCGGCCTTCTCTCCCTAGACACTCGCTTTGGATGGTGTGGCTTTTGTCATCGCATCACATGAACAGAGTGAACGTACCACGGTGCCAATACACTGTCAATGCTATTCAACCTCGGTCACAATGACATCAACATGATCGTGAATCTGCGGGACAGTACGCATCCACGCGGGATGAAGCTCTACGTCAACCCCGTTCACATGATCCAACGACAGCAAATACCGTCTCACCTCATCCTTTGTTTTGCCAAAAAATAATGGTTTTTCTATTTGCTTACTCTCCGGATTCAGTGTGACAATGCCATCGTAAAAAACCTGCACTCGCGCTGTCCCTTTTTCAGCGTCGTAGTCACCAAATGTAACGGTCGGCTCCCGCGAACCGGGACGGACATATTCAGCATCGGAAATGGCCCGCTTATCCAGCTGCTGAGAAGACCACTCCAATATGGTCTGCGGACTATAAAAGACACCGACCATTTTTGCGGTTCCCTTAATCGTAAACTCGGGAACTTCCTTTCCAATAAGGTCAGCGCTATCATCCACCTGCAACTGAGAAATACCGTAAACCGCTGATGATTCCGGATGGTTGCCTTGTGCCCCCGTCTTACCTTTTTCAAGAAGATCCGCCTTCAGCTGCTCGGCCGCCTCGTCAATATCCGCCTGGCTAACCACGCCCACTGACCGAACGCCGCCGGCCATAGGCGCCCCACTCGTCGCATATACCTCCAACCGTCTTGATTCATTTAATCCCGGAATGATAAATCGTGTCGGCGCGATATCATATTCACTGCCCTCTTTGTCAGCATGAACCGCAACGTTTTCAAGACTTCCATTGGCAGGAACAGTGACACCGCCATCCAATCGAAACCACAAGCCATCCTCATTCTCAATGCGGGTATTCACAACAAGCGGCTGGGGTGTTGCCGAATCATTGTGCAACGTGACAACACCTGTTGCGACTCCTGTAATTTCCTTTGTCCCATGCGGTGAAAATACTTTTTCTCCCTCCACGTCGATCAATTCGATTGTCCCCTCAATCATTCCTGCACCCTGCGCGCCAATGACTACCTCGGCATTCACATCAACCGGTGTCGCTTTTGTAGTAATGTTTATCACCGCGCGCTTGGATGACATAAAAATAACCATTCCGAGCAGGACAATGGTTAATATCAAAAAAGTAAGAGCGATAAATTTATAAAATCGAACCGGCTGTTCAATATATGACTCCGAATGTTTGCGGCGAGTAACCATAGTGCATGTATACAATGAATATGTAACCTCCCTTATTTTTTATTCGATAACGCGGAAGACCTCATCAATAGACGTCATTCCGTTTAACGCTTTTATTATACCATCTTGGACCATGGTAATAGTACCCTGCGACATGGCCAATTCCTGAATTTGATATTCCGACACCTTCCCTGACAAAATATGCTGCTCCAATTCCTTGGTCATGTGCACGACTTCATAGATACCAATGCGTCCTTTGTATCCCTCAGCGCCACCTTCCGCGTGATCCACCGCGGTATAGAACTCCATTGGCATAGCCGTTACCTGCTGCCGCAATGCATCGGGCATGGAGGCAATGACTTCTTCAACACGCTTTTGCTGGTCGGTGGACAATGTCGCCTTTACCTGTTTTTCAGGATTCAACCTCCGAACCAATCGCTGTCCCATGATGCAATTCAATGCCGGTGCCAACAAAAAAGGCTTTACACCCATGGATAAAAAACGGGGTATGGCGCCAAATGCGTTGTTCGTATGCAGTGTCGAAAGAATCAAGTGCCCGGTTAGCGAAGCTTGAATCGCTATATCGGCAGTCTCCAATTCTCTGATTTCTCCCACCATGGCGATATCGGGATCTTGTCGAAGCATGGATTTCAAACCCTTCGCAAAGGTATAGTCTTTTGATCGATCAATCTGACTTTGGTTAATGCCTTCCATTTTGTATTCAACAGGGTCTTCCAGGGTAATGATTTTGACCGCCGGCTTATTCAAAATGTTCATGATGGCGTACAGGGTGGTGGTTTTCCCGCTTCCGGTCGGGCCGGTGGTAATGATCATGCCGTTTGGCCGAGTGATTTCCCGTTCCAATACCTCGAGCGAATATCCTGTTATTCCAAGATCAGCAAGTGACGATGGTGTCTCTCTTTGGATAAGCAACCGCATTACAACGCTTTCTCCATATACCGTTGGAATAGTTGATACACGAACATCCACGTCGCCATCGGGCAATACCACGGTAAATCGGCCATCTTGCGGCTTATTGTTAATGTTAATCTTTAGAGAAGAAATCAGTTTCAAGCGGCTGACCAATTTCTTATACAACTCCACGGGAAGAATCGCCGCGTCATGCAAAATACCATCGATACGGAACCGAATGACAATGCCCTCTTGTTCAGATTCAATATGAACATCAGACGCTCCCAGTTTTAAGCCCGCTCCCATGATAAATGTCACTAAATCCGTGGTCGATGTCCTCTGTAGCAACTGCTCAAAACTGGAAAAATCCGTAATTGCTTCCTTTACCTTGTCCAATTCTTCCGCCTTGATGGAAACATCTTTTGTGATGGCTACAATGGTTGGGAGTGTTTTATATAACTCAAGTACCTTGTCAAAACTTCTCTGACTGATCATGTATATTCGACCCGTGGCGCCAATTTTTTCTTCCGTTGTTGTTTTAAATTCCTGTACACCCGAAGAAGTCGGATCAAGCGCGCCGACACGAAACTGTTCATTATTTGCAAAAAAAGCCACCGCTCCGAGTTCCTTTGCTTGGTCAGCCGTTAAAAGTCGCAATGCCTGCTGGCTGACGGGAAACTTTTCCAGGTCGATATGAGGGATACCAAATGCCGCGGCCGCGCGCGCTGTTTCTATTTCCTTGTCCTTCAATGACAGCTGCGCCATCTTTTTTTGAAATTTGTCACCCGTGGTATCACTTTCACTGGCAACGGTTGACGCCATAGACGCAGGCGCCGCCGCGGGCGATGATTGTGATGGAGACGACGGCTTGCCCTCTTGCAGCAGTTCATCAATTGTCTGATAGCCTGGCATATCAAACGACGTTAGCGTCCAAGTGAAAACAGGCTCAAGAATCTGCTTTTCACGCCCTTTTTGTGCATTTTTACAAAAAGGTACGTCCAAACAGAGGTGGTAAACACGGTAAGAAGTGTTCCCAGCATCACGACAAAAAGGACGAGCGCCGTAACGCCAAGAAAATAACCAATAAGCCATAGCACCTGAATACCACTCACAAGAGTAACGGCCCAAATAACCGCCATATACCCCAAAAATAAACCGCCGGCAAGGAGTGCCAAAATCCCCCCCAGGACATTGACTCCTATTAAGATTAAACCCACTTCCAAAGAGACGAGCATGTGTTTTTGAAAGACCATCCATGCGGCACTCAGTGATTGCATAAAACCATATCCCTCCAGAATCACATACCCAACGGCATAGACCAAGAGAAATGAGAGAACCATACCCACAGTCACCGCCAACACCATGAGCACACCAAACAAGAGCGTGCTTGCCACAGTCGGCGCTGATGACATATTAAACGCGGCCAAACCTACGCCAATGGCCATTGATATGATGGCAATTCGTTTGAGAGCATTGAGAAAAAAAACTGGCCAAAAATGCTTGACCCCCTCGTGCCATGCTTTCCCGGCGTCCACGTGCGCCTTTTTCAAACCAAGCAACGTCTGCCCGATGCCCCCGACAAGCGCGGCCTGCGATGTGACGGCGACAAAAATAAAAAGAACTTGAGCTCCAATGGCAACAACCGTCAGCCATGAAAACCATGCCCAACCACTAAACCCAAATCGGAGCTGCCCGATGGCAATAAAAAAAGTTTTGATTAATTCCGGAAAATTCAGCAACGCCGCATACCCCAATCCTTGCTGATCTACGGCCAGCGAGACATTGACCGCAAAATCCAAAATACCCATTTGTCCCAAAAAAGTAGCAAAAAAACCAAATACCCAAAGTAATTTATATTTTTTTGCGATTTCCCATCCATGAGAAAGCGCTTGTCGATATGTAGGCTCCAACATAGACAAAGTGACCTGCCGACAAAGCAATAGACAATGCTTTTGCAGACGACAGGCTGCGATTAAAATTATTCGTTCGTAGTATAGCACACAAACACTCGATTATCACACTCCCCTTAGCAAAATACGATCCGAATGTTATACTCCTCATACATACTAACCTTTACTTATGAATGGAAAAAATAATCATCTCAGTTTTGCGAGAATGCGCTCAGGATTTTTTCTTGCGATCATAGTCCTGCTTGGCATCCTTGTTTTGTATCTGGTCAGGCCTTTTGCATTTCCTATTTTTTGGGCCGCCATCACAGCAATCCTTTTCTACCCCGTATACCAGGGCATTGAAAAATACATTAAGATGCCCTCTGTCAGTTCTCTCATCACGTCTATTTTGGTCATTGTCATCATATTTCTACCACTGACGCTTATTTCCGTTCTCTTGGTCAATGAAACAGCGGACTTATACCAACGCATTTCAAGCGGCAATTACTTTGGCACGGTTGAATCGGTTACGGGCCAACTGCAAAATAGTGCGTTTGCGCCACTTTTGGAGACCGTTAAGACCGAGTGGGAGACATATGCCGCTAGCGGCGCGAAAGCGCTTGGTGTGTTTATCTTTAACAATATCAAGGATATTACAGAAAACTCCATTCGATTTGTGTTCATGGCATTTATCATGCTGTATACTCTGTACTATTTTTTAAAAGATGGGAAGCAAATGTTGGCGCGCCTGATGCACTTGTCTCCTTTGGGCGACCAATATGAAAAAATGCTGTACAATCGATTTACGTCAACAGCAAAAGCAACACTCAAGGGAACATTGATCATAGGAGCCATTCAGGGAACACTGGGCGGTATCCTGTTTGCGGTGACAGGTGTTGAAGGTGTGTTTGTTTGGGCGGTGGTAATGACTATTTTATCCATTATCCCTGCGATTGGATCGTTTCTGGTCTGGCTTCCGGCCGGAGTCATCATGCTTATTGCGGGAAATGTTTGGCAGGGGTTGACTATCCTCATCGTCGGCGCGGTTCTCATCAGTAATATAGATAATGTGCTCAGACCGCCGCTTGTGGGCAAAGATACGCAAATGCATCCGCTGTTTGTCCTTTTTTCCACACTGGGCGGTATCTTCATCTTTGGTGTCTCGGGCTTTATTATCGGCCCGGTGCTCATGTCGCTCTTTTTGGCAATTGTTTCGCTCTACGACCACTTTTATAAGAGCCAGCTGGATAGCAATTAAGGGCAATGTAACTGTTACAAAATAAAAAAACTCCCGTCTCCTCCGATCCCGATCGATTTCTCGAATCAGGACCACAGGATGGTGGGAGTTTTTTATTTTTCCCTCCAACCGCCAGATACTGAGCGTGCGTGAACTCCCCGGCGTTCACGCGTGCTCCCGGCCTACAGCCTCTGGGCTCCTCGGCGCCCATTGGCTGCTGTCGCCCTACTCGGAGGGCTTCTCGTCGCTCTCGCTGTCGGCGTCCACGTCGTCGGCGTCAGCGTTGCTGTCGCCCTCGACCGCGGGATCGGACTCCGGCTCGGGGTCATCGTTGACCTCGGGCTCGTCCTCCGCCGGCGGCTCGTCGCTGTTGTCGTTCTCGACCGCGGGCTCCTCGGGCGCCGGCGCGGGGTCGTCGCTGACCTCGGGTTCGTCGTCCTCGGCGTCCGCGTCACCCGTCTCGCCGTCGTCGCTGCGGCAGAGCTCCGGACACATCAGAGCGAACTCGGCCTCGAGTTCGTCGTCTTCCATCCCCATGAGCCGATCGCCGTACGCGGCCATGCAAAGCAAGACCATGTCCCTGGGCTGGTGTTTTCTCACCCTGACTCCTTGTTGCACGTCACTGTGCCCCATGCACAGGACCGCAACGATGATATCATATTGGCTGAAAATTTCAAGACACAAAAAACCGATCGCACTGCGATCGGTTTTTGTGTCGGGGGCGGGAATCGAACCCACACGGGATTGCTCCCAAGAGATTTTAAGTCTCTGGTGTCTACCATTCCACCACCCCGACGCGTTTCTGTCTGCAATATACCAGCAGCGCTTGATAAAATCAAGAAATTCTAGTATAAATAGTATTTATGGTTTCAACAGATCCACCAACACATATTGCCATCATCCTTGATGGCAACCGACGCTGGGCCACGGAACACGGCATGCCCAAAATAATGGGCCATACTGAAGGCGCTAAGCGTATAAAACCTGTTGCCCTGTCAGCGCTACACCAAGGTGTTTCTTTTTTAACGCTTTTTGTGCTGTCAACGGAAAACGTAAAAGAGCGCTCGCAGACGGAACTGGATCATTTGTACACCTTGTTTGGAAAAATTATCGACTACGTTACGGATCTTAATGAACATAATGTCCGGCTTAACGTAATCGGCGATATTTCAAAACTGCCGCAAAAGGTCCAAGACAATTTGCAGCAGGCCATGGAAAGAACAAAAAATAACACCGGGCTGATGCTTACCTTTGCGGCAAACTACGGTGGCCGCGACGAGATGACCCGCGCTGTAAAAAAAATGATTGTCGACGGCGTGGACGAGCCAGATATTACAGAAGACACGATCAGCCGGTATCTCGATACCGCCGGCATGCCGGACGTTGATCTCCTGATACGCACCAGCGGGCATCAGCGAACATCAAACTTTTTACCCTGGCAGAGCGTATACGCCGAGCTATACTTTCCTCGCGTGCACTGGCCGGCATTTGGCGAAGAAGATTTGCTGCAAGCAATTTTTTGGTTCAAGGAACAAAAAAGAAATAAAGGAAAATAATGTACGAAATTACGAACACAAAAGACCGGCCTTTCAGGCTGGTCTTTTGTTCCACGACAAGATGTATGTACGAACTACGAATTATACGAAATTGCGAAATTATTTTTCAACGATTGTTCGCAATTTCGTTTTTTTCGTAGTTCGCACATCTATTACCAGTCTAACGTCCCACCGGTTTTATATTCAATCACACGCGTCTCAAAAAAATTCTTTTCCTTATTCAGGTCTACCGCTTCACTCATCCACGGAAACGGATTGGTCGAGTGAAATTGCTTTGGCAATCCCACTCTGGTCAATCGTCTATCTGTAATATATTCAATATACTGTCGAAACGCATCGGCATTCATCCCAAATATTCCTTTTGGGAATACGGTCGATGCAAATTCGTATTCCAGTCGTGCCCCTTCCTTCACCAAGTCAATAATGTGTTGCGCGAACTCCGGCGTCCACAGCTCCGGCTGTTCTTCTTTTATGGTATTAATAAGATTGATGCCAAAATTCAAGTGCTGCGACTCGTCGCGCATAATGTATTGAATTTGCTCAGCGCTTCCCTGCATTTTATTTTGCCTATGAAAACCGAACATAACAGCAAAGGCACTGTAAAAGAATATACCTTCCATGATCAATGAAAACACAACAATATTCTCAAGAAATTTCTGATCCGCCTCAAACGTTCCTGTCTGAAATGTTGGACTGAATATTCCTTCATTGAACGTTAGGATGAAAGATGCTTTATTGTATATGGCATCAATCTCTCGGTACATGTTGAAAATCTCTCCGCCATCAAGTCCCAAGCTTTCAACAATATATTGATACGCGTGCGTGTGAATTGCTTCTTCATATGCCTGCCGCAAGGCATACATCCGACACTCCGGACTTGTCAGGTGCCGATACAGCGCAATCACTATATTGTTCGCGGCAATGGAATCGGCTGTGGTGAAAAATCCCAGAACCACTTTGAACGCGTGCCGTTCATCATCGGTCAAAAAATTGGGGTTCCGCCACTGCTCCACATCTTGCTGCATGTTAATTTCCGTTGGCAACCAGTGATTCGCGTTTCCCGCGTTGTACGCGTCCCACGCAAAGGTATGTTTCATCGGATGCAACTGAACAACGTCCGCGTCCGCTCCATTAATAATGCGTCGCTGATTGATGTCAATTCGTTGATCTGTCTTTTTGATTGGCATACTTAATGTATTACTGACATGCTTCGCAGTCCGGGTCCTGTATCCGGCAGAGCTTTACCTCACCGGCCATGGGTGCTTGCGGAACCCTGCTTTGCGCTATTGCTGTGCCCGGCGCCGTGCTCATCGACGGAGCACTTTTGGGTGTGACTGAGGTCTGCATAGCCATCATAGGGGTAGGCGCCACGTCCGGCAGGGCAACCGTCGCCGGAGAGGTTGGCAAATTCTCTACCGATTCCTTTGTTCGCAAATGCGTTGAGCCTTGATCAGACGTTGACTTTTCCACTTGTGACGCCCCCATGCTTCGTAGATAATAGGTGGTTTTCAACCCCATTTCCCACGCATACATGTACATGTCTGACAATTCTTTTCCGCTTTTTCCGTTGTAGAAAATATTGAGTGACTGACTTTGATCAATCCATTTCCCCCTGTGCGCGGCAGACTTGATCAGCCAGCGAGGATCCAACTCGAATACTTCTTTATACCGATCCTTTAGCTCCTGCGGAATTTCTGTTATGCCGGCAATTGATCCATCACTGTACTTTAATTTGCCCAGCATTTCACTATCCCACAAGTGCAGCGTCTTCAATTCGGCAACCAAATACGGATTCACAATCGTAAAATCTCCCGCCTGATTCGCCTTCACGTATATATTTTTGTAAATCGGCTCAATGGTCGGTGTGCAACCTGCGATATTGGAAATCGTTGCGGTTGGCGCGGCAGCCATGGTGTTCGAATTGCGCATGCCGTACTGTGCGACCTTTTGCCTTGTTTCGGTCCAGTCAAGTCGAGAAATTCTGTCTACGGTCACCTTCATGCCACGTTCTTTTTCGAGCAAGTCCAGCGTGTCGACCGGAAAAATTCCTCTATCCCATTTTGAACCGCGATACGTCTCATACGCGCCGCGCTCGCGTGCCAACTCCGCGGACGCTCCAATGGCATGATACGAAATAAACTCCATTGAATAATCAGCAAATTCCACGCACGCGTCTGAGTCAAAGTTCACTCCCATTGAATAGAGCGCGTCCTGAAAGCCCATAATTCCCAAGCCAATCGGTCTATGACGCAAATTGGAATGGCGTGCCTCCTTTGTCGGATAAAAGTTGCTATCAATGACATTATCAAGCATTCGAATTGCAGTCTTGACTGTTTGGGCGATCAACTCCTTGTTCAACGCGCCCCCCTGCATGTGTACGGCAAGGTTAATAGAACCCAAATTACATACGGCAGTTTCCTCGGCAGAGGTATTAAGCGTTATCTCCGTACACAGATTTGAACTATGCACCACGCCCACGTGATCTTGTGGTGAACGCAGGTTGCACGGATCTTTAAACGTAATCCAAGGGTGACCGGTTTCAAAGAGCATGGTGATCATTTTTTTCCATAGATCGCTTGCCCGAACGGTGCGATACAATTTCATTTCTCCGGCTTCACCACGTCGTTCGTACTCTTCATATCGCTTCTCAAAATCCGCGCCATACAGATGATGCAAATCAGGCGTTTCATCCGGAGAAAACAAAGACCACTCGGCATTATCCTTTAACCGTTTGATGAACAAGTCGGGAATCCAGCTTGCCGTGTTCATGTCGTGGGTGCGACGACGCTCATCGCCCGTATTTTTGCGAAGCTCCAAAAAATCTTCAATATCCCAATGCCACGCTTCCAAATACGCGCATGTGGCTCCACGCCGACGCCCGGATCTGTTAATAGCCGCTGTGGTATCGTTGGCAATTTTCAAAAAAGGAATCGTCCCCTGACTTGATACGCCTGTTCCGCGAATGTGGGCGCCGGTTCCCCGTAAATTTGTCCAGTCATTTCCAATACCACCCGACCATTTGGACAGCTGCGCGTTGTCTGAAACGGATTTAAATATATGCTCCAAAGAATCCTCGATCGTGGTAAGGTAGCATGAACTCATTTGCGGGTGCGCGGTTCCGGCGTGAAAAAGCGTGGGAGTCGATGGCACATACCGCAATGTACTCATGGCATCATAAAATTCCTTGGCGCGTGTGTTGCGGTCACTTTCTTCAATAGCTAACCCCATAGCTACACGCATCCAAAAAAATTGTGGCGCTTCCAATATCTCATCGGTTTCCGGATTGCGAAGAAAATACCGGTCAACCAGTGTCTGTGTGCTTAAATATGTATGCTTTCTGTCACGAGAAAAGTCCAAATATTGTGCCAGTCCTTGCAGGTCAAAGGTTAATATCTTGGGATCAAGCCGTCCGTGCCCTACCGCCTCATGCGTTTTTTTTATGAACGCCTGACGCAACCGGTCTTCCAACTCAGATGGTTCATACACGCTGCCATCGACGATATCTTTATACAACGGATGCAAGACAGCGCGTGATGCGGAATATGAATACGCCGGATCCTGCTCAATAAATGAACGAAGCACCATCACGATAGAGCGAGATATTTCCATGGCGGAAATATCTTCATAAATTTCCTGCCGAACTTGATTCGCGACAACATCTATATTGATAATGTCCTCGTATCCTTCAATATAAAATCCTATGCACCGCTGCAATTTATCCATGCTGAACGGTTCTCTCTGACCGCTTCTTTTGGTGATGTATAATCCCCCTTCTTCCAATTTCTTTGCTACCTCTTGTTTTTTTACTTCACGAACTTTGTGATGTTCGTAGCGATAAATAATATAATGCTTTGCCACGTCAAAATAACCCGCTTCCATTAACACGTTTTCAACAACATTTTGAACGTCCTCAACAGAGGGAGTCCCATGCTGAAATCGATCTTCCGCCAAATCCATAACCTCATGGGTCAAGGAAGCCAAAAGATCAATGGCAATACCCCCCCGAATGGTGACAAACGCCTTTTCAATTGCGACACGGATCTTATTTGGATCAAACGCCACCGTTTGTCCGTTGCGCTTCTTTATTTTTTGAATTGAGCTTTGCATATGACAAGCAGGTTAGTTAGATGAAACGATTCCCTTTACCGGGAATCCTATATATAGTGGTGTAGATATGTATGAACCACAATATGTTGTGTGATGAGCAGGTAAAAAGCATTATAGCATATCGCACCGGACCAGCCAAATATCCCCCCTTCTTTGCTAGATTGATACAAGATTACGAAAAAAAAGTCATAAAGAAGAACACTTATCCACACATCGGCTGTGAAAGCATCCATTCCAAAATTTCAAATTCAAAATTTTGTGATATCGTGCTACCATACACCTGCTATGGAAGAATTTCCAACAACTGAGGAGAGAATTGTGGAACCACGTCTGCAGCAAGACGAGGAGCAAATAGACTATACCCTGCGCCCGCAACGATTGTGTGACTTTGTCGGGCAGATGCACATAAAAGAACCTCTTTCCATATCCATTGAAGCTGCCAAGCAGCGTAAAGAGCCAATTGAACATGTGCTCATGTATGGCAACCCGGGCCTTGGCAAAACCACCCTTGCCACGATTATTTCAAAAGAAATGGGCGCAAACATCCGTGTTACGGCCGGACCGGCGCTCCACCGTGTTGGGGATTTGGCGGCCATACTTTCAAATTTATCGCATGGCGACGTTCTGTTTATTGACGAAATACACAGAATGAACACGGCCATTGAAGAAATTCTCTACACGGCCATGGAGGACTTTGCCATTGATATCATCGTTGGCAAAGGACCAGCAGCACGAACACTGCGGATGCCGGTCGAAAAATTTACCTTGATTGGCGCCACCACCAAGCTAAACCTCCTCTCAAGCCCGCTGAGAGACCGTTTCGGGCATGTGTACCACCTAAACTTTTACGATACTCCGGATATCCAATCCATCCTCGAACGGAATAGTGCACTCCTTGAAATCGATCTGCATCAACAAGCAGCCTCCCTTATCAGCGAACGTGCGCGCAGAACCCCGCGCGTGGCCAATAGGCTGCTCCGACGGATACGCGATTATGCCCAGGTAAAAGGCAATGGTATAATTGATGTATCCGCCGCAACCCAAGCGCTTACCATGCTTCGCGTGGATCAGTACGGCCTTGATACTGTTGATAGACGAATTCTTCAAGTGATTCTGGGGACATTCAAAGGCGGACCGGTGGGTCTTTCAACGCTTGCAGCGGCCATAGCGGAAGAGGTGGAAACACTCGAGCATATCTATGAACCATTTCTGCTGCAGCTTGGCATGATTGAACGCACGCCCAGAGGAAGAAAAATAACCGACTTCGGTGCACACCATATCTCCGTCTAGCACATTCTATGATATCCATTCCACTCTATACATTTCTTCTTCTCTACTTTGTTTTTTTGGCGATTTTTGTCGCATTTATGCTGGTCGATCTCTACCATATCATTACCAGCGCGTCCTTTAGTCTGGTCAGCTTTATTATGACTTTTTTTATTTTTGCAGGAACACTGCTTGTTTGCTACTTTACCATTCAACTCCTCTCGCAGGCGGGGATAGATTGGCAAACGCCCCTGGTGCTATTTAACGCGTCATGGTTTAGCGGCGCGTTTGGCGCGACAACGTTCTGATATGAATCTTTCACACCTGATCCAACAAAAATCATATGAACGTGTTGTGTACGTTCTGCGCAGACACTGGTTTACTTTTTTACCAAAAATATTTTTGTTTCTTGTTCTGGGACTGATACCGGTCTTGCTCTTTATCATGATCGCAAATCTGTATCCAAATGTTTTGCAAAATCAAATCGCCTTCGCGCTGGGCACACTGCTGGGGAGTCTCTATTACCTTAGTATGCTGCTTTTCTTTTATACGGAATTTATCGTGTTTTATCTGGACATGTGGGTTGTCACCAATGACAGAATCGTGGACGTGGAGCAACTCGGATTATTTTCGCGCACCATTTCAGAGCTCGATTTATTCAGAATTCAAGATGTAACCACAGACGTCAATGGATTTTTTGCCACACTGTTGGACTACGGCGATGTGAGCGTAAAAACAGCCTCCAGCAACGTACATATTGTCTTTTACAAGGTACCCCATCCTAACAAAATCCGTGAAGATTTGATACGGCTTTCGCACGAGGACAGAAAATATCACTACAATATTTCTCTTGGGGAAGAAAGCTAGTCTTCATGACACGCGACACAGATAACGTGACACTTAGGATGTAATAAATGCGACCGGCCTTTTTACCTGTCATCCCGAGCGACGTCGAGGGATCTCAAATAGATCGCTCGAAATACAGCATGCTCAAAATTAATACCATATGTTTTCCGTCGGCCTTCTAACATTCCTCGCGTCCTACCTGGCAGTTATAAACCTTTTCGCATTTTTATCATTTGGTTTTGATAAAGCTCGCTCGCGCACAGGCGGGCGACGGGTGCCTGAAAAAACACTGCTGATACTTGCACTGCTTGGCGGATCTGCCGGCGCGCTTTTGGCCATGAACCAATTCCGACATAAAACAAAAAAAATGAGTTTCCAAGCATGGCTGGCAGTGATATTGGCAGTGCAAATTTTTATTGTTTTTCAGGTAATACAATAATCCGGTACGAAATACGAATAATACGAAATTACGAACCATAGAGAAGACTTTCGTAATTTTGTCCATCTCGTATTTCACTTATTTCGTAATTTTGTATTATTCGTATTTCGTACATATATGCGTATCCCAAAACTTTCCGACAATCTGACAAAGGCAGACATTGCTTTTCTTGAGACATTTTCCAAATCCTGTCGCCACTCCATCTTGGCAATGGTAACAAACGCGCAAAGCGGACACCCCGGAGGATCACTTGGATGCATTGACTACCTGAGCCTGCTGTACACGTATATTATTGGAAAAACCGGCGACCCTGTTATTGTTTCCAATGGCCACATTTCACCGGCGGTGTACGCGGTGCTCGCTGAAATGGGATATATTCCAAAACATGAGGTGATCAAGGGGTTTAGAAAAATAGGCTTCCCCTACGAAGGACACGTGGCGCGCCATGTTCCCGGTGTCTGGTATGGCACCGGCCCGCTGGGTGCCGGCGTTGGTGCCGCGTCCGGCTTTGCGCTGGCGGAAAAATTGCTGCCGGGCAAGACAAAAAATGTGTATGCGCTAATTGGCGATGGTGAATCGCAAGAAGGCCAGGTCTATGAAATGATGAACTTTGCGGCAAAGTATACACTCAACAACTTTATCGTCTTCATGGACTACAATTTGGTACAGCTCAGTGACGGCGTTAATGAAATCATGCCGGTTCATTACAAAGCACACTTTCAAGCGGCAGGCTGGGAGGTCATAGACGTGGCAGGACACGACTACCAGGATATGTGGCGCGGACTGCGACACGCGCAAAAAAGCAAGACCAAACCAGTCTTGCTGCTCGGCCACACTATTATGGGAAAGGGCGTGGACTTTATGGAAAAAACCGGCAAAGCACATCAAGCAGACTGGCATGGTAAAGCACCAAAAGCCGATCAAGCCAAGGCAATGCTTGAGACACTGAACCCAACAGCTGAAGAAAAAAAACTAATCACCCAATACAGAAAAAAAATTACCTGGCAACCCAAAAAGCCGTCATTCCCAAAACTTGGAAGCAAAATGTCTGTGAAAACAGGTATTCCACGCTTGTATGAGGCAGATCAGTTAACAGACTGCAGAAGCGCCTACGGAATGGCATTGCTTGACCTGGCAAAAACAAATACAAATGTGGTCGCGCTGACCGCTGATTTGGCAGACTCGGTTAAGACAAGTTATGTAAAAGAAGAAATACCCAAGCGGCACATTGAATGCGGCATTGCAGAGCAACAGATGGTGTCTTGCTCCGGCGGCCTGAGCCTCTCCGGTATGATCCCGTTTTGCTCCACGTTTGGCGCGTTTATGACCAGCCGCGCCAAAGATCAGGCACGCGTCAATGACATTAACGAAGCAAACGTCAAAATGGTCGCAACGCATTGCGGATTATCTGTCGGCGAAGATGGACCGACGCATCAGGCCATTGACGATATGGGCTCCATGCTTGGCCTGTTCAATACCATGGTCATTGAGCCGGCTGATCCAAATCATTGTGACCGTATTATTCGCCACATAGCGTCTCACTACGGAAATTTTTATGTCCGCATGGGTAGACATAAGATTCCGGTGCTGACGGATAAAAACGGCGCCCCTTTTTATGACCAAGATTACGTGTACGAGTACGGAAAGTGCGATTTGCTGCGAAAAGGATCAAGCATAACGCTGGCAACCAGCGGCGCTGTTGCAAACGAAGCCCTCAAGGTGGTTGATGGAATGAAAAAAGGGACAGCAGAACTGGTGATTGTGAGCTCACCGAAAAAATTTGATGCAACACTCTGGACATCAATCAAAAAAACCGGCCGGGTCCTCGTTGTTGAAGACCACAATACCATGTCCGGCATGGGCGCCATGATCGCGCGCGAATTGGAATTGACAAATATATGCCCTAACGCATTCCACATGCTTGGAGTTGAACAATATCAGCTTTCAGGCACAGCCCCGGACTTATATCATGCAGTAGGCATTGATGCGGATGGGATTGAAAAAGCTGTGAAAAAGATGCTTGCAGGAAAGTAAGCTTGGTGTTAAGGTCATCGGTGCGTATAAACGACCGCGTTGGTGTGTTTATGCGCTATGTTTTCAGATAAGAGGGAGTTAGATTCAATCGCTGATTCTCCGCCTCTTTCTTTTTGGTAAAAAAGAATCGGGCGGTAAACCCGACTGACTTCTCTTGTTCATTTCGGATAACACGTGCTGCAACATTGTGTCTTTTTTCAAAAGCACAACATTGCAGAACGAACATTATCCGACATTCCGATTGTCGCTGCGACAATCGGAACGGCATGAACAAAGGTCTGTCGGGAGAATCAACGACTCTGCGCCAGCCCATCTCACTCGCCGCTTCGGCTCGTGTAGTGGGACGTTGCACTCTGGCTTGTCCTCCATCCCATTCGCTTCTTGCAGAGCTCTTGTGGTGTCGGAGAATCTAACGTCCGATATCCGGTTCGCTCGCCTGCTGCTCGCTCTCCCAAATGTACCAAAATACTTTTTTATTTTTTAAATGGAATTTTGGTACACTTCGGATATCTACTCGTTAGCTGAAATATTCCTTTTCTTTTCTGGGCTATCGCCCAATTGTTTTAAAAATTTTCAAATTTCTTTTTTCTTTATTTGATAAGGGGGGGCTGCCTGGCTATCGCCAGTCAGTAAGGTGTTTTCTCCGCTCCCGATGGTCGCTACGAAAACGTTTATTTAATTGGGGGAATGAATTATAATACAAGCCATAAGCCGTTAGATTATGACAACAAAAATTGAGCAAAAAACACTAGCAATTAAAGACTTATCTTTATGGGATGAAAATGCACGATTTCCCGATAAGTATTTTAGTAAAACTGAAAAAGAACTGATTGGATATTTTTGTTCAAAAAAAGATTTCAAAATATCTGAACTAGCTGAAGAAGTTGTGAAAGAATTTGATTTACCACAAATTGAAAAACTGGTTGTTTATGAATTAAATGGGAAAAAGATAGTTTTAGAAGGCAATCGCCGTTTAGCCGTCTACAAACTATTAAACGATCCTGAGCTCACAGATGATTCTAAATTAAAAACCAAAATTTTAGGGCTGAAGGCTAAAATCAAACTCGATGACAATTTCAAGCTAGAATGCCTTCTCACTCAAGATAAAGAGCAAGGACTACGTTATATTGACAGAAAACATCTTCGCGGCAATAACGAAGTTTCTTGGGGAGACAACGAAAGAGCCCACCATAACGCTCGCAGAGGGAATGCAAACCAAAAAGAATTACTAAAGGTTGCGATTACAAAAATAATCAAAGACCTGCATTTCCCTGAAGAGTTAAAAGAACAAGTTTTAGGTCCAGGCTATGTAACAACTTTATGGCGACTAATTGAACAAAAACCAGCATGGTCTACTTTTGGCTTTTCACTTGATAAAAGCGGAAATTTAAAAATTACAGACAAGGATTTCAAAGAAAAACTCAAAGTAATTATCTTTGATGTACTCCAAAAAAGTAAATTTAATGAGAAGTTATTCTCCCGTTTGAATGTCAAAGATATTGAGGGCTACCTAAAGCAAATTTCAACAGATGACTATAAAAGAGTTTCCGATGCAATAAAAAAACAAACCAACAAAGATCTCTTCGGAAAAGAAACAACAACAATTTCTCCAACAAACAATAGCGGTAAAAAAAGCATACCAAAATCATCCCTCCGAAAATACTTAATACCAAAAACTTGTGTTTTTATTATTAGCGAAACAAAAATCAACAATATTTATTCGGAACTAAAAAACAATCTTTTACTAGATGATTCAGCAAACTCCGTTCCAAATGCAATTGGAGTATTATTTAGAGTATTCTTAGAAATATCCTTAGACCATTACGCAAAAATGAATAGTCACGGTTTCAAGAAGGCGGATACAATCAACCAAAAAATTTCTTGGGTAGTACAAAGTTTGAAGGACAAAGGAATTGATGAGAAGAAGTTTAATAATATAAATAAAGTTGGCTCTGCTACAGGTGCTAAAAGCTACTTGTCGATAGAAAATTTCCATGAATATGTCCATTCTGGAACAACGCAACCAAGCTCAAGCGAGCTAAAGACAAAATGGGATAATCTTCAAGAATTTTTTGAAATCCTCTGGGAATCATTGAAGCCTAAAAAATAAAACTATGTTCTATTCTCCACTAAGATACCCTGGCGGAAAAAACAAATTAGCAAAATTTATTGCTAAAATTTGTGCCGACAATCAAATCAATGGTCATTACGTTGAACCATACGCAGGTGGTGCATCTGTAGCTCTATATCTTTTGCTGGAAAGTAAAGTTGCTGAAATCACTATCAACGATTTTGATCGTTCTGTTTACGCCTTTTGGTATTCCGCTATTAAAAGCACAAAAAAATTCTGTGAGCATATTGAAAATACTGATATAACTGTTGAGAATTGGGAAAAAGCCAAAGAGATACAAAAAAATAAGGAAAAGGCAAAATTATTTGATTTAGGTTTTTCAACATTTTTTCTCAATAGAACAAATATCTCTGGGATTTTAAACGCTGGCTTAATTGGCGGCAAAGCTCAAAATGGAAAATACAAAATGGATTGCCGATTCAATAAAAATGAGTTAATCAAAAAAATAAAGGTCATTGCCAAACAAAAGAAAAGGATTCATTTATATAACTTAGACGCTTTAGAGTTAATCAAAAAAATTGAGTCGGAATATCAAAATACTCAAACAATATTTTATTTCGACCCACCTTACTACTTAAAAGGCCAGTCGCTGTACATAAACTACTATAAACACGAAGATCACGAAGAGGTAAGCAGGGCTATAAAGCAAATAAAAAATATACATTGGATTGTCTCATACGACAATACACCAGAAATTAAGAAAATTTACACATGGGTAAATTCTAAAAAGCAAAAAGAGTATTCTCTTTTACATACTGCACTTTCAGCTCGTGAAGGAAAAGAGGTTTTATTTTTTAGCAATAATTTAACCGTGCCGAACGTTGAGAACCCAGCATTAGTAAAATAACGTAACTAATATCCTATGAAAAAGCAGAAACTTACTAAAGCCAAATTGATTCAGGAAGCAAAAATCTTTGCTCCAAGCCATTCCAAAATGACTTTTTCTGAAATGTATGGAGTAACTGACGGAAAAGCTGTCGGTACTTTTATAGAGCATAAATTTAGAGCGTATCTGGCAGAAAAATACGATTTTATACTTGGTAACTCCGCCAAAGGAATAGACTTTCCAAAGGTTGGAGTAGATATAAAAGTAACGAGCATTAAACAACCCCAATCATCTTGTCCATACAGGTCAGTGAGACAAAAAATATATGGTTTAGGATATGACCTTTTGGTATTTGTATATGAAAAAACAGACGACCATAAAAACAAAACAGGCCGCCTAAATTTTCTACATACCGTTTTCGTTGAAAAAGAATTTACAGCTGATTATCAAACAACGAAGGGCATTCTTCAACTCCTTGAAAATAATGCCAACATAGATGACCTTGTTGCTTTCATGCACGACAGAAATTTACCCCTTGATGATATTGAAGCAACCGAAATCTCGGAAGAATTGCTAAAAAAGAAACCTGAACAAGGTTATCTGACAATATCAAATGCTTTGCAATGGCGACTTCAATATGGACGAGTAATCCAAGTAGCTGGACAAGTAAAAGGCGTTCACAGTCTATAACCTAAAAATATGACTAAAGAGAGTATAAAAAAAATAGAATACGGAGATTTTCAAACACCAAGAGAGCTGGCTCGTCAAGTTTGTGTTTTGTTAAAAAATCAAAAAATAATCCCAAAAAGTGTAATTGAGCCTACTTGCGGTATAGGTAGTTTTTTCTTGGAAGCTTTAGACAATTTTTCATCAATAAAAATCGGACGCGCATTTGATATTGATAATGAGTATGTAGAAATACTTAAAAAAAACTTAACAAAAGAAATCAAATCTAAACCACATAAAGTAGAAGTGTCCGACTTTTTCACAAAAGATTGGAAAAAAGAATTAGACAATCTACCAGAGCCAATTTTAGTAATTGGAAATCCTCCTTGGGTTACCAATTCGCAACTTGGACAGTTGCAAAGCAAAAACCTTCCCACAAAATACAATTTCAAACGAATGAAAGGACTAGACGCCATGACTGGCAAAAGTAATTTTGACATTTCTGAGTGGATGATGAATCAAATGATCGATTGGCTTCAAGTAAAACAAGCAACAATAGCAATGCTATGCAAAACATCTGTTGCCAGGAAAGTTTTAATGAACGCGTGGAGACATGACAAAAAAATGAGCATAGCCAAAATGCACGTCATTGATTCAAAATTGCATTTCAATATCTCCGCCGATGCCTGTTTATTAACAATCCAATCATCAAATCAACAACATAAAGAGTGTGAAGTTTTTGAAAGTCTTTCATCTTCTGCTCCCATTCAAACAATTGGCCTAAGAGATGGATTACTTGTTGCTGACATTCCAAGCTATGAAAAAACAAAACATCTTATTGACGACGACCAGCACTACAAATGGAGAAGCGGTGTTAAACACGATTGCTCGAAAGTAATGGAAGTCGAAAAAATAAGTGCAGGTTTATACTTAAACGGACTCGGTGAAACACATGAACTTGAAGATACATACTTATTTCCTTTGCTAAAAGGCTCAGATTTGGCCAATGGGAAAATCCCAAGGAAATATATGTTGGTTCCTCAAACTAAAATTGGTCAAGATACAAAATTTTTGTCAAAAGTAGCACCAAAAACATGGAAGTACTTAACAAAATACGGTGATTTGCTCGATAAAAGAGGAAGTTCAATATACAAAGATAAACCAAGATTCTCAATTTTTGGTGTTGGAGATTACACCTTCGGCAATTGGAAAGTCGCAATTCCTGCTCTATACAAAAAGCTTGAATTTTCTGTTATTGGTCCACATCAAAATAAACCAATAGTATTTGATGACACTGTTAATTTTATTGCCTTAGATAATGCCGAGGAAGCTCAAGAATTAGTTGAGCTATTAAATTCAAGATCAGCAAATCGTTTTTATCGATCATTTATCTTTTGGGATAGCAAAAGGCCAATCACTATACAATTACTAAAGTCCTTAGACATTGACGAGCTTCAGTCAGAATCTGGACAAGAGAATAATTACAGCATTAGGAAAACAGCAAAGCAATTGCAACTCACCTATTAACATAAGGTGTTTGGGGTAGGGGCAATTCACCCCCAACCCCTCTTGCCCCTACCCCAAACGGAAAAAGAAATTTGAAAATTTTTAAAACAAACGACTATCGTCGAAAAGAAAAGGAATACATCAGCTAACACTGCGTATGCGGTTACGGCTTGCTCCGTACCTCCGCAAGCCTCCACCCATATTTGCCAGCGGTAAGCACTTCGTGCAATTATACCACTGGCAAACATCGCATACGCAGGAACGTTAGCTGAAATATTTTTATAGCCATTTTTTATAAATTAATGTAGAAAACTTTTATGAACCCAGAACGATACGAGTCAAAAATTGAGACCGAAAAGTCCCCAGCCCCCAAAATCCTAAAAGGCGCACCGGAGTTTTTTGAGTCAAGAGAAGGAGTAGAGCGAGAAGATAAGGGCCCTTTGTACTTGATGATGAACTTGGAAACAAAATGTAGTTACAGGTGTCCAAAATGCGCTCTGCCAGGTTATAGACGAGATATGAATGAACCGATGTCGCTTGATCAGCGCAAAAAATTCCTTGCCAAAGCGGGAGAGCTTGGCATTAAAGAATTAGTTGTCGTCGGTGCTGGTGAACCAACAGAACATTTTGATGGCATGATGAAACCTATTATTGAATCAGCTCACCAAGAGGGGCTGGGGACAATCATGTTCACAACAACAAGTCATCTTACTCGTGAACAAGCGGAATTTTATCGAGATCACGATGTCTCAATTTTTGTCTCTTTGGATGCAATTGATCCAGAAACCTATCGAGAATTAACGGGGACAGGAAATCTTGAGCAAGTCTTAAACAACATACAAATGTTAAAGGAAGTCTACGGTCAATCCGAAGAAGTTATCAACGGCAAAAAAGTTGTAAGATTGGGAATCAATGTTACCGCAGTTAAACAAAATATGGAGCAACTTGATGAAATAAAAAAAGTAGCAAGCGATAATATGCAATTCATCGTCAACTTTCCAATTCGCAGAGGTAAATTCAAAAGTGATAAAGTTTGGCAAAGATTGGTAGGTGACCAATACGATGAATTGCAAAGACTTGCTCAAGATAAATCCGACACTGGTGGTCACAGCTCTATAGATGAAGGTGTCTGCAGTTATTTCAACAGAGGTATCAGCGTTGATGTGGACGGACAACTTCTGAGTTGTGGTTATGCGTCTGAAACCGCTCATTCACTTGGCACAGTTACAGATGAATCAACGCTGAATGAACTTGAAGAGCATTACAGAGATATCCGAGCAAGATATAAGCAATTTACGCAAGAAACTGGCAGAACTCCTTCCTGTCCCCTACGTGACGAAGATTACCAAGGGTTTCTGGATCAATTGAAAAAGGAGTAAAACTTTTATTTTGCTACACTTAATACACACATTATGAAGACACCAGACCAAAATCGAGATGGCGCGCATATAGAACAAGGGGAGGCAGGAGTCGAGCAGCTTCTTCGGTCGCGCCTTAAAGAAACTACCGAAAGGATGATCGCTAATCCTGGTTTAGACGCTATTGAGAACGGCGAACTTACACAAAATGAATGGCGCGAATTCGCTAAACAACGATATTTGGCGGCGCTTCATTTTGAAGAGTTATTGGAAGCTGGAATAAAGAAAGCGCAGGAAATGCAAGACCAAAAGCTAGCGGAAGTGCTGGCTGAAAACCTGCGAGATGAGCAAGGTGTAGACGAACAAGGTCAACCCAAAGAAGACGGCTCACACGAAAAATGGCGCCAGGATTTTTATAACGCTCTTGGTCTTGACGGTCACGCCCTTTCAACTGCTGAGCCATTGGAAGGCACAAAAAAATATGACGAAGCTCTGAAGAAACTGATAGACAGTGCGGACGGCCTCACTGTTGCGGGCGCACTACTCATGCAAGAGTATTCCATTGTTAGGGAATTTATTCGTATACAAAAAGGGCGTGACCGTGCATTTCCTGCGCAATTTGAATATAGTGATACTGATACTGATGAACAGTGCCGCCAAAAAGAAGCTGCTCGACTATATATTGATGATCATATTAAGCATGACGCAGGATCTCATTATCCAGACCTTCTACACGCCATCTCTAAGTACAGCGCTGATGAAAGTTTGGCAAAAATAAAAAATGGTATGGATGTTATCAATGAAGCAAAGCAAGAATTCTACAAAAGTCTGGAGCAAATCCAAGAGCAAAAATAAAAGTTTTCTTTTGTTTTGATAAAAAAATGGCTATAAAAATACTCGCTCCTTTCAGTCGCGCCCCGCTGCGCTCTCCTCCCTTCGGTCGTCGGGTCGTTTAACAGCGAGTATACGGTTCGCTCCTGCCGTCGCTCACCCATATTCACTGGCGGTAACGCCTTCCAGGCGATATTATACCGCCAGTGAACATCGTATACTCGCAAACGTTATCGGAAATAAATTATTTTCATTTTACGATTTTTGACTTTTTTGAGGGGCGAATTTTGATGATTATTTGATAAGGGAAAACCTGGTGTCCCGCCCGTATTCTCGGCAGGACAAAGTTTTGATATAATTGTGGTATGAAATCATGGAAAACGTCCAAATTGAAACGCCTTGCCAAAGCACTGCTCTCTTTCAAAACTGAAGCTGAAATGCTTGCTTTTTTGCGTGATGTAGCAACACTGGAAGAACTGGAGTCATTGAGCAGCCGTTGGGATGTAGTGCTAGAGCTGAATAAAGGCACAAGCTACCGAGATATTGCGAAAAAGACAGGTGTCAGCACTGCGACCATTACCCGCATTTCGCATTGGCTAAAGCATGGGGAAGGTGGTTATCGCTCTGCTCTCAAACAGCTCAAATAACCCTAATTCTAGGGTTATTTTGTTTTTATCCACAGTCTTTACTTGACAGATTTTGCGATATGTATTATTGTGTTAATACACTTAAACACTCGTATGAAACCAGATAATCAAATTTACACACATCACAGACAAGACCTCGAATAAATCGAGCTGTGCTTGGTATATTTTGAGGTCACCAAATCGCTTGCAGGCGATTTTTTGTTTGTCTTTCTAATAATCACACTATGACTGTACAACCACACCTAAAAATTGAAGCAAAAGATATATCGCCCCATGTCCTCCTTCCCGGAGATCCTGCCAGAGTCGACATCATCGGCGCTTGCTTGGATGATTTTTGCATTCTTTCGACAAACCGAGAATATCGTTGCGGTATTGGATCGTATGGGGGCAAAAGAATTACGGTCTGCTCTACCGGCATTGGCTGCCCATCTACTGCGATCGCCACGGAAGAGCTGATCAACGCAGGAGCGAAATATCTCATTCGTGTAGGAACATGTGGCGGGGCATGGCGATCAGATATTCCGACAGGATCTCTTATTATTCCAACAGCATCGGTGCGAGATGAAGGAACGACGGTTGAGTATATCCCGCAAGGATTTCCTGCGATTGCTGATAGAGAAATTGTAAATGCGCTTGTGCAAAGCAGCGAAGAACAGAATGCGAAATATGCTATTGGCATAAACAGAACACACGACGCATTCTATGGATCTCAAGGTGCTATTGCCAAGTGGGGCATGTACCTTAAAGAGGATCGCTGGAAAAATGAAGAAACGCCAATTCTTTCATCGGAAATGGAAAGTGCCGCGCTATTCGTCGTTGCAAGTTTGCGAAACGTAAAGGCTGGAGCAATTTTTGCGGTCAACGCAAACCCAGAACCGCTCAAAGACCGTATGAATAACAAAGATATAGCGGTTGTGACTGAAAACAGTGAAGAAATAAGCAAGCAGGCGATTGACACGATGATTCGTGTTGCACTTGAGGCAATGCTGAAACTTCCATAAGCGCGCCGCCGGATGTTGTTCCATATCACTTACTGTCATGATGACGGAAAGTGAATGGGATAACATCACGGAGGGAAAAATGAGACGTGTTATCTGCTTTGATCTGTGGGGGACGCTCGTAATGTCACTCGTGCAGAGGACGTATGAGGACTACCTCGCAGACTACTGGCCGCGAGAGCTCATTCAGAAGACCGTCCGCGATCTGCTCATGACGGATGCGTGGATCCGAAGTCCGCTCCGACAGCACGACGGACAGGGCATTCTTCGACCGGATCACCTGCGGACGGCCGCGATGCTTCTCACGCGACTTCGGAGTATTCAGTCGCCTGAAAAAACCGTGTTCCTGAACGACCACAACTGGAATGTCTTCGACAGAACCACGACCGAGTTCGCGGAGTTGCTCTTGGAGACGGTTCGTCTCTGGAAGCGGGAAAACGAGCTGGTCAAGTGGATTCCCATGGCACGAGAGGTCGTAGAGGCACTGAAAGCGGCCGATGAAAAGCTGGTGCTCGTTACCAACACGACCGACTTCGGCATTGGGGAGGTGGATCGCGTACTCCGTTTGAGGGAGATCTTCCCGCACACGTGGGCATCGTGCGCCTACCCGTTCGCCAAGCCCGACCGACGCGTGTGGAGGTTCATCATGGAACATTCCCCCGATGCGGATCAGTATTGGATGATCGGCAACGATCCGATCACGGACATCGCGGTGCCGGCCGCCATGGGCTGGAAAACGATCCTCGTCAACCACCCGGAAGGCGTGCCGATTAGCGAGGTTCCGAGGATCATCAAGGAGAGCAAGTGAAGTACCTCATCAACGATGTCGGGAAGCATTTCAGCTTTCCCGGGGTCGTCGTGCTCGACGCAGACGAGCTCACCGAACGAGTCCATGCGTGGAATGGTTGGGAGCACTTGAAGCCAGCAACTACCCGTATCGTCTTCCCTGGAAACGGTGCAAACGAGGTACGGCGTCGTCTCGGTGAAAGGTGGCTCTCGCAGTGGAACATTGACACTGTAGCTGCAACGAGGTTTTGGTGGCCAGGTGTCACGCCAAGTGCGGTCGTTGGGCAGCTCATGCCAATTGGCGCATTCGACTTTGAGACAACCGACGTTGTGATCGTTGACGATGTCGTTTCGTCCGGCACCACAATATCCAAAATTCGTGACCGAAATTCGATCTGGATGCCGAATGCTCGCTGGCATGTAGTTACATGGATCAAGCAACGTGCCTGTCGACTGCGCATGTTCAAGAGTAGCTTCTTTGGTACGGAGGTCGGCGAGAAAACATATCGCGTGCCAATCAACTCCCTCTCGACTCTCCTCAACAACGCGGAAGTCGCCGAGTCATACGCTCGGCGCAACTTTCCAAACCCAGCGGCATTTCTCACAGTTCTGGAGGAACTGCGATAGTCGCTCCGGTCGTCTGTGCCGGGTAACCAACACAGACTCACACTTGTCGTTGCAACAACAAGAGAGCAAAAAATCGTCTTCATCGACGATTTTTTGTTTCCAACAAACTTCAAAAAATAATTTGACAACGTATTTTTAATCTTATATAATCTTATATAGTTAAAGTATACGATTATTTTATGCCTACAGATAGACTAGACAAACGACTGGAGAACACTCCATCTGAGATTTGGCTCAAAATCAACAAAATCGACGAGCTCAAAGGACAATGGATCGCCGGGGCTAAATTAAGTCCCCAAGTTTTAGGTCGCCTAAAAAAATCTGTTTTGATTACTTCAACCGGTGCTTCCACTCGTATTGAAGGAGCAAAGCTTTCTGACGAAGATATTGAAAAAATGATGCGAGGATTATCTGTACAAAAATTTACTGATCGCGATCTGCAGGAAGTCAAAGGGTATTATGAACTCTTGAACAATATTTTTGATTCTTGGAAATCAATCAGATTTAATGAAAGTGCAATCAAACATTTTCACAAAGAGCTCTTGAAATACGTTGAGAAAGACACAAAACACAGAGGCGAATACAAAAAACAAGAAAACAAAGTCCACATGATAGACGAAGCCGGAAAGTCTGTTGGGGTGCTTTTTGATACTACGCCGGCATACTTGACACCGAAAGAAATGCAAGAGCTGATTGATTGGACTGACAATGCACTGAAAGAAAATATATACCACCCACTTATAACGATTGGGAATTTTTTGGTTGAATTTTTGAATATCCATCCATTTATTGACGGCAACGGACGTATTTCTCGTGTGCTTACTAATTTGCTTTTACTCAAAGCTAGTTACGCCTATATTCCATACATCTCACACGAAAAGTTAGTGGAAGCAAACAAACCGGATTATTATATTGCCTTACGCCGAAGTCAAAGGACAATCAAAAAAAGAAAAGAAGATATAATGCCATGGCTTAACTTCTTTCTAGATATTGTTTTAGAACAATCAAAGCAGGCTGTTGAACTTCTTTCGAAAGAAAATATCGAAAAATTGCTTTCACCCAAGCAACTCGCTGTTTGGGAATATTTGAATACAGTTGACGAAGCATCGCCTTCTGAAATATCCAAAAAAACGAATGTAGCACGACCAACAATCAACCAGGTAGTGGATAAATTATTGAGATTGAAGAAGATAGACCGTATCGGTTTAGGAAGGTCTACGAGATACCGAAAGATTTGAGCGTTGAAGAGTTGGCGGGAGGCGCAATTCACCCTTTTGATTTCCCTCTTGCGCCCCCGCCAAATGAAAAATCAATTTGGTCATTATAGATAAACGACCCTACCGGGTAAAAAGAAAAAGCGCACATCAGCTAACACTGGGCATGCGGTTCGGTCATTCCCCGAATGACCTCTCCCATATTGATCTCTACGGTCGCAACATCTCATATACGGAAACGTTATACGCTATAAGGAAACGCTCAAAATGACTTGAAGATGTATGTGGAAAGTGAGTAAAATCAATGCGTGATAGTTGCGCGTATCTTGCGCGATTATCTATTTTCTGTTATTCTACATGTAGACAATCATAGCATTATGTTTTCTCCAAAATACAAACTCACAAACAAAATTTTAGCCGACCTCACCGCCATTGCTGAAGCAAAGGGCATTATTGATCGTGCCAAAATTCTACCAAAACAAGAACTACGATTACGCCGACAAGCGACTATCCGTATGACACATCATTCTACTGAAATTGAAGGCAATCGTTTGAACATGCAACAAGTAGAGGCACTATATGCAAGCAAGAAAATAGATGCGCCTGATAGGGATATTTATGAGGTACAAAACTATCTCAATGCTCTGAAACTTATTGAAAAAATAGTAGCGGAAAAAAAACCCACAACCGAAAAAACAATTTTACACATTCATAAGCTAGTCACTGCAAAAACAATGGATACAAAATTTTGCGGCAGATACCGTCCTGGACCAATTTATATTATCCGTAGACGTTTAGGAATGCCACAAGAAACAATGTACACAGGACCCACAGCAAAACATGTGCCAAAGCTCATGAAAAATTTTGTAGATTGGTTGAAAGTAAGTGAAGAAAAAGAAATCAATCCTGTTCTTGTGGCCGCCATGGCTCACCTTGAAATTGCAGCAATCCACCCTTTCAATGATGGTAATGGCCGAACTGCTCGAGCACTTGCGACACTCCTTTTGTATCAACGCGGATATGATTTTCGTCGACTTTTTGCATTGGAAGATTATTACAATACAGATAGACCAGAATACTACAAAGCCATCAATCTTGGAAAAACATACGAAGAACGAAAAACAGATATAACATCTTGGTTAGAGTACTTTACAAAAGGATTTAGAAGAGAGATTGATAATGTGAAAGACAATATTCTAGCTTTGTCATCACGTAAGGTTGCTGGTAAAATCAAATCACAAATTTATCTGACTGGAGATCAGCTTAAAATCATAGATTTTCTTGATAAAATTGGTCGAATCACAGCAAGCGATGTTGAAGATGTTCTATCTTGCCCAAAAAGAACTGCACAACTCCACGTTCAAAAACTCAAGAAGATAAGAATGATAAAATCTGTTGGTAAAGGAAGAGCGACATATTATATTGCGAATGACTGATAATATAAGGTGTTTGTGTCGGACAACACAGTGTATGAGGTTCGCTCCTACCGTCGCTCTCCCATATTTTGCGTTGCTTCGCACGCAAAATATCTCATACACTGATACGTTATATGAAATATGTTTTTCCTTTTAGGGCTATCGCCCTGCACGTTTCTATAACGAATAAATTTTATTTTAAAATATTTTAAACATTATGAATGAACATCACGAAAAACCAAAAAATTTTGAAAATAAAGATGCGATGCCTACTCTTGAGGTGGTACCGCACAATATTCTTGTTGAAAAAGTTGGTAGACTGTTTGAAAAGCCGAATATGGCAATCGGGATTTTACTTGCGGGCGATAGGATGTCTTGTTGTGATGAGGGGGTAATAATGCAGGAAGGAAAAAATCTTATTGGTATTGCCACTATCGCACCCAAAGGAGAAGAAATGTCTGGTCAACCGACAATCGTAGCGTTGTATGTCGCTCCAGAATATAGAAGTAAGGGGTATGGTAATCAGATTTTACAAAAAGCAATAGAACGCTGTTTAGAAAGGGGTTTTGAAAAAATTAGAATGGACGTTATGTCATCCAACGCTACGAAAATTATTAAACAAATGCCCAAAGAAATTCAGGAGAAATTAGATGTGCATGATCTTGGTAATCTAATGGACAATTTTTAGATATAAAAATTTATGGCATACGCAAATTGAAAAAAAATAAAATTTGTTCATTACAGAAAAGTGGTCTCGCTGAGGCGAGACAACAAAAAAATGCATACATCCTATAACAGCTTGTATCTGGTTACGGCTCGCCGCGGCGAACCTCCACCCATATTCGCCACTACTACCGCTTCACGATATCATAGCGCTGGCAAACATCGCGCACGCTGAAACATTAGCTGAAATAACGAAAAGTCAACAAATTTGCAATTTTTTGATATTTTTGGTACTTTGCTAGTATTGGTCACGCGTAACTAATTTGATCGAAGTCTATTAATTTAACCTATAAATGTATGAAAGAAGAAAAGTACGTCTCTCCACAGGAGAGACTGGGGCAGCTTCAATCAGAAAGAGCAAGAGCCCTTGCTGAACTAATTTTATCGAGAGACTCTGGTGATGTGAAATATACGGGGGGAGCAGAAAATCAAACATGGGAAGACGTTGAAAAAATGGAAGCAGAAGATCAAGGAAAAGACTAATAAGAGTCTATGACGTAAATCATCCAAAAATACAGCCGCTTCTTTCAGAGCGGTTGTTATTTTTAGCTACCACTCATAACACTGCATAACGGGTTCGCGCTTGGCTAGCACCAAATGCTCACCCAAATTTACACTCCACGAGTTCCGTGAAAACTTCGTATATCAGCGAACGTTCTCTGCCATTCTGAACTTGCCCAGTTCGAAAGCAATGAATATCAAACAGTTTTTTCTTAAATGTATGGCGACAATAAAAGTTTTAATTGAGGGATATGCAAAAGAGCTTAAGAATGGTTGGATAGCAAGCTCAACGACTTGTATAATTACGACTGAGGACAAAAAAATAATTACTGATCCAGGGTGTAACCGTCAAAAATTACTAGAAGCTTTACGTGAAGAAAAACTAACCACCGATGATATCGATTTTGTTTTTTTGTCCCATTGCCATCCCGACCATATTTTACTCGCGGGTATTTTTGAAAAAGCTAAATTTGTCACCTTTGATTCTAATTTAATCTATGACAAGGACTCGCTAACCGTGTTTGACAAAAATGTGCTGGGTAAAGATATAAAAATTATAGAAACACCAGGTCATGTGCTAGAACATCTTTCACTTCTGATTGATACTCCGCAAGGTAATGTAGCTATAGCAGGTGATGCTATTTGGTGGGTTGATGGTGAAACGCAAGTAGTCGATATACATAAGGAAGATCCTTCTCAAGCCAAGGGAATGAATATGGAAGATCTTATTGAAAGCAGAAAAAAACTTTTAGAAATTTCCGATTTTATCATTCCCGGCCATGGAAAGATGTTCAAGGTGAATAAATTAGGACGGCAAGTCCAAAACAGCAGATAACCCGGCATATCCGGTTCAGGAATTTTTGTTCCGTTTCGCTGAAAAAAACAAATTGTATTTAACCCTGAAATACCTGTAAATGATATTTGGATTTGCCCCAAATATTGGTCACGCAGATACCAATCTGATTTTAGAAAATAGATCAAATAATCAATGCAATTGCGGATGTGTGACTATTTGTAAAGAAGAACTAAAAAATTATTGTTATGAAACCCAAACATAGGCTTTTAATCTTGAAGCAGAAAAAAATTTGCGATCCGCATGCAAAAAAAGATCTTCTCGTGAGTTGCTCTTTTCCTTTTTTACAGGCACTATAGCTCTAACAAAGCGCTAAACAGTAAGCAAAAAATTACCAGTAACATAATATAATCTTCAGCTATGAATAAACTTGTCATTGAACGCACATTCTCTGCTCCCATACATACGGTATGGAGTACTCTTACAACCGTTGATTCACTAAAACAGTGGTGGTCGCCACCACAGATGAAAGCATCAGCTATCTCTGTTGACCTAAAAAAAGGCGGCCTGTTTAGGTACTGTTTCAAAGACGCAGATGGCCATGAATTTTGGGGCCGAGGAATCTATGAGGCAATCAATAAGCCGACGTATCTCTCGTATATGGACACATTCACAGACTCGGATGGAAACCCTGTCCCCCCCTCCCATTTTGGGCTGCCTGGGGATCAAATTGTTGAAACACTTACTGAAATATTTCTTTCTGAAAATAATGGAAAAACCATATTGAAGTTGGTTGGTGATAATCCATTTGATGCCACCATGACAGATGAAATGACAAAAGGATGGAATGGCATGTTTGAGAAGTTGGAGACACTGCTCAAAAAGGTCTAAACGCTTACTTTCCCAAAAAAATTATGCTATCAATAGAATATCTCAGACAGTTTCGCATTGGTCAATATGCATTTTTTGATTTTGCCGTCTCATTTCTTGCCATTTATTTACTTGCACCGCTCTTATCCAAACTTTTTCTCAAACTCGGACTTGATATCCCGAAACACAATTGGCTATACCTGACACTGCCCATTGGCATTTTGGCTCACATATTGGTTGGAACAATTACTCCCATGACAAGAAATTTGCTCGATTTGCATGGGCATTATATTTTGAAGATCGTCATAATAGCGTTAGTAATTCTTGGGCTACGAGGGGTGAAGATAGTGAGAAGATAAAGGCGGTATTGTAGGACTCCATGAATATATATACTATAGCCTTGATAGATTCTTTGTCACTCCGTTCCTCAGAATGAAAATACTATGACGTTCACTCTCTATATTCTCAGGTGCGCCGATGGTAGCCTGTATACTGGTATTGCAACAGATATAGAAAAGCGGCTTGCTGTGCACAGGGCTGGAAAAGGATCCAAGTATGTACGGGCTAGACTACCTGTGGCAGTGGTATATACTGAAACATGTACAAATAGGTCCGAAGCAACGAAGCGAGAGATAGAAATAAAGCGGCTATCGAGAAGTGAAAAGCTCGAACTCTGTCGTACAAAGTAAGACCATTATCTGACTGCCCCACAAGTAAAACAATCACTCAAGCACTCATTTGGCTTTAATGAATTTCGTCCCATGCAGGAGGAAATTGTTTTAGCGGTGCTCGAGGGGAAAGACTGCTTGGTGCTCATGCCCACGGGTGGCGGCAAATCGCTGTGCTACCAGCTGCCGGCAACTGTTTTGCCCGGAGTGACAGTTGTTGTGTCCCCGCTTATCGCACTGATGAAGGACCAAGTAGAAGGACTTGTAGGCAACGGTATAGCGGCAGGATACATGAACAGCTCAATGGAAGAGGCAGAGATGCGTGACGTTGAGCAGGCGGTCGAACGCGGAGAGATAAAACTCCTCTACGTTTCACCGGAAAAAATCGTATCATCATTTTTTCAATATTATTTGAGACGTATCAACGTCAGTCTTTTTGCCATTGATGAGGCTCATTGTATTTCTTCATGGGGGCATGATTTTAGGAAAGAATATACGCAATTAGGGCAGCTCAAGGAATACTTTCCAAACGTACCAATTATCGCACTCACAGCAACAGCGGACAAACTTACGCGCCGTGATATTGTGCATCAACTCGGGCTGAAGCAGCCCAACATATTCATATCCTCTTTTGATAGACCAAACTTGCAACTAACTGTATTACCAGGTAGAAAGCGCATTCCAAAGATTATTGATTTTGTGAAAAAAAGAATGCATCAATCCGGCATTATTTATTGTTTATCTCGCAAGCAGACAGAAACTGTTGCCAACGCACTTCAAAAGGAAGGAATTTGTGCGGGCTACTACCATGCCGGGATGAACAGTGTGGAACGCACAAAAACGCAAGATGATTTTGTACATGGACGCCTCCCTATTATGTGCGCCACCATTGCCTTTGGCATGGGCATTGATAAAAGCAATGTTCGCTATGTGATTCATCACAACTTGCCAAAAAATTTGGAAGGATATTACCAAGAAATCGGCCGCGCCGGCCGTGATGGGCTACCCAGTGAAACACTGCTCTTTTACTCGCTTGCTGATGTCATTCTATTAAAAAAATTCGCAAAGGACTCAGGTCAACCGTCGCTCCAACTGGCAAAATTGGAACGCATGCAACAGTATGCCGACGCCCTTATTTGTCGGCGCCGCATACTCCTTTCGTACTTTGGCGAGCAGGTGGAGACAAACTGCAACAATTGCGACGTATGCCACAACCCACCAAGCCTTTTTGATGGTACAGACATTGCACAAAAGGCATTATCCGCAATATATAGAATGAAAGAACAAGCGCCTGTCAATATGATTATTGATGTCCTACGGGGATCTACCCGACGCGATATTACACTGCGTGGATATGACACAATAAAAACCTATGGTGCCGGCAAAGACATCCCACTTCCTGACTGGGAACAATACATGCTCCAGCTGCTCAATATGGGACTGTTCGATATTGCGTACGATCAACATCACGCTGTGAAGTTGACAAAACTTGGTCTGGCAGTGCTCAAGGGTGAAACATCAATTAAGCTCGTATCACTTGCATCGATTGAGGAACGCGCGCAAAAGGAACTGGCAGAAAAAAATCCACCATCCAAACGACAGGAAGCGGGTGAAGAGTTGTTCAGCCGTTTACGCGAACTGCGAATGGAGATTGCACGGAAAAACAATATTCCGCCGTATATTGTGTTTACTGATGCCACGCTCGACGAAATGGCGGCAACCATGCCAGCCACAAAGGATCAAATGAAAAAAATTACCGGTGTGGGAGACAAAAAATACAGCCGATATGGGAAGCAATTCATTCAGGCAATCACCGATTTTATCAAAGAAATGGACAAACGCGGCGCCAAAGTAAGCGGCAGCACGCAAGATGTGACCTTTGCATACTATAATCAAGGAATGCCGGTCGCGCAAATTGCGCGAGAACGCAATCTCTCTCCCCAAACAATTTACGGCCATTTGGCCGATCTGTATGAGAAGGGATATACGATTGATATCAACCAATTTTTATCAAAGTCTGACCTTCAAACAATTATTTCATCACTGGAAAGTAAAGGCCTCCCCGTAAAAATAAAAACGCTCTATGAACGACTGAATGGACTATACGAATACGACAAGCTGAAACTGGCGATTGCGCACTACACGGTACTGCAACAAAAAAAAGAAGTTATTATATATAATACATAACAGATATGAAACGCCTCACACTCCTCTCAATTATTACCGCCACCGTACTTGGCGGCTGCTCGCTCCAAACACCGCAGACAACCATAAAAGAAGACTCAATCAGAGTTGATGGTACCCAGATTTCAACAACAAAAGCAGACACAAGCAACACTGTTGACTTAAGCGACAAAAAGCTATCCGCCGTCCCCCAATCGGTGTTTCAAAAAACAAACACCGAGACGCTGAACCTTTCCAACAACCGGCTAACCGGAGCAATCCCCGCTGAAATACGGCATCTCCAATCATTGGTTATTTTGGACCTCAGCAACAACCTCATGACCGGCCTTCCGGCTGAAATAGGACAACTGAACAATTTGCAGCATCTGGACGTTTCAAATAACCGATTGACAGGGCTTCCACTCGAGCTGGGTAATTTGAAAAACTTAAAAACATTCAACATCTCTGGGAATGATTACTCGACCTACGATTTGGATCGTATCGAGAAAAATTTGCCTCGTGGGGTAACGATTATTCGGTAGCGCTATGCTCTGGCAAGACCTGCTCATAACAACAGCCAGCATTATTTTTTCACTTGCTCTCCTTCCGCAGGTGTATCAAGAGATGAAAAATAAATTGAGACGATTTTAATCATATACACCATATGGAACACAAAAAGACACCGGAAACAGCATCAGACATGCAATACGCACTGTTTTTGATTGGCCACATCAACGCGCCATGCGCCGATGAAGCGGGAAACAATTTACGCGAATTTTATCTGAAAGAAGCGAGGATAGCTCTTGCTACCATGAAAAATCCCTCGGCGCAAAAATTGCTTCAAGAAACAATTGAGGAGTACTCAACATAGTATATAAAAAAACCGCCGATTTTATTGGCGGTTTTTATTTTATCTTGAATTATTTCGCATTTTCAGCTCGCTGCGCTTCCTCTCGCTTCCCAAATCCGGTTCCCACCGGAATCAGGCGGCCGATGATCACGTTTTCCTTAAGCCCATCAAGATAGTCAACCTTCCCTGTGATCGCGGCGTTGATAAGAACCTTTGATGTCTCCTGGAAGCTGGCCGCCGATAAAAAGCTTTGCGTTGATAGGGCAACTTTACTGATACCCAGAAATAATTCCCGTCCGCGTGCCTCTTCTTTTCCTTGTTCCGTAGCATCCATGTTTCCTATCATCAGCTGCGCCTTTTCAACGGTTTCACCTGGCAGCAAATCCGTTTCCCCGGAATCCTCAATATAGATTCTGCTAAACATCTGCTTGATGATAATTTCTATGTGCTTGTCATTGAGACTTTGCCCCTGAGAGGAATAAATTTGCTGAATTTCCTCAAGAATGTACCGCTGAACAGCATCGCGTCCACGTAGCTCATACAGCTCTTGCAAATCAACGCTTCCCTCTGTAAGCTGCTGACCTTTTTCCACCGCGTCACCATCTTTCACCCACAGGACATACCCAATTGGAATAATATATTCCTTTGTGTATTGCCCTTCAAAGGTGAGAACGATTTCCTTTGCAGAAAGCTGAATCGTTCCGGCGTACAGTGCTTTTACTTTTTCTCCCGATCCGCCGCTCACAAGCAGCACATCGCCCTTTTTCACACTTTGCCCGTCAGTGATACGCACGTCGTCCGTCTTGCTGATTGCCAAGCGCATTTCTTCCACACCATCAAAATGAATTTTAATAATTTTTTGACCTCGACGTCCCTCAAAAATCTTGCGACCGGTCGGGCTGGTAATAATCTTTCCGTCTGCGTCTTCAATTTCTACTGCCCCCCCAACCTCTGTGAGAACAGCTTTCCGCTTTGGACGGCGTGCCTCAAACAACTCTTCAACCCGAGGCAACCCCTGCGTTATATCGCCACCACCGGCAACACCACCCAAGTGGAACGTCCGCATGGTCAACTGCGTACCCGGTTCACCAATGGATTGCGCCGCAATAATACCGGCAGCCATACCCATTTTTGCCTCTTCATGATTGGACAAATCCGTTCCATAGCACTTGCTGCAAATACCTTTTGGCAGTTTGCACTGAAGCACGCTGCGCACATGCACCTCATTGACGTCCGCCTCTTCAATTTCTCGCGTTCTCGGCAGGGTAATGAGTTCTCCGGCTTTGACAATCACCTTTGAACCTTTCCCTTTCACATCAGACAAAACAAACCGACCTGACACTCGTTCAGCAAGTTTTTTACCCATGGCTTCTGACTGCTGCTTGGTCATAACTTCACCATTGGTGTCACCACAGTCCTCTGCCTTGACGACGACATCTTGCGCTACATCCACCAAACGGCGCGTCAAATATCCCGCATTTGCGGTACGCAATGCCGTATCTGACAGACCTTTTCGTGTACCGTGAGATGATATAAAGAACTCCAATACATCAAATCCCTCTTTAAAGTTTCCTTTTACCGGCAGCTCAATGATATCTCCTGTCGGTGAAGCAACCAGCCCTTTCATTCCAATCACCTGTCCCAGCTGGCCCCACGAACCACGAGCTCCAGAGTCAATCATGGCAAAGACCGGACCATCTTTATCCAATGCCACCTTGTTGAAAGAAACAACCCGTTCTTTTATATTTGTCCATATTTCAAGCACCTTACTATGTCGTTCCTTATCCGTCAGTAATCCTTCTTGAAACTGCTGCTCCACCATCTGAATCTGCTCATCTCCCTGGATCAACAATTCCGCTTTCTCACTGATATGACCAAAGTCATCCATTCCCAATGAATACCCTGACTTCGTCACATACTTGAACCCAAGCTGCTTCATGCTATCGAGGACGCGAGCGGTTTCTTCCTGACCATAGTATTCCAAAAGCAATTGGATAATCTGACCCAAATGTTTTTTTGTTATGGCTTCATTGTAGTACGGCAATTTATCCGGCAAAATTTCATTGAAAAAAATGCGTCCGACTGATGTTTCAATGATCGGGCCTTCAGAGGCATCAAACTTTGATAAATCATCAAACCGCACCTTTATCCGCTCTTTGAGGCTTATCTTACGAAGCTTGTAGGCAAAACGCGCCTCTGTAATATTGGAGAAAAATTTTGTTACCTCGGCAGTATCCGTTTCCGCATACTTTGACAAATAATACGACCCAAGAGCAATATCCTGCTGCGGCGTGGTAACAGGTCTTCCTGTCGCGGGCTTTAATATATTTTTTTCGGCTGCCATCAAGTTTTCCGCTTCCCACTTTGCCTCCTCGGTCAATGGGAGGTGTACAGCCATCTGGTCTCCGTCAAAGTCGGCATTAAATGGTGGAGTTACAAGAGGATGCAGCTGAATAGCCTTACCTTCCACCAACTTTGGCCGAAATGCCTGAATACCCAACCGATGCAGCGTCGGAGCGCGGTTAAGCAGCACCCGAGTTGTCTTTGTTAACTCTTCCAAAATATCCCACACCTCCGGTGCGTTGGTTTCTATAAATCGTGACGCGCTGCGAACGTTGTGTGCTAACTCACGCTTGATGATGGCTGCCATCACAAAAGGTTTAAATAGTTCCAGCGCCATTTTCTTTGGCAGCCCACATTCGTCAATTTTTAATTTTGGACCAACTACAATCACGCTTCGTCCGGAATAATCAACACGTTTTCCAAGCAAATTTTGGCGGAAACGTCCTTGCTTTCCCTTCAAAATATCAGCAAGGGATCGAAGCTGTCTTTTTTGCCCGGTTGAAGCTGTCACAGTCTTGCTCGCGCGCGCGTTATTATCTATCAACGCGTCCACAGCTTCCTGCAGCATACGCTTTTCATTTCGACAAATAACTTCCGGCGCGTGCAAATCAATCAAACGCTTCAGGCGATTATTTCTATTGATGACGCGTCGGTACAAATCATTCAGGTCAGACGTCGCGAATCGCCCTCCATCCAACGCAACCATGGGACGCAGATCCGGTGGGATGACCGGAATCACTGTCAAAATCATCCATTCAGGTCGGGTGTCATTATTGGCAAAACTGGTAATCAGCTTAACGCGACGGATCAATCGCTCTCGCTTTGCGCCCTTACTCTTCTTAATTTGTCCGACAAGCGCTTCGAGCGTTTTTGGCAAATCCAACTTTTGCAGCAAATCTCGAATCGCCGCGGCACCAATGCTTGCTTCAAAAAGATGCCCGTAACGCAATGACAATTCCTGATATCTGTTTTCTGAAATAATGGAATGTCTGCTAATCTCTTTCAATTCTTGCTCAGCGGCCTTAAAATCTTCATCCAAACTTTCCAATTTGGCATCTCGCTCAGCTTCCACGTCAACAACGACGGCCTTATTTTCAGCTGTTTCACTTTTTTGCTCGTATTGTTTTTCGATTTGTTTTCTCTTTTGTTTATACTCTTCTTTCAGCTCCTTACTCGTTTGCTCCTTTTGTGCGTCATCCACCTTTGTAATAATGAACGATGCAAAATAAATAACTTTTTCAAGCGATTGAATTGATAAATCCAATATCAAACCGATCTTTGACGGAATGGAACGAAAAAACCAAATATGGGTTACCGGAGCCGCCAGCTCAATATGCCCCATGCGCTCTCGGCGCACTAATGAATGGGTAACCTCCACGCCACATTTATCACAAACAATCCCTTTATATCTGATCTTTTTATATTTTCCACAATAGCATTCCCAATCTTTGGTCGGTCCAAAGATCTCCTCCGCGAACAACCCGCTTTTTTCGGGCTTCTGTGTTCGATAATTAATGGTCTCCGGCTTTGTTACTTCGCCGTGTGACCATTTTCGGATGACTTCCGGAGATGCCACGCGCAGAGCCAGGGCGTCGAAGTCTTTAAGAAGAATTTGTTGCTGTGTCATAAGGTGAAAATGATGAAGAAATACATGAAGACACGCTACTCGTTGTACGATTCATCCCGATCAGCGCCCTCTTTCATTTGTTCTCGTACCTGGTCAGCGGGAAGGTATCCACCGTCACCCATCTTTTTCAATACTTCCACGTCCAAGGCCAACCCTTTCAATTCACGCACCAACACGTTAAACGATTCAGGCAAATTCACGCGGGTAATGGGTTCACCCTTTATAATCGCTTCGTATGCTTTGGATCGCCCGGGTACATCATCCGACTTAATGGTCAGAATCTCTTGCAACATGTGCGCAGCGCCATATGCTTCCAGAGCCCAAACTTCCATCTCTCCAAATCGCTGTCCACCAAACTGAGCTTTTCCGCCAAGCGGTTGCTGCGTAATCAAGCTGTATGGGCCAATCGATCGCTGGTGAATTTTGTCCTCCACCATGTGATTGAGCTTCAGCATGTAGCTGTATCCAACCGTTGTCTGATGATCAAACGCTTCACCGGTACGACCGTCAAAAAGTTGAAGCTGCCCACCCGTGGTAAACCCTGCTTTTTCAAGCTCCTCTTTAATTTGTTCTTCATTAATACCATTCAACACCGGTGTGGCCGCGCGATAGCCCAGTGCGTTGGCAGCCAACCCCAAGTGAGTTTCGAGCAATTGCCCCAAGTTCATACGAGAAATAACACCAAGTGGTGACAAAATAATGTCCACCGGTGTCCCATCATCCAAAAATGGCATGTCTTCAACAGGCACCACCCGTGAAATAACACCTTTATTTCCATGACGTCCGGCCATTTTATCTCCCACCTGAATTTTTCGCATATCCGCGACCGTCACTTGAACCTGCTTACTGACGCCCGGTTGCAATTTATCGCCTTCGTCGGCGGCAAACACTTTTACATCAATGACCTTTCCATGATCACCATGCTCCAAGTACAGCGATGAATCTCGGACATCCCGCGCTTTTTCACCAAAGATCGCGCGCAGCAATCGTTCTTCCGGTGTTAATTCTGTTTCACCCTTTGGCGTAATCTTACCGACCAAAATGTCTCCGGATTGTACCTCCGCGCCAATTCGGACGACTCCTTCCGAATCAAGATTCTTCAATTTTTCTTCACTTACGTTTGGGATATCACTGGTGACCACTTCCGGTCCCAACTTGGTCTCTCGTACGTCATTGGCGTAATTTTCTATATGAATCGAGGTATATCGGTCATCTTGCACCAATCGTTCGGAAATAATAATGGCATCTTCATAGTTATACCCATCCCATACCATGTAGGCCACCAGCACGTTTTGACCAAGCGCCAATTCACCACCGGCAATAGACGGACCGTCACAAAGCGGATCCCCTTTTTTCACTTTTTGCCCAATAGTGACTGTCGGCCGCTGGTTAATGCAGCTGGATGCGTTTGACCGGACGAACTTGTTCATTCGGTATGTATACACTTTTCCTTTTTTGCTTGTCAGTTCTATCACATCGCCCTGCAGCTTGGTAATTTCACCGGCTTCATCGGCAAACGAGACATAGCCACTATTCGCAGCAGCGTCTTTTTCAACACCGGTTCCCACAAGCGGCGCGTCCGGAGTAATACATGGCACCGCTTGGCGCTGCATGTTCGTTCCCATCAGCGCGCGGGTTGCGTCATCATGCTCTAAAAAAGGAATCAAACTCGTCGCAATGCTCAAAATTTGATTGGAAGCAACATCCAAGAAATCAATTTCATTGACATCAATGGTTGTCGGCGTCCCATGTACGCGAGCTGGCGCTCGCTCCACAAGAAAATATCCCTCCGCGTCTACCGGCGTCGTGGCGCTGGCGGTGATATGTCGTTCCTCCGCGTTTGAATTTAAATGCAAAATTTCAGCAGTCACACGCGCTCGCACTTTTACTTCCAACACGTCTGTTTTCTTTTCCAAATCTTTTGCAATCGCCGCTGTAATTTTTTCACCTTCCTTGACAATACCGTCAATCGATTCTCTTACAATTTCACCTTCTGTAAATCGTGCCTGATTTGGAACTCTGTTGATGACTTTTCGGTATGGTGTTTCCAAAAAACCGAATGTATTGATTTTGGCGTAGCTGGCCATGTGTCCAACCAACCCAATGTTTGGTCCTTCCGGCGTTGCAATAGGACAAATACGACCATAGTGCGTTGTGTGCACGTCACGTACTTCAAATCCAGCCCGATCGCGAGACAAACCACCCGGACCAAGCGCTGATACACGACGCTTATGTTCCAATTCCGCAAGCGGGTTGATTTGATCCATGAACTGCGATAACTGAGAGCTCATGAAAAATTCTCGTACCGCGCCGATCACCGGGCGAGCGTTAATCAACTTATTCGGAGACAGGCTCTCCAGCTCATACGTGCTCATCCGATCTTTAATAATGCGCTCCATGCGTGACAGCCCTATGCGAAATCGATCCTGCACCAACTCACCAATCGCGCGAATGCGGCGATTCCCAAGGTGGTCAATATCATCCGGTTCTTCTTGCTTGACATTCAAACGAATGACTTCTTTAACGACCATGACCAACTTGTCCGGTGTCAAAACGCGTTGCTCCTTTGATTCAAAATCCTCGTCTTTGAAGTTAAGATCAAATTTGCTGTCAAATTTATATACGCCAACCCGACCCAAATCGTACCGGTCAAAGTTAAAAAACATTGAATGAATCAATCCCTTGGCATTGTCTGCCGTTGCCAAATCACCGGGACGAATGCGCTTGTACACTTCAATCAATCCATCATCTTCATTGGTCGCCGCATCCTTCGCAAGCGTTGCCTCAATATAATCAATATTCGGATGCGTGTTGACATCTTTGAACAAATCAATAATTTTTTCATTGTCGCTGATACCAAAAGCGCGCATCAGTGATGTGACAGCGACTTTTCTCTTGCGATCCACTTTTACCCAGATGACATTATTCTGATCGGTTTCGATTTCAATCCACGCGCCGCGGTTTGGGATAATTTTTGCGCCATAGTATCGTCGGCCGCGAATATTTTCAGCGGTAAAGTACGCGCCAGGGCTCCGAATAAGTTGAGAAATGATGACACGCTCAATCCCGTTTACAATAAACGTTCCGCGATCAGTCATGACGGGAATATCGCCCAAATAAATTTCCTGCGTTTGTTCGTCGCCGGTTCGCTTATTGAGCAAACGGGCGTTCACGCGAAGCGGCGCGTCATATGAAATATTTTTTTCACGACTCGTGACCTCATCGAATTTTGGCTCATCAATATTATACCCTTCCAAATAGAGTTCCAAGTCTCGTCCCGTAAAATCAGTAATCGGCGAAATCTCGTCAAATAAGTCTCTCACGCCGTTTTCCAAAAACCACTGATATGAAAATTTTTGCGTTTCGATTAAATCCGGAAGCGGCACTGACTGCGCTGCCTCCGTGAAAAAACGGCGGTCTGCTTGCGTCGTCTGCTGGCGTTTATAAATTGGCATAGCGAGAGGATTAGAAAACAAAAAAGCCGGCTTTTATGAAAACCGCCTTCTACTTTTAGCTGTGCGCGTGTGTTCGCATGCGTACGAGTATATGTAAAGTATATTGAGAAAAAGATCAATTTTTTTCGCTGTGTCAAATCGCATGCTGGATACCTTCCAAAATTCCGCTTATTTAAGCAAAAAATCCAGAAAAGTCGTGACGCCTCAAAACGGATATATAATAAACGAGTTTGACCTATTTGTCAAACTGGCCGCTTGTGGATAAATAATATACTCATCCTCAGTCCAAAATTTCCATGGTGAGTGTTTTCGCCCCAAAAATGCGAGCGTCATCTCTTGTCTTGAGCCATATATCAACTCTCCCGTTTCCATACCGGCTATTCATGCGATCATGGACTGTATATACGTTGTTTCCAAGTTCGGGAAAACGGACGCGAGTGCCAAAAGATAAAAAATTGGCCGCAATAACGGTTTCCTGCCCATGTTCGCAGAGATCAAATCCGTCCGCAGTGATACAAGGAGTTGCGTCCGTCTGATCCGGTGTACTGGAGTATGCCGTGGCAACCACCATAACAGTATCTACCACTACATCCGGCGGCAACGGTTCAATCCTGATCGCAAAAATGGATATAAGCACAAATATCGCCGCCACACCAAGCATGCCGCCAAGCGGAGCAAAAAAATAGTCAACCCAGCGAGTCCGAACCTGCAAAACGCCGCCCGGTGTCCGTTTCCGTGTTGAAACAGGACAGCGCTTTCCCACCGTCTTTTTCACAGATGCCTTTTGCCGTGCTTTGACAGGCGTGCGCTTTGTAGTTTTTGTTTTCTTTTGGGTTGGCATACAACAACAGTATATCATACCGACACGCGCCCTGAATACATATTGTGTACGATATATATTTGAGTCTTGCCTCCCCTGTGGTAAAATACTTCTATCTATGACAAAAAGAAACTCACAGCGCCCTGCATACGATGATGCCATGCTCACGCATGGTGTTATTGCTATTTTACTCATTACATTCGCTATTGTTACGGCACTGAGTTTTTTTGGGCGAGCCGGGACGGTAGGCGTCATTCTGAATGAATGGATATTAAGCTTTCTGTTCGGATCAATGCGCTATTTTGTTCCGATCGTGATAGTTGTTCTGGCATGGTACATTGTCGCCGATGTTAAATATGATTATCGCAAAACACACGGTATTGGTGCTGTTCTTTTTTTTGTGGCCACCTCCAGCGTCATTCATTTGCGGTATCCGGCGGATGAAATGTGGCTCAACGCCGTAGAGGGACGAGGGGGCGGCATTTTTGGGATGCTTGCGTGGGTTTTGCAAACGTACGTTGGCACAGTCGCCTCTTGGGTTATTTTAATCGCATCCATAGCCATATCACTGCTGTTGCTATTCAACACGTCTATCATGCACTTATTCAAATCCGGTTCTCTTTCAGAACGGTTTGCTCCCGTACGAAAAAAGATGGAAAATGCCCGTAACGACATGGATGACGACGAGGAGACCGCAGACACTGATGAATGGGATGACGAAGATGAAGAGGAAGATGAAACAGCGCATGAGGACAATCTGATTCACGAGGACGAAACTGAGGATGAGATGGAGGAACATGATGACGCGTCTAACGAAAACGAAGATGAAGACGATGATCGCGCTGACGTCATCACAGGTAAACAGCGGGTCACCCATAGAATTGATGTTGATATCATTCCGGCGTGGCAAAAAAATGCAGTGATCAAACCGATTCCGCCGCTTTCCTTACTGCAAAATAAGAAAGAACGTCCAAATGGCGGCGATATTAAGCAAAGTCAAAAAATTATAAAAGATACACTCCGCGAATTCCGTATCAATGTTTCCATGGAAGACGTTCGTATCGGACCGACGGTCACCCAGTTTTCTCTTAAACCGGCCAGCGGGGTAAAGCTAACGCGGATCACCGGCCTATCCAATGATCTCGCCTTGGCACTGGCCGCCCATCCCATTCGTATAGAAGCACCCATTCCCGGAAAGGCGTTGGTTGGTATTGAAGTACCCAACCACAAAACCGCGATGGTCTCTTTGCGTGAGCTGATAGAAAGCCAAGAGTTCAAAGAGAGAAAACACGACATGATGATTGGGCTTGGAAAGGACGTCAGCGGCAAAGTATGGTTTGCAGACTTGCCACGAATGCCCCACCTGCTTATTGCGGGTTCCACCGGTTCCGGAAAGACAGTCTGCATGAACACCATCATCACAAGTCTTTTGTATCAAAATACGGCCGAAACACTGCGCATGATCATGATAGACCCAAAACGCGTGGAATTGACCGTATATAATGGCATCCCACACCTGCTCACACCGGTCATTACCAATGTTGGGAAAACAGTCAACGCACTGAAGTGGACTATTGCAGAAATGGATCGACGATTTGAAGTCCTTAGCCGAGCCGGGAACAGAAACATCACCAGCTATAATGAAAAGCATCCGGATCAAAAAATGCCGCATATCCTTTTTATTATTGATGAGCTGGCAGACCTTATGGCCACCGCATCCGGCGATGTGGAAGCAGGCATTATTCGATTGGCACAAATGGCACGAGCCGTGGGCATTCATCTGATTGTCGCAACACAACGACCCAGCGTAGATGTCATTACCGGCCTGATGAAGGCAAACATTCCCGGCCGTATTGCTTTTTCTGTGGCGTCAATTACCGACTCGCGAACTATTTTGGACACGCAAGGAGCGGATAAATTGATTGGAAAGGGAGATATGCTGCTGCTAACATCCGACTTTCCAAAACCGGTTCGCATCCAAGGCGCGTTCATTTCCGAATCCGAAACAAAACGTGTGATTAAATACTTAAAAGCGGGCGTGAAGCCAAACTACGATGAATCAATCGTCGAAAAACAAGGCAATGGCGGAACCATGAATATGTTTGGTGGCAGCGATGACGATACTGATGACATGTTTAACGACGCAAAAAAAGAAATTATCGCGTCCGGCAAGGCCAGCGCCTCATTTTTGCAACGAAAACTAAAAATTGGATACGCCCGCGCCGCCCGTATCTTGGACGAACTTGAAGAAGCCGGTGTTATCGGGCCGGCAAAAGGGGCAAAACCCCGAGAAATATTAATGACCAACGATGAAATAGAATCGAGCATGGACGCAGGTGGCGAATATAATGTGTACCGCGATCACGATACTGATGACGATCAAGATTGGAGCGATGATGACGAAACGGATGAGGATGACATGGAAAATCAAGACAACGAGCAAGAAGATACTGATAATTATGAGGAAGAGGATGATAGTGATGAAGATGATGAGAAAGAAGACGGTGACCCGGAGGAAGAGGAAGAGGGCGACGACGACGACGAAAAAAAATTAAATGCTTTTGAAACATGAAATTGATGACAAAACAACTGAACCCGACCAAACGAGTGTGTTTGCGTCTGCAAGAAGCCCGAGAGCACTCCGGGGTCAGCCTTCAGGAACTGTCAAAACGAATGCGTTTGAGCCAAGATCACATTGTCGCGCTTGAAGAATGCCGCTTTGACGAGATCCCATTCGCCCCTGTCTACCAAAAAAATATTATCAAATCCTATATGACGAACTTGGGACTTGACCCTGATTCGTTTGTTGATCAATTTGTATGCGAAGAAGCCAATAGGATGGAGGAAACACCCACACGCGGCAGAAAAAAACAACAGGGCTTTGACAGCACCCATGTACCATTGCTCCTCAAATTGAGCGGCATTTCGGTTGTAGTCATCTCGATTTTGGGATACTTGATGATACAAGTACGACACATCGTGGAGCCGCCCAATCTCGTCATTTACAGCCCGACTGACGGACTTATAACCCACGAGCAGGTCATCGTAGTGCATGGAAAAACCGATAGCGAAGCAAGCATCCAAATTAATGGTCAACGTATTCCCAATAGTGAATCCGGTTTTTTTGAGCAATCGATACCACTCAACGAGGGAGTAAACACCATCATGTTTATGGCTCAAAAAAAACACGGAAAGCAAACATTACACACAAGTCACATCATTTATAAAAAGGACTCCTCCATTTCCGCACTCCCTTTTGCCGCTCCGCTCTAAACAGTGCCATAAACAATTGCCGGAGCTGTTTGATCAGAGGAGAACAACCGCCCACACGGGCTTTTTTTTATGTTTGACAGACAGCGCCAAAAACCGTACCCTACAGTGACAGAAAGGAGGGGGGCGCCGTGATTTTTTTAATTTTTACCGCACGGCAACATGTATTTCAGTCGCGCCTGTCGATAATATAATTAGAGTATGCCTACACGATCCGAGGAAACAAACGCAAAACACCAGGCTGCGCAAACAGCAATAGATCAGATAAAACAACGGTTTGGGGATGGTGCGATCATGAAATTTGGCGAAGCGAAAGCAAGCCAAGTAGACGCGGTTCCAACAGGGTGCATCTCACTTGATATTGCGCTGGGAGTTGGCGGCGTTCCACGAGGCCGCGTCATAGAGATCTTTGGTCCTGAAGCCAGTGGAAAGACAACCCTTGCACAGCATGTGGTCGCCGAAGTGCAAAAAGAAGGTGGTATTGCCGCATTTATTGATGCGGAGCACGCGCTTGACCCTGATTACGCCCAAAAAATAGGGGTCGATGTCAATAACTTATTGATCTCACAACCGGATACCGGGGAGCAAGCACTTGAAATATTAGAAACTCTTGTCCGGTCAAACGCAGTGGACGTGGTGGTCATTGACTCGGTAGCCGCGCTGGTGCCAAAAGCTGAAATAGAAGGAAACATGGGTGACGCGCACATGGGACTTCAGGCTCGACTCATGAGTCAGGCCCTCCGAAAACTGACCGGTATTGTTAGCAAGACAAAAACAGTCGTCATCTTTATTAATCAAACACGACAAAAAATAGGAGTGTTCTTTGGCAACCCGGAGACAACACCCGGCGGAAACGCGTTAAAATTTTATTGCTCCATTCGTGTAGAAGTCCGTCGCAGCGCCCAGATAAAACAGGCGGATAAAATAATTGGAAATCGCGTAAAAGTAAAAATCGTAAAAAATAAAGTGGCTGCGCCATTTCGCACAACGGAATTTGATATCATGTACAACGAAGGCATCTCTATTTCCGGCGACACGCTCGATACGGGCGTTGAACACAAAGTCATACACAAATCCGGAAACAGCTACGAATTCGACGGCGAAAAGCTTGGGGTAGGCAGAGAAAAAGCAAAGCAATTTTTGCGGGACAACCCCATTATCATGCAAACCATACGAGAAAAAATCTGGGAGGCAGCCACACATGGTGACGCCCCCGAGCAGGAGCAAAGGAAACCGGGCAATAAAGAAGATGTTGAAGAAGATATCTAGATCATATACTTTCAATGTAAAAGTGACGCAAAAAAAGCGTCACTTTTTTGTTTACTTGTGGTATACTAGAATATAATATGCCTGACACAACGCAATCACAGACAAATAAAAATGGATCAACATCACCCAAAAACAAAATGACATTTTCGCAGCGATCAGCGGATCGCCTGACGTCGTTTATGGGGAGCTGGACATTTATACTGCTTTTTTGTGCGTTTCTCGTTATCTGGATGGCCATCAATGCCGTCGCCTGGGCCAACCAATGGGATCCATACCCGTTTATTCTACTCAACCTGGTTCTTTCCACCTTGGCGGCAACACAAGCTCCCATTATCATGATGAGCCAAAACAGACAAGCGGAAAGAGACCGGCAGCAAGCACAGTATGATTACGCGGTCAACAGAAAAGCAGAGCGAGAAATCCAAGACATGCAAAAGGAGCTGAAATCAATTCAACAACAGTTAAAGAAGACTGATAAAGATCGACAAATCATTCTTAATGATTACGCTGCTGACAAAAAATCGGGGCGGCAAATGGAAAATATATTAAAGGAACTTGAATCAATAAAACGATTACTTCGAAAAACAAAGGACGAGGAAATAAAAGAGATAAAGAAAAAGAGAAAAAAGTAGCATACAAAAAAACCTCCGAACATACGGAGGTTTTTAAATTTTTATCGATACATTGTTTCTACCTGCGTCCCGGAATAGTAATAGGTCAACAATTGGTCACTCGTCCACCCATCATTTTTTGCGCGGAGCGCGGCGTCGCGCTGACTCATGCCCACTCCATGACCAAACCGGCTACGGCCGGCATCATATTTGGCGACAATGGAAACCAACCACGACTTTTCTGACCCACCCCAAACGCTGCTCCAACTGCGCGTTTTCCCATCAGAATTTCCAAAATAGGGTGTCATAACAACGGTTCCTTGATATGTGACCATCTGGCCACGAGTTGCTTTGGCGGCGGATTTCACATCAACTAAATATTTTGACACATCGTCCCCCAAATACAGCTGATCGTAGGTGCTCCCCAAAACATCAAAAAACGGATACTTTCCCCTGCTGGTGTACGCATAGGTTCTGGCGGCAACTAAATTTGCTTTTACCGCTTCTGACGCGATGCCCTTTCCTGTCTCTGCAATTCCTTCCACGTAATCCTCCAGCAGAACATCATTGACCACATACAGTTCATTATCAACCTGCCCTATTCGAAATTCATACGCACCACGATACCGCAAAAATTCACTTGGCCCCACCCATGCCACTTTTCTGTCCTTTAGTCCTTTCATTACAGTAAACACCGCATGCGGATTATTGACAGGGACAAAACGGAAATACGCAGCCGACGTATAGGTGATACCGGCGGCTCTGAGAATATAGCCGTCTCCTGTGTGCGTAATAATGGCAATGCTGCTCTTTGGTAAAAGCCCTACTTCATTATCAATATCGTAAATACGGTAGTCATCATCATAGGAAACAATTTGTACGGTTGATCCTTCTGCAGCCAGTCCAACGCGTATACGAGGTTCTGCGCTCAGGCGGACAGACGGCGGCGTCACGGAAGTATCAGTTGAAAAAGTTGGAGGAGCATAATTGTATGGTGCGTTTTCGGTGACGTGCACGTTGACGTGTGTTTGCGATCCTTCTATTTCACTACCGTCTGATGCCAAGAAAAAACTCAACACATAATCACCTTTTTGGCTGGGGGCACGGAATGTAAACTCCTCACGAAATATTTCTTCCGGAGTCACAAGCTTCTCCTGTGTTTTTACCGTCGTACTCCCCTGCCAATTGGTGTCGGCAAATGAAATATCAGAACCAACTGATGCCAGGCTGGCAGATGGGGCGGCATGCAATGTATAGTTGCGCCATGGCTGTCCGCCCTTATTGCGATACACAAGGATAAACGGGACAGCGTCACCACCGTGAACTGTCACCTCTTTTGCTTTTTGTGTAATGATCCGTGCCACCGGCTTTGATTCGGCAACAGGTGAAGCAACAGCATCGCTCCCCGGAGGCGGCGTGCTGACGGCGGGAAGTGGAGCCGCGGATGAAGCAGGGACAACGGTAATATCAAAATAAAAATAGCCGCCCTTGATCCATGACCAATTTTCAGCGGCAAGATAAAATTCTTCTTTATATGTCCCCGGTGTTGTCGGTGCGGTTAACTGAATCGCTAGCTCTGCGATTTCTCCCGGCTTTGTATCCTTTACAATGGAGGCTGTTTGTTTTGCGCTCAACCAATTGCTGCCTTTGAACGCGGAATTTCTATCACGCGGTTCCATGGTGTAGGCAGATACGTGCTTATACCCGTCTTTGTGCGCATTGAGTGACAACAATGGCTGTGTCCCTGTATTTTTGAATCGCACTGTCACTGTTTGCGTTTTCCCTGCCTCAATTCGGATAGGATCCGGAATACTTTGCGAAACATACTGTACCGACAAACCGGAATCACGAATCGTCAGCTTTGGGTCTGCTGCCTGCGCTGTGCCGACAAGAATGCCAGAGGCTGTGAGCGAAAAAAAAGCAATTACAAATGCCTTTATCAGTACTGATTTTGTATAGTGATACATCATATTCTTTGACTCCATTATAGCAGATACATCAATGAGTTTTCAACACACTTGAGACATGGTATATTACGCCGGAACACATATGTCTACCACACGAAAAATTGCGCACAACACAGCCATTCAAATAGGCGGCAAAGCGATATCGACACTGCTCGGTCTTGCGGCCATTGGGATGATGACCCGCTATTTGGGGACAGAACAATTCGGCTGGTATGTTGCTGCGATTTCTTTTCTTCAATTTATTGGAATTATCATTGATTTTGGCCTGATTCCCGTTACAGCACAAATGATGAGTGAACCGGCGTTTGATAAAAAAATATTATTTCAAAATTTACTCGGCTTTCGATTTATTTCAGCCATTATTTTTTTGGGAATTGCACCACTTCTGATATTACTGTTCCCCTATCCAATTGAAGTAAAAATGGCAGTTGCCATTATGACGATATCCTTTTTGGGAATTGCCATGAATCAAGTGTTTACGGGTTTTTATCAGTATACATTAAAAATGCATATTCAAGCGCTGGGTGAAGTGCTTGGCCGCGCTGTTTTGGTTGGCGGATTATGGCTCTTGATCGCGCAACGTGCGTCTTTTTTATCTGTCATGATGCTGGTAACAATTTCAACGCTCGTGTACACCGCGTATATGTGGTTTGCTTCGGCTCGTTTTGAAAAATCACAGTTTCGATTTGACTGGCCGGTCTACAAAGCGATATTTCACAAAAGTTGGCCCATTGCTATTTCCATTATTTTTAACGTCATCTATCTCAAAGGCGATATCATTTTACTTTCACTGTTTCGCGATCTAAGCGAGGTCGGTATTTATGGAGCCGCCTACCGCGTAATTGATATTCTTACGCAAACAGCCATGCTGCTTATGGGCCTAATGCTTCCGCTTCTCACATATGCATGGTCACGCTCCAATACGGCGCTATTCAAAAAAAGATACCAGCAGTCATTTGACGCTATGATGATGTTTGGCATTCCAGTGACAGTGGGAACCGCTGTCCTTGCCAAACCCATCATGTCTTTTGTCGCGGGCCCGGACTTTGCATCAGCAGCACCAGCGCTTGCCATTTTGGCGCTTGCTGTTGGAGCCGTATACTTTGGCGGTGTGTACGGCCATCTTGCCGTTGCGATTAATAAACAAAAAAGCACCATGTGGATTTATATTTCAGGTGCTTTGCTAACCCTGGTCGGATATCTTATTTTTATTCCGCGGTTTGGTATGCTTGGTGCCGCATGGATGAGTGTTTTTTCTGAAGTCTATGCCGGCGTGCTGCTTACCCTTGTGGTGCGGCGGCATCTACAATCGCATCTTTCCCTGCTTACCTTTTCAAAAATCTGCATCAGTGCCATGGTGATGGGTCTTTTATTGACTATTCTTCCACCATGGCCTGTTCTTCTTACCGTCTGCATTGGTGCCGGCGTCTATGCCGCTTTGCTCCTCATAACCGGCGCGATCTCAAAGCAAACGCTCCGCGATGTTTTGGCGCGCAGCGAGTAATTATACTTCTTCAAACGGATCAACCCCCCGGGCCGCATTGCGAAAATCGGCCCATCGTATTTTTTTTGGTGTGACACGGCCAAGCATAAGTGTCCCCTCTCCGGAATGAAGCAACGGCAAATCACCTGTCTCTTGCTCAACAATAAAATAAATTGTTGCTACATACGGGATTCCATTGGCATCCACCGTTGCAATTGCAGCCGGGTGGCACCCTTTCAAAAATTCATACACTTGTTCTCTTGTCATAAAAAATTATTTATACCCAAATAGCTGTATTGCGTTATCCTTGCTCGCTATTTCAAATTTACCAAGTGTATCCAACTGTTCAACAAAAGAATCTACATTTGTATCCACAAAAATTTCAATCCACTCAATATCAGAAAAGCGAACGGGTTGAAACCCTCCTCTATCTTTGAGCCCTACATACGCGTCTGTTTCAATCTCCTCCGACGACGGCACCCCCCAATCATACACATGGTCGTCATTTAAAAATTTCCAACGACATTTTTTTATGCCACTCGCATATAAAAAACTAAACAGCTTCTGCCATTTGGTGTCACTCATGCACGATGTCATGTGATTCATACAGGACAGTATTACCTACCAAACAATCTTTTGAACCAACTTTTTTTTGGCGGTGGCGGTGTCAATTCCAGCACAGCGGGCGGCTTGATTTGCACAGGCGGCTGTTCTGTGGATATACGTCGTTTTGGCATTTCGGGGAGTGTTGCGTATAAGCTGGCTTTTTTGTCTCTCGCTGCCGCTGTGGCCGCTTTCCTCCGCTGAAACTCGCCTGTTTTTGCAATATTTTGCGGAACAACCCATTTTTCCCTGGCCATCACCTTCCATGTTGCTTGATCAACTTTTTTTATTTCGCCATCATCGCGCCTTCCAACAATATTTCCTTGACTGTCTACACCCAAAATTTCAACTGAATGTTTTTCCTTTCCATCAAGATCAAATACGGTAAATTCCTCGCCAACGCGAATGTTTAGCTTTTTAAGACCTGACGTTTCCAGACCCAGTTTTTTGGCTTCCGCACTTGATTCATCCATTTTTTCTATTTGATCTCGTATGGCCGCAACATCAAACGCATTCGTTTTATCGGGTCTTGCCTCTGTCACCGCTCGGACAGATGCCTCATCTTTTTCATCCACAAATTGCGCCCCTGATTGTTCCGCCTCCTCTGCCATTGTTAACAATTCGTCGGCAGACGCATGCTCCAATTCTTTACCTGTCATCTGCTTGGCAGTTCTTTTTGACTTTTCAACAGGCACTGCTGGGAGCTCCTGCGTCTCTGCAAAACCGATATCTCTTGGGCTCGGTCCGCCCTGCATTGTTTCCGGCATATGAGTTACCATTATTATCAATGTTTATTGAAAACTGATATCATTTTATACGCAGGCAGGATACCATCACTCACCTGCACGCGGTTCTTCCACCATCAAGTTCGTACGCCATCTTCAACCAGCTAAAGCCAAGCCTATTAGCTTCTGCACAAAACGCATCAGTCTCAAGCTCATACTCGACTCCAAAAACCGCCTTATTTTGATCAATGAATGGTAGCAGCTCGCCACATTCTTCATACTGAAAACATTGTTCGTTCACAGCAAAATCAAAGTCTGAAACCAAATCAACAATTTGATCCAAATCATTTTTTAAACCAATGGACAAACCGCGTGCGTGCGCTTCTTTCGCCAGCCAACGATTAAAAACAAGCTGATCCTTCGGTGAGAGGTCGAAACCTGAATCATTTTGATACGCGTCTACATTGTCCGGTTCCACGCCATCACATTTTTTTCTTACTGCCAAATCCAGACGGGCTGTCATAATGTCCTGAAAGGCCTGATACTGCGATACGTCCAACCACTTTTCTCCCGGCCAATCTTCAAGTGGATTGCCAATCTGCGCGCGAGGGAACAAATTGGCATCCGGTCGCCACTGTTCAAACGTGCCCGCACTAAAATAGCAAATCACTTTCCTATTTTTCGCATGCAGCGCGTCAATCGTACCTTGGTCTGTCTCAAATAAATCAATATCATACACCATGACGTCGTAGGCCATGTTAATATCCCCTTCCAGTTGCCATTGCCAGCTGGTTCCCGGCGTTGGCATGTACCGAGTTTTTGCTGGCAGTGAGACTGTTCCATTTGTATCAGCTGCTTGCGACTGTCCTTTGTCAGCACTGCGCGGCAACCCGGATTGCTCTTGTTTCTGATTTGACGGATCATATGGCTGCAAAACCGGCGGTTCCGGCTTGGCAACGCAACCGGCACCCAAAAATACAATACATCCCAATAGTAACATCTTTTTCATATACGTTGATCAAATGAATGCTTTGCTATAGTATAGTCGTATCAGTATGCATATGCAATCATTGCTCCCCCTCATTTTTCTTCTTCTCCCAACCTATCTGATCCGATTTCAGCTTGGACCCGTGCCCACAACGCTACTCGAGGTTTTCATTTTGATATCGATAGGTACATCGCTCTACTATAATGGACCAAATAACGTATGGCGCGAGGTAAAACAGACACTCCACACGAACAAGCTCCTTTTTGCCGGCCTTGTTTTGTTCTTTCTTGGGGCAACACTGTCACTATTTACAGCAACGAATGTCCGAGCGGCAGCCGGAGAGTGGAAAGCTTTTTACCTTGAGCCAATATTATTTTTCTTTGTTCTCGCGCCGGCCTTAAAAAAAAATTTACAGCAGCGCAATCTGCTGCTCGCTCTGATACTATCTGGGCTTATTACAGCAATTTTTGCCGTATACCAGCACTTCACCGGCTGGCTGGTGCCCGACGCCTTTTGGGCAAACGGAACTAGTTACCGCGTAACTGCCTGGTACGGCTTTCCAAATGGTGTGGGACTTTTTCTATCACCACTCATCCCGCTTGCTCTGTATCTCATTCATTCGGTTTGGTATGAAAAAAAGAAATCAAACACATCTCATTCCCGCGAAAACAGGAATCCAGATTTACTATTTCTCGCCCTTTCAATAGTATTCCTGTTTTTTTCAATCCCGGCTATTTTTTTTGCAAAATCCACCGGCGCGCTGGTTGGTGTTGCCGGAGGCATAGGACTTCTGCTTCTGCTCTATAAGAAAACACGATGGCCGTCGGTTGCATTAATTGCTATTGGCGTCATTATCCTATTTAGCCTGCCACCGGGCAACGCTGTTCGCACCGAGCTGCTTGCGCAAGATCGCTCAGGACAAATACGACGCGCCATTTGGAACGAAACAGTATCTCTTCTGAAAGATCGACCGCTCCTTGGCGCCGGTCTTGCGTCCTACGATGACCGCATTGTCCCCTATCACACAACAGTGAACGGCGAGGGTATTGAAATTTTTCATCATCCTCACAATATCTTCCTCTCTATATACGTGAATACCGGCCTGATGGGATTGACCGGTTTTATCCTTATCCTGATTTGGTTTTACTCAAGAAGCTCGCGGTTGATTGTCCATAGCTCGCCGAATCGCGTGCTGCCAATCTATCTTATGGCAAGCATGACAGTGATCTTGGTGTCCGGCTTGGTAGACTCTCCATACATAAAAAATGATCTTGCCATATTGTTTTGGCTGCTCCCCGCCTTACTCATAGCGACAATTGACAGCAAAGAGAGAATATTTTATAGTAAAAATCCTACTTATTAATCATGTGTCATATGGGAGGGAACCAAAAGGGAGGGCGACAAAAAATACGCAGATCTAAAATCGATGAAGTCTTGGAGATTGTCCGATTCATGGTGGACACTGGCGCAACAAAGGACGATTTGAAAGGCTTTGCCACAAAAGAAGATCTAAAGCGCTTTGCCACAAAAGAAGATCTGAAACAGTTTGCTACAAAGGATGATCTGAAACAGTTTGCTACAAAGGACGACTTGACAAGAGAGATCCGGAGACTGGAAAATAATATTGCAGAGCATGTCGACAGTTTCGTGGGCATGCATATGAAAATGGACACCGAGATCACTGCCCTTAAGTCAGCTTCAAAACGTCACGAAGGGTACTTTGAAAACATTCAAAGGCATACGAAAATTAAATTCGCGTAACGAAAAAACACTCCCCCCATGGAGTGTTTTTACCTCTTGGACACATTTCAAAAATACGGTATTATGATACCGTATACACAGTAAAATATAGTATGAATACCATGCCAAAAAACGAGGAAGAATGGAAAGAAAAATTATCACCAGAGCAGTACGAGGTCTTACGCCAAAAAGGCACAGAGCGGCCGTTTACCGGCAAGTACCACGACAGCCACGAAAAAGGTATGTTTACCTGCGCCGGCTGCGGCGCGCAGCTGTTTTCCAGTGACACAAAATTTGAGTCCGGCTCCGGCTGGCCCAGTTTTGACCGAGCGCTTCCCGGCGCGGTGGAACTCCGCGATGACTCAAGCATGGGTATGAAGCGCACCGAGGTTGTCTGCGCCAAATGCGGCGGACACTTGGGCCATATTTTTGAAGACGGGCCAAAAGAAACTACCGGCAAGCGTTTTTGCATTAATTCGTGCGCTCTCGATTTGAAGAAGGATGAGTAGGAAGCACTATGAGTACCTTCGAACTAAAAATGGTCGCCATTGTCACCATGATAATCGACCATATCGGTCTTTTTTTCTTTCCCCATATTGTATTTCTCCGTATCATTGGTCGGATCTCTTTTCCTCTCTTCGCCTTTCTTCTTGCCAACGGGGCAATACACACAAAAAATATCAATGCCTACCTGAAACGCCTGCTCATTTTTGCGTGTCTTTCGCAAATTCCTTTTCTTCTTGCCAACAGGCACATATCACCGGAATTTCATGAATTAAACATACTGTTTACCCTCTTTCTTGGACTTTTGGCAATCAAGTACATAAAAAAACAAAAGACTTTTTCAATGCGAAGCCTGACTGTTGCTCTTGCGTGCCTCATTGGAGCGCTGTTGCATGTGAACTATGGCTGGCTTGGTATTTTGTCTATTATTTTTTTCTACCTCTGTTATAACCACTTTACGCAAACAACTCTTTCTCAAGGTGGTCTTTTGTTGACATATGCTTTACTCAATCCGCTCCGCACCTGGAGCCTCATAAACGTGGCCGGTCTTGCATCGCTTATCTTTATCTTTTTTTACAACAAAAAAGAAGGACCGCGAACAGCCTACTTATTTTACATTTTTTATCCGGCGCAGTATGTTGTTATATTCGCGATCCAAGTACTCATAGGCCGCGTCGGCGCATAGTGCAACCCCGCACCCGTTCAATACGCTGAATGCACAGTCTTTCTTTTACACGTTAATATGACAAAATATATCCTTCACGGCGGCGCAACCGGCACGCAGTCAGAGGACAACACAAACTTTTTCCTGGAGATGACGAAAGGCGTGGCCGGCAGCCTCACAATTCTTTGTGTTTATTTTTCAAGACCAAAGGAAGAATGGCTATCACTTTTTGCGCAAGATAAAAAACGCTTTTCTTCAGTCTGCCCCACAAAAAAATTGCACTGTATACTTGCTGATGACCAATCTAATTTTTTTAAAGAACAGCTCCAAAAATCTGACGTCGTCTATATGCGCGGAGGCAAAACAGATATGTTGATGGAAACCTTGCGGCAAGTAAAAAATTTGGGAGCCCTGCTCAGCGGCAAGGTAGTGGGCGGATCCTCAGCCGGAGCGTGTGTCCTTTCAACATATTTCTATACCGGCACCCCAGGCAGCAGGATCAGAGAAGGACTCGGTATTCTTCCCATTAAACTATTTGTGCACTACAATACAGATAGACAGGATGAACTGGAAGCACTTGAGAATCATGGAACGCACTTGCCAGTCTATAAAATACCGGAGGAAAAATTTTTCATTTTGGAGCAGTGCGTATCAAAATAATATCCCATAGTTTTGTGAAATAATAAAAAATTTTGTTCTTATGAACGATGTCAGCGTAGGGAAAGGTACTATGACGGGTAAGGGAGTGTATGCCAACCGAGACTTCAAAAAAGGTGAGGTTGTGATGGAATACAACGTCATACCACTATCTGAAGAAGAATATGATGAGCTTCCCGAGAGTGAAAAAATGTTTACTCACTCTCACTGGGGTCAAATCTACCTTTACCTGGAACCGGATCGGTATGTTAATCACGCAGATGATCCGAATACGTATCAAGACCTAAAAAACAAACGCGACCTGGCCAAGAGAGACATACACAAAGGTGAAGCGATAACGTGTGATGCCGGAAAGGACGATATTGAGTAAAACTGCGCGACGATCGTACAACACCGGCCTCTTTTTTTTTATTCCTTTTTATGATAGCCTAGCCACCATGGAGAGGTGTCTCGAGTTGGTTTAAGGTGCCGCTCTCGAAAAGCGGTGTCCGTGAAAGCGGACCGCGGGTTCGAATCCCGCCCTCTCCGCCAAGTTTTACATTCAGCGAAATTGATTGGAACTTCCCCCGCATTTGCGGGGTCGGCATGATATTTTTCCGCTATTTTGAAGGCATTTTTGAAATCGCACGTCAGCGTGCGGTCGGCAATGCGGAAGTTCGAACCAATCTTTTTGAGAAAATCCCGAATCCTTTCGGGATTTTCTTGTTGAGCGTATTTTTCGGCTTGGTTGGCCTCTTTTAGAAAGGCAATGGCAAGTTCGAACCGAT
>Ga0210057_1000209_pt1 | contig 102444 bp, 87 predicted proteins | sample CryGeyCG2114_010_2_FD_183968 | JGI IMG/M metagenome (GOLD analysis project Ga0210057, IMG submission 183968) | Groundwater microbial communities from aquifer - Crystal Geyser CG10_big_fil_rev_8/21/14_0.10 (SPAdes) (version 2) | ecosystem: Environmental > Aquatic > Deep subsurface > Groundwater ...
GGTAGGTTAGGGTTGGTAGAATAGGCCATAGCAGGCCTCCTTTCTGTAATTATGTAGTTGTAAATACAGTATACGGAGTGCCTGCTTTTTTGTTTAGATAGGTTGCAAAGGTGGTGAGTTGTTACGTTTAATTTGATTTTTTATTCCATATAACTTATGATTGATGTAGGAGTCCGTCTACCGACGGTTTAGAGTAGGGCGTGATCGATAAAGATATAATTAAAACTATTTCAGACAAAGAAATGGATCGCAAAGACTTCTTGAAATACAGTGGTCTGGCTTTGTTGTCTGTGGTTGGTCTGAAAACAATCGCCACCTTAATAACTCAAACTGAGACAAAAAAACTAGCTGAATCAAATACTAAATCTGCCAGAAGTTATGGTGGTGGAAAGTATGGGGTCTAAAAATGACTAGGCGATTACCCGTAGTTAATAGTGATGATGGCGCATGGGGAGATTGGCTTAATAACTTCCTCTTAAAAGAACACTTTGATACTACTAACACCCCTGATGTTGCCAACGGTGGTCACAAAACTATTACTATTCGTCCCGGCACAACTGCAGCAGCAACAGCGCCGCTAAAATTTACTTCTGGTGCACTAATGTCAACACCCGAGGCTGGTGCGATGGAATATGATGGCACTAGTTTGTTATTTACTCCCGCCACGACCAGATACAATGCGATAATGAACGGGTTAGGTCTGAGTGGCGGTCAAACAGTTATTGGTGGAACTCTTACTACGCAGAATCTATCTTTAAGACCAAATGCCGCGGATTTAACTACGGGTGCTATTGCGACACTTGGTACACTTGAAGCAACAAATTCAACTACTGGTTCGGTGACTGTTGCTGGTGGTCTGGCTGTAAATAAACGAGTCTATGCAACAGATATGACGGTGACAAATGCGATTACTGCTAATGCCGTAATTGCAGGTTACGCAGCTACAGCAACAACCACTGTAACCATAACCGTTGGAAGCGCCTACCAGCAATATTGCACTTACTCTGGCAATCAAGTAGTCAATATGCCTGATGTAACATCTTCGGTAGTTGTAGGTCAGCAATGGCAAATAATTAGTCAGGTTCCGTCAACCAATTATGTCACCATCAATACTACGGGTGGAACAAACAGGTTGATTCAGTTATATCCAGGGGCTAGCGCAACTCTAACTTGTGTATCGACAGCAAACAATAATGCTGCATCATGGTCGGTCTCTGTCGGTGTAGCGCATCAGATAACTGTTGCTAATCAAGCAACGGTTGGTACTAATGGTCCACTGAATGCGGCAGTGGGTGATATATGGATTGACACAACCGTAGTCTAAAATAGAAAGGTTCCAATGAAAGTAAAATTTAGAAAATATATGGCGTGGTTCGCAGTTTTTGTCTTGGTTTTTCAAACGGTCCTAGTTTTACCGGCCAAAGCGGATACGTTTCCGGAACTGCTCAGTGGTGCTTCTGACGAAATTAAAGCCGACATGATATCCACGGATTCTCTTACTACTAGTACGGACGGACGTTATACTGTGTTCGCCGGACCAGCCATGGATATTACAAACAGGGCAACTGAGTCCTATGTTATTGATAATACTACGGGGAAAATCACAGAGGTGAGCGTTTCTTCGGACGGTGTTGAGGGATCCGGTGCGGCGGGCTACGGTAGTACGACCTACTCTGTTATTAGCGCTGATGGTCGTTATGTGATATTTTTATCCTACGCTACAAACTTGGTCCGTTTAGACTTAAGTGGGGGATACACTCAAATTTTTATACATGACTTACAGACGGGTGATACCTCACTTGTGAGTGCTTCCTCTAACGGCGTGCCGGCAAATGCTGGTTCAAATATGCCCGTCATTAGCGCTGATGGTCGCTATGTAGCTTTTCGCTCTAATGCTTCAAACCTTGTTACCGGGGACACAAATAGCTCTCCTGACGTTTTTTTACATGATCGTCAAACTAGTCAGACTACAAGAGTAAGTGTTTCTTCTAATGGCGGACAGGCAAACGGTGATTGGCGCTCTCTGTATTCGTATGCCCCTTCCATTAGCGCTGATGGCCGCTATGTAGCTTTTCTTTCCACTGCTAAAAACCTTGTTTCGGGCGTTACGCAGTTAACGCAAAATATTTATGTTCATGATTGTAGGACTGGAAAGACCGCTTTAGTTAGCGTTGCGTATGATGGGGCTGAACAAAACGTGACTTCTTTCAGTTCTTATATTAGCTCCGATGGTCGCTATGTGGCTTTTGAGTCTAACTCTACAAATCTTATCCCCGGGGGAACTGACGGTTCGCGGTATACTTTTGTCACTCAAAACCCTCTATTCAGTACCATATACAACCTACCGCCAAGAGCCAACCAAGGTCCGAACCAGACTATTGCCGTAGGGTCTACTGTCGCACTGGATGGCAGTAACAGCTCAGATCCGGAACGTGACTATCCTCTAATATACGATTGGTCGTTTGTTTCTGTGCCACAAGGTAGCACGACGGTCATCAACAACCCAAACTCTGTATATCCCACTTTTATACCCGACACGAAAGGAAATTATGTTGTCTCTCTCACTGTAACTGACAGCCTCGGATTATCTAGCCAGCCAGTTACATTAACGGTCACTGCGCTTAATGTCCTGTCGCTTTCAGATGCAAATTTGTGGTTTGGTATTCAAAACAATACCGACCAAGGTGCCAAATTTGATATTCGTACCGAACTATATCTTAATAGTAATCTAATCTCGGTAGGTCAATATGGTTGCGTCGCTGACTTTTCCAAAGACAAATCCCTTGCCAAAGAAGTATCCGTACCATTTTCTGCAGCGCCTCTCGGGCTAGACCTTAAACCTGGTGATACTTTAACGCTTAAAACCCTTGCTAGGGTTGGAACTAATCGTGAGGGATTAATATGTGGCGAAATCGCTGCTACGTCAGGTTTGCGCCTATACTTCGATGGAACAACGGCTCCGTCCGAATTTGGTATAGGCATGAATTTTAATCCAATAACTAATTACTTTTTGTCGTTTACAAAAGGCAATTATCTGCTTAACGATGAATCTCCCGACGGTAATCTAAGGCACGTTGATTCGGTCGCCATCAACTATGAAAATGGTAACCCATGGCGAGATGTTGGTAGTTGGGATGTTCAATTATGACAATATACCATAAAATAATATGTGGTGATTTGTGGATAGATATAACATAGGATGGTGCAGTGAGTTTAATTATTAATAAGAGAGAACAATAGATGGCTATATCACTTAGAGCTGTTGGTACTGCATATGCTACAGGCACAGGCAGTATAACCCCTGCTATCCCAACCGCTCAGGTTACGGGTGATATGATGTTATGTTTTGTTGGCACCAAGCCATATGATGGCGTCAACACGATATCTGGTGCTACCGGTTGGGATAGTTTAGGCAAGGTTACTGATGGCACAGTAGGCGTTGGTAAGAGTAGGGGTTCGATGCAAGTCGAAGTATTTTATAAGGTTGCGACTTCGGATACTGAAACGAACCCAACGATTGATAACTCAACCAATAAAGTTTCTGGTGCAGTTGTAATTGTTTTTCAAAAGACCACTGGTACTGGCTGGTTGATTGCAGGAGACGGTGGTGGCGATGCAACTTCAGGGACTGGTTTTTCGGTTACTGCTGGGTCTAATCCTGGGATAACATCTGGTGATATGATAGTGGCTTATGCTGCTTTGATGGATAATCTTCAAACCCAATCATCCATTTCGGTTACCGCTACTAGCGCTACCATAGCCACATTTACTGAATCTCCTGCTACAGATTTAACAACAACTTCTGGTTTTGATATGTCCATGAGCGGAGGTTATGCGGCGGTCACTGCAGGTACAGCCACGGCTGCGCCGGTTTATGCATCTACTTTAGCTGCTGCCGGTACTGGTTCGGCTTATATTGTAAGGTTACGTGAAAATTACTTGCCAACGGTTGCTCTTAATTCGCCTAGTGAGGCCGCTTCGGTTTCAGACACTCCCGCTTTAAACTTCACTGGAACAGATACCGAATCGGACACACTTGAATATAACATACAAATTGACACAGTTAATACATTTGATTCGGCCTCGGGAACGGGTGAAACAATAGTTGATTTCTATCCTTCAGTAAAAGCTATGGGCACGTTGCCGATGTGTGTTGCTACGCCGTATTACACTCAAATTGGTCAAACTTTCAATGCTAATATAGGCGGAACAATCTCGTCTTCGGCATTCCGAATTGGTAAAAATGGTGCACCCACCGGGACAGTGGTTTCAAAACTTTATGCACATACCGGGACTTTTGGTACGACGGGTGTGCCTACTGGGGCAGCATTAGCGACTTCTGCGACCGTCAACGTATCATCATTTAACGATGGAGATATCGTCTCTTTCAGCTATGCAGCTTCACCTTATACGTTAGTATCAGGAACAAAATATGCCATAGTTATTGAATATACTGAAGCTGGATCGACCCAAACAACTGGTATAAGTAATTATGTTGACGATACGCCAGCTCATGATGGCACTACAGTAATTTGGAATAATAAAGCAGCTTCATGGGGCGCGACTGCTTCTTACGACACTATCTTTTATGTATACGTAAAAGGTCCTTATCTTTCCAAATTTTCTACAATAGACACTGGCTTTACTGCCGGGCATCCATTTGCTTCAGGGTCGGCTATCGATTACACGGTTCAGTCTGCTCTTCCTCCAAATACATATTATTGGCGAGTAGCAGCTATTGATCCATTAGGTTCAAATGTTTATGGGGCTTGGGCAACCACACGAAGCTTTATAGTAGTGCTACCATTTGCCATTTCTGGTACGTCTAACCAAACTAGCGGTATTGTGTCAGTTGCAGTCAATACTACATTGCAAGCCCAAACTGGCACAATTGCCGGTGACGGCACTTGGTCAATTAGTGGTGTCGCTCAGCCCGCCAGCGGCGATTCAATTACGGTCTTTATCTCTGACGCCGCCTCTGCCGATATTTCTACTGCTATAACAACATATAACGGTGTGGGCGAAATAACCGGCATGGTGCTAGATAAACATGTTTTGTCGATTGGTTCGACGCCAAATCGTAGCATCGTTTTATCTGACCTAGCTAACTATGATTATGACCAAGACACCACGCATATACTGCACAGTGCCAACGGATCACCAGCAACTCTGTTGATGAAGTTTGCCAACGGATCATCATATGTTGATGAAAAGATAAACATTCTAGCCGGTAACACCCTAACAATTAGTGCAACGGAAACTTTGACTGCCTATGACGTAACTATCGGTGGAACTATGGTAGCCAGTGGGGCTGCCACTCTGAACGTTGCCCGTAACTGGGTTAATAATGGTATTTTCACAGCCGGCAGCTCAAACGTAATTTTAAATGGTACTGCCGCCACCCAGGCCTTGTCGGGAACTTTGAACGGCACATCAGCTTTTTACAATCTAACCATTACAAATAACTATGGCACTAGCGCTAGTGACAACGAACGAACTGGCTTTGTCCCAAGTGCCGACTTTAACGCTGCTGCCAAAGTAACCAATAACTATACCATTACAACTGCCAATACCAGAGTTGAATATGAAACTGGTGCTACCTATGAATTCGCTAATATTAACTGGAACGGACAGGCAACTGGTACTAAGATTCAATTCCGTAACTCTGCCACTTCAGCTACCTGGCTGTTAAAAGTTACTGGTACTCAAACAGCTGTTTCTTATGTTGATGTGTCTCGTTCTGATGCATCAGTCTCTGGTGGTACGGCAATTGGCGCTTTTGATGGCACCAACCTAAACAGTGGCAACAACACCAGCTGGACCTTTGTTAATACCAGGATTCGGCAAGAAATAAACTTGTTTAACGGTAGTTTTGCCAGTCTTTCTACCGGCCCTATGTCGGTCGGCTTGTCTAGTCTGAACCCGGTATATAGCGGATCATTAACGAATTATTTCGAGGTTGTCGCTACTAATACTGATTCAGTAAACAGGACTGTATATTTGCGAAATTGGGTAGGCGATGCAATTGTTGCGCAACTGGATATACCTAGTGGTACGTCAACTCCAACTAGAATCAGATCAAGCTCCTTTACGTTCCCTGTCAGTTTAATCACTGTATATACTAACGGCCCTCAGACTACGAGTGCAGGCCAGGTAGTAATAACTGTTTCAAGAGTAATCGTTTACCAAGATACTGGGTCTAATCCACTTACGAGCACCGAAACCCAAATAGAAATAGGTAATTATGAGATTACAAAAAGCAATGCCACTCCTGGCGTGCCTTTAGATTACCCTAAATACTGGTTGGCGAATGATAATAATTGGGATGGTACTAAAACTTTTTATGCGGAAGCATGTTACAGGACGACAGCCACCACTACATATTGTACGTTTATATTGCAAAAGGATGCTGCTGGTGATTTGGCTACCTGGAGCGATGTTGTAACAGTAGTTAATGCGGCGGCATCATCGTCTGCTAACTACCCAATGCTTTCTTCGCGCGTAGCGTTTACGCCAGTAAGCGGATGTAATTATCGTCTCAAGACGTACCGTTCAAGCGGAGCTGGTACGTATAATATCTATAACGCCAAAATTATAGTTGATCAAACGGGCGGCGGAACTCTTAACGGTGCTATTTCTAGTATTTCTGCGCCAACATACTTTATAGACGCAACAACTACTGGTGAATCTACAAACATATTTGGCGTTACAGAAACTGTCCAGAGAGGTATTTTTGTAAAGTCAGACGGAACTAGGGGATATTTTTTAACTGATACCACCCAAACTCTTTATCAGGCCGATTTTGGTACGGCTTGGGATATGTCGACGGCGACTTATAGTGCCGTAAACTATGCAATTAGTGGTTTGACTAGTGTGTACGCTCCATTCTTTAAACCTGATGGAACCAAGCTGTATATACTTGATGATAAGGCTGCTTCTCAGAATATATATCAATATTCGGTTGGTACGGCTTGGGATTTGGGTGGTACAGTCACCCCAGATAAAAACCAGGCTTTGCCCGGCATAGGAACCGAACTAGCGGTCAAAGATTTATATATTACAGCTGATGGTACGAAAGCCTTTGTTGTAGGCTCAGTCAATAATAATGTGTATGCTTTTAGTTTTGGCACTCCTTGGGATGTTGCAACTCTTTCTTATGTTGGATTGTATTCGCCTGGTATAACTCCTGGTGGTATTTGGTTCTCGTCAGATGGTATGAAGATGTATGTCGCGTCCACATCTGCTGTATACCAATATTCTTTGACTACGGCTTGGACTATTACCAGTGGTGTCACAAACGACAATACTTATGGAAGTTTGGCGGATACTAATAGCATTGGAATCTATATTTCACCCGATATGTCTAAACTGTATTCGGGTGGAGCCCAAGATGACAGGTGGAATGAGTTTAATTCAGGTGTTAGTTATACTATTGGGGGCCTTACTGTTCTTGAACCTCAATATCTATTGCAAAATACCTACAAAAATACGACAGGGTTACAAAATTACGATACTGCCTGGGCAACAACCGATTGGCAAGGGGTATCGAATGTCTATTATCACGAAATAAACTCCAGCTCAGATACGGCGGATTTGGCAAAATTACAATATGATCCAAACGGTACTCCGACCGACGTGACTGGATCATCAGCAACGGGTACTGCGTATAGGTCACGAAGCAGTGCGATGACAATGCCGGCTTCGCAGACTATTGATACGTATATTTCTAATGTCCCAGTCTATGCATCAAGAATAATAGTAGATTTACAAATACCGTCTGTACCTACATTATCGACTCCGACTGCGACTAGTGTTGCTATTCCAAACGCAACATTGGGTGCAACGATAACATCCGATGGTGGCTTAGGTATAACCGCCAGAGGAACTTGTTGGGGACTAACACCTTCACCGACTACAAATGCAGCTGCTGAGGGTGGTACAAGTACAGGTGTGTTTAGTCACGCCAGATCAAGCATAACAGCGGGAAGAATTATATATTATCGTGGTTATGCGACGAACAGCAAGGGAACTGCATACTCAGCAGACGGCATGTTGATACCAGGTCCAAATGAATCGGTTCAGTTTGATTCAGATCATGAGACGATTATTGCAACCGGCGGAAGCACTACTAACACCTCTGTTTATCTGAATTTTTCAACAGCTGCCATGGCCTCAACTGAAGATATAACTCCAAAAGTTGAAGTAAGAGATATCGGAACATCGTTCACTGGAACCGCTACTCATACTGGTGATATATTCAATTATAGTCCTGGTTGCCCAAGATTTAGAAGCTACCCAGCTGTAGTTTATGATGCTCCAAATCATAGATTTGTGGCGTTTGGTGGTAAAGATGATACAGGTGCTTACCTTAACGATACATGGGAACTAAAAGTTCCGACGTCTACTAGGGTAAATCCTATATGGAGACTGATGTCACCGAGTGGCACGCCGCCATCTGCGCGCACGGCAATGGTTTATGTGTACGACTCGGGATTTCAGCGAATGATTATTTTTGGCGGTACTACTGCGACTAGGCTTGGTGGTTTTTTCTCGCTTGACTTGACTAGTGCTGATGGTGCTTGGAGTTCGTTTACGCCAAGCGGAACGGTGCCGACAGATCGTTTTACTAGTGCCGGTATATTCGATGCTTTGAATCAAAGGATGATCGTATTTGGCGGTTATACGACAGTAGATAATAACGATACATATTCAATAACGTTACCTTCCAATCTTACGTCTAGCGTTTCAACTCAACTATCACCTGGCGGCACAATTCCGACTGCACGGTCTGAACACGCCATGATATATGATAGCGCTAACCAAAGAATGATAGTCTTTGGTGGATGGGGTGCGGCATTTTATAATGACGTAAAATCTTTGTCCTTAACTTCTGGCACAGAGGCTTGGGTGGCATTGACAGTGAATGGCACCGCACCAAATGTACGTTCTAGTCATGTGGCAATATATGACTCGGTTAACCAGAGAATGGTGACCGGTTTGGGAAGATATCAAGTATCGACAGTTTGGTATTCTCTTAACGATATTTTTTCGCTGGCTATACCTACTGGAAATACATTCACATGGACGGATAATACGGCTGCTGCTGGATCGTTACCAGCCAAGAGGCATGCTGCTGGTGCTGCTTATGACAGCGATAATAAAAGAGCGCTAATCTTTGGTGGTTTCGACAGAACCTTGTCGATTTTAAGCAATGAAACAATAGCGGTCGACGTATCTTCTGGTACTGGTACTTTATATTGCAGAGAATTTAACGCGCTTACAAATCTGACGCCCGGGGATGGAAGTGTAGCTATTTATGATAGCTACAACAAGCAAATGGTTAGATATGGTGGCTACGGTCATATATATGATCTAACCGCCCCTGATGCAACAGGATTTCACCACGCCGAAGCTTGGACATATTCTATGGATCCAAACTCATCGAGTTATAATTTTATAACCAACATAACCCCTGCTACTGGTCCTCTTGCTGGAGAGGTGTCGGCCGTAGTGTACGACTCGAACTATCGTCGATTGGTTCGATTTGGCTCATTAGGATATAACCAGGACCAAAGCCTTAATGATACCTGGACAATGTCACTCGATCCGGCTAGATCAGATTATCATACTTGGATAAGGCTCACTACTACGGGTGGTCCTCCAGCAGCTCGCTGGGGAGCGGCAACTATATTTGATCCGGTGAACTCTAGGATGATACTTTTCGGTGGATGTGATTCTGGACAGACATCAACGCATTATAATGATGCGTGGCGTTTAAGTTTGCCAGATCCCGACAATAGTCCGACCTATACTTGGACTTCAATTAGTGCTGGTACTCCGCCATCGGCTAGGTTTCAGTCAACCAGTATATATGATTCGTCAAATATCAGGATGCTTGTATTTGGTGGACGAACTTCAACCCCTACTTACTTGAATGATTTATGGGAACTAAATTGGGATAATGGGACTCCGGATACGTTTACTTGGACTGTTAGAACGCCGAGCTATTCTCCTACGCTTACGGGAAGGCGCGGTCAAACAACCGTATATGACAGTACTTATAACCGTATGATAATGTTTGGTGGATGGGACGGTTCAACAACTCATTTTAGTGATGTTTGGAATTTTGATGTATCAGCCTTAACTGTCACTGCGTCGTTAATAACTACCTTGGGTACCAGTCCTTCGGAAAGAAGAAGCCACAATGCTATTTTTGATCCAGTGGGTCAGCGTATGATTATACAAGGTGGTAGGGATGGAGCAACGCCAACTGCCTTCCTTAACGATTACTGGCAACTTACGCTTCCCAGCGGGACTACTACATGGACTTGGAGCCAACTACACGGTGTTGTTCACCTTAAAACCAACGTTTCGGTGCCAACATTAACTAATAACACCGGCTATCATTGGCAAGCTTGGTCTACGGGTAGTGTATCGGGCGATACGATAAAAGTCTCTTATGGCGGTAATCTTGAATCCGTATCCGACTTTATCATTGGTACTCTCTCGTCTTCTACTGGAATCAAGGTATGGAATGGCACCACATGGAGCTATAAGCCAATTAAAGTCTGGAATGGTACAGCGTGGGTAGCAAAACCAGTCAAAGTATGGAATGGCACCACATGGGTCACAAAGGGTTAAAGCAATGAAAATACGTATAATTTTTACAATAGCTGTTTTATCCGTTATCTCGATTCTCGCTTTTCCAACTCAAAAAGTTTTTGCCATAGACTCTGCGTCGTTACAATCAAAAGGATTGACTTTATCGCCATTACGACGAGAAATGAATATCACACCAGGAACGTCACTTGATGGTAAATTAACTGTGACTAATTCAACCGACAAGCCGATGGTGGTGGATATGGCCGCGGAAGAATTTAGCGTAATTAACCAGCAATATGATTATGTGTTTACCGCGGACTCAAACGTGACCAAGTGGGTAACTTTTAATCCTTCTGGTGTTAATTTGAAAGCAGGTGAGAGTAAAAAAATAGCCTATACAGTCGGTGTTCCAATGACTGCCGGGCCAGGCGGTTTATATATTAGTTTGTTCGCCAGCACTAGTGTTGGCAATCTGGACGGTGGTGCTAATTCGCAACAACGCGTCGCTTCACTTTTGTATATTACAGTAGCCAGTGATGTGCTTGGTGATACAACTCAGGCAGGGCATGTTATATCATTGACTTCACCGTGGTTAGTAAGTGGTAAAACTATTTGGAGTGTGGCTCTGCAAAATGCTGGCATAACACATTATCGTAGTAATTATGAAGTTAAAATCAATAATTTATTTGGTTCAGAAGTCGCCAGCAGTCAAGGTAGTGCCTTGATATTGCCGGGCACGGTCAGACTAGTATCTGATACATTACCATTGCCGCAGTGGCCGGGTGTATATAAAATTGTTTATTCGATTGGTTTAGGGGATACACCTGCAGTTACTGAAACGCGCTATATGTTATATATGCCACCACTTGCGACTGTCGTCGCTGTCGCCATTATTACTGCCTTGTTCTTGGCACCGTGGCGTAGACTATTCAAGAAATAGATATTAATTAGTTTGAGGAACGGCCGTGTAGACTACGCCTACAGAGTAGTTTCCAGCGGGTTTAGCCATGTCAATCTTCATTCCGTATGTGATGGTTGTATTGTCGCCACTTATTGGGGTGGTAACGGTTTTAATAAGTTGGCGACTACTATCCAAGGGCATACCGCAGAAGTTTACAATCGATCCATCGACATTATATCCCCATCGGTTGACATCCTCTAATGGATTTGTTGCAGGATTGCTGTATGCATTAGCTGAAGTGAGCAATGGTGTGCCAAGGTTGTCCATACTTGTGCTAGTAGCGGCACCAATGTAAAGCTTGTATCCCATAACGTCAGTTGAGGTGACCGTGACGATATTGGTTGCAGTACCAAGTGCCCCGCCGTCAATAGGTGTGATTGTCGGTATGGCGACATTACCCCCAACAGCATCAGTCGAAATCGTAAGCGATGTCTCGCTACCATATGGGACGTTTTCGCTGTAAAGACCAACGCCGTATGGTTGAGCATAGCTAACAGCCGACAATGCCAGTACATTAATAAGAGCTAGTAGGGAAACAACTGTCAATTTCTTCTTCATGCTAACGCTATTATAGCATTTCGTTTTATAGGTGTCTCAGGTATCCAATAATTTCAATAATCATAGGATAAATTTGGTTTTGCGCGTCACAAGTTGTAATCCAGTCATTTTTGTCTGGTGCACCGGATACGGCACAACCATCGGTTTTGCCCAGGATGTCGCTTTGTAGCTTGGTTAGGGCGTCGGCATAGTTGCCATTGTCGAGGCTGGCCAGGGCAGCGTTAATCTTGTTGGTTAAGGCGTTCTGGCTATTAATACTATTAAATGTTGTTGTTGGTATGGAAGTAATTGACGTATCCAAGGTGCCTAGTTGTTCAGTGGCCGCTGCTTGGTAAGTGGTGACTGCAATATTAACCGTGCTGACTTCGCTGTCGACTAAACCGTCATTAACGACCAGGCTGGCGGTATATTGACCAGCTTTGTCGGGTACGAAACCGGTTGTCATATTGTTAGTCGATGTTAGTGTAGTTTGGCTGCCTTCAGGAACTGATGTCAGGCTCCAGTGGTAGCTAACAACATCTCCGTTGGCATCCGAGCTTTGGTCGCCGCTTAGATTGACGGTATTGCCAGTAAAGGCCGACTGATTGGTACCGGCCGAAGCCACTGGAGCTACGTTGACAGCTGTAATTGTAGTCGTCACTGGTTGGCTAGCTAGCCCTTTACTATCCGTGACGGTCAGTGATATGACATAATCACCAATCTTGTCGGTAATAAATGATGGATAAGCTGTATCCGAGCCGTCTATCGTAGCGGTGCTACCTTCGGGAACTGAATTGAACGACCAAGCGTAACTTAATGGGGTGTTTTCATTTGGATCGCTGCTGGCGCTGCCGTCGAGGTTGATGGTGGTGTTGAAGGGAATGGTTTGATTGGAGCCGGGGGTGGCTAGGGGGTTGTTCGTAGTAAAAACATCCGATTTGTTATTCGTGTCTCCAGTAACGATATTGTCCATAGATGATACGAAAGTTATAAGTGACCCATCTGCACTGATGGCTTGACACGACACACCTACAAGTCCTTCGGCTTGGCTGGAGATATTAATTCTTGCCGTCAGGCCGGTAACATTATTATGAACAAAACAGTCAGCCCACCCATTCGTGTCTCCTGGTACTAGGTTTGATGCCGTTGAATTAAAAACGGAATATATCCCATCTGCACTAATAGCGTAATAGCCGAAATCGCCAGAATTGGAGTTTGCTTGTGTACTATCGGATGAGACATTTACTCTAGAAGTATCGCCGTTATGTAGATTATGAATAAAAATATCGTAAAGCCCGTTAGTATCTGATGCTACTAGATTGGAAGCAAGTGATTTAAAAATTATATAGCTACCATCGGGGCTAAAAGCAGGGTAGGCAGAAGTATCATTACCTTGGGACCCATTAGATGTAACACTGGCCCTTACAATCTCGTTTGTTTGGCGATCAAAAACAAAAATATCATTCTTTCCATTTGTATCCCCGGGCACTAGATTAGAAGCATAAAAAGTTATTGTTTTTTATATGCTTATGGTATTATATTGTCAGTAATATTAGTATATTAATCAGAAAAAGGATAACGATATGAAAAAAACAAATATTAAATTAATCACAAGGCAAGTAGCTTACGCTATTGTTGGGGCAGTCACAATGTTGGCTTCATTCCCAGCAGTCACTTCTGCAGCGCAACTTACAACTCGAAGTGTTGTTATTGGTAACTCAGCTGCGGCAACTACTACTTATAACTTTACATTTACTACAGTATCAAGCACAACTATCAAAGGCGTCACAATCGAGGCTTGTACTACTGCAAGCGGTACCTGTACAACGCCGACAGGCTTCAGCGCAACTGGATCGACTTTGTCTGGTTCTACTGGCCTAAGTGCAGGTGGCACATGGGTAGTTGATGCTTCAAACTCTGCAAAATTAGCCGCTAACAATACTGGCTCGACTTCAACGACACCAGGCGTTGCAACTCTTAATTTTTCTAACGTGACTAACCCAACGGCTCCTGAAGTATTTTATATGAGGATAACCACATGGGGTACAATTAGTTATACTGGATCAATTGATGCTGGTACTGTTGCAACTGCGACTGCAGCTAACGTAACAGTAACGGCTAACGTTGATGAAAGTCTGACATTTACTGTCGGCAGCACATCTGTAGCGATGACTCCAAGTTTAACATCAAGTACTACTGGCACAGGTACTTCAACACTGGCTATCGCTACTAATGGTACCGGTTACTCGATTGGTTATAGCGGTACAACCTTGACATCAGGTAGTAATTCAATTGCCGCTTTGGCTACTAAGACAGCTGCGGCTACTGGTGGCGCACAATTCGGAATAAACCTTATGTCTAACTCAGCTCCTTCTGTAGGCTCTGCTAAAACTGGGTCTGGCACTATTGCTAGTGATTACAATACCGCTAACAGTTTCACATTTGTTGTAGGTACTGGTAATACACCTTTGGCAACTGGTACTAACACAAGTGATACTTATACGGTTAGCTACATTGCAAATATTCCTGCAACGCAAGCTCCTGGTGCATATACAGCAACCGCTAACTACGTAGCAACAGCAACATTCTAGTTTACAATTTTACATCTAAATAAATATGAAAACACAGCCCCAATATCAGATAGCGTTGGTTAAGACGGTCATGGTTGCGATTATAATCGCCACTATGCCACTAATCAGCGCCGTCCGTGCTGGGGCTGTTCAAATTTCTGGCAGATCAATCACCATGTCGACTTCAGCAGGTGGTGCTGCTGGTGTTACTTATACTCTAGTGACGTCTGCTTTGCCGACCAACGGTACGCCAGTAAAATCACTTCAGATTCAGCTTTGTAATTCTTTATCGGACAGTTGTGCTTCGACGCCAGTTGGTTTTTCGTCTGCAAGTACATCGCTAGCTAGTCAGCCTAGTGGTTTGGGTTCAGCATCTGGCTGGTCTGTAGACACTAGTTCAACTGGGTCGCTTAGAATTGTGAATGCATCAAATTCAACAAACCCCTCGGGTGCTGTAACGGTTGCTTGGAATGGTGTTCACAATCAAACAGCAACAAATGCGACATTTTATGGCATTATTACTACATATTCAAATTCTAACTGGTCTAGTGCAATTGATACTGGTTCAATTGCATTAAGTACATCAACTCAAGTCCAGGTATCATTGACAGTTGATGAAACTTTGACATTTTGTGCTGGTACGTCAATAGCTGGTCAAGACTGTGCTACGATATCGGGAAATTTCGTTGATCTAGGTTATGGTTCAACGACTTCTACGGCGACAGGAACTTCGGTTATGGCAGCTTCAACTAATGGTAGTTCCGGGTACACTATTACTGTCAATGGAACAACTTTGACATCTGGATCAAATACGATAACAGCATTATCTAGTGGTGGAGGTTCAACTATTGGATTAAAACAATTTGGTTTAAATCTTGCTAGTAATAACACTGCGCCGGTTGTTGGTGCCGCAGTTTCTGGTACGGGCATTGGCGCACCAACGACTAATTACGGCATAGACAATAATTTTAGATTTGCAAGCGGTAATACAATTGCTTCAAGCAGTGGTCCAACAAACGCCAATGCTTTTACGATCGGGTATATTGCAAATATTGATGGCATGACACCTGCGGGCGTGTATAATACAATATTGACATATAACGCAACGGCTAACTATTAATGAGGAGAGGTATGATTATGTACATCAGGCTGTCAAGGATAGCGCTAACTTCAGCATTATTATCACTAATGGCGGTTATAACTGGTCCATTGGTTGTAAGTGTCCATGCTGAAGATACGGCTGCACAGGGTGTTCAGATAAGCCCAGCAAAGGTTGAATTAAATGCAACTCGCGGAAAAACTTACATAATTAATCTTAAGGCTTTGAACGTTACCAGTAGTGATTTAAATTACTCTACATCAATCGCAGATTTTGCTTCCGCTAATGAAACTGGTACACCTAGAATAATTGATGATGGCAATTTACCCGATACGGCATCAATCAAGACATGGGTTTCGATTGAATCAGGTTTTACTCTGGGATCACATAAAGAAAAGAACGTCGACGTAACAGTTACGATACCAAATAATGCAGAGGCTGGCGGACACTACGGTGTTGTGCGCTTTTCTGGCAGTACGCCTAATGTTGATAACACAGGTGTTGGCGTCACTGCTAGCGCAGGTACTTTGTTATTAATCAGGGTTGATGGAGATATTACAGAGAAGGCCAATTTGGCATCATTCTTTACGTCTAATAATAATGGAGATCAGAGCTCATTTTTTGAAACTAGTCCGATTAACTTCGCGGTACGTATTCAAAATGTCGGTAATGTTCACGTAAAGCCAACAGGCAATATTGAAGTTAAGGACATATTTGGTAATGTAGTAAGCAGCGTATCTGTAAATGATACAATTCCTCCATCGAGTGTCCTGCCAAATAGTATCAGGAGGTTTGACGTTAAATTAGATAAATCATGGATGTTTGGTATGTATACAGCCGATCTTGCTATGGGTTATGGAACCACAGGCCAAGCCATAACAAATACAATTACCTTTTGGGTAATACCTTACAAAATTATTCTAGCTGCATTATTGGCCATTGCAACGATTATGTTTATTCTCAAGCGCATGCTAAAAGTGTATAATAGGCGCATAATCGAAAACCACAAAAATGAAAATTCAAAAAATAAAAATAACTCCCATAAGAAGAGCTAAAAAGAGGCCTAGCGCCACTGTTAGTAACATAGTCTTGGTACACACTAAACGCCCTGGATTGCGTTATTTTAGGTTAGTTAATCACAAACACACAGGTAAGCTCATTCATTTCAAACACACGTCACATGTGGCACTTGTCGGAATCTTGATAGTCGTCGGTTTCTTTATGTATATCAGCAATGGCGTTACGTATGCTGTTACGTCCGAAGTATCTGTGACTGTAGGAGTTGTAGTTAATGGTCCTCCGCCAGAGGTTGGTGCAACGATAACATCGCCTGTTGATGGTGATAAATTTGTAGACAAAGAAAGATTGGTTGTGACTGGAACATGTCAGCCGAGTACTTTTGTCGTTATTCAAGATAATGGTCAATTAGCTGGGTCAACTGTGTGTACCGAGGCAGGGATATACAACCTAACTATTCAGATACAACTAGGCAAGAATATATTGAGCGCGTTAAATTATGACAATATTAATCAGGCGGGACCAGATACTCCATCGGTTACGATTACTGTTCACAAATCTAAACCTGGAAAGCCAGTTGTCCCAACAACACTAATCAATTCAATCGATCAACCGATTTTGCCCGTAAATCCGTCGATTATTCCTGGTGTAGCATCAGTTATATCGAGTTGCGAAGATTATAGAGCTGGCAGTTTGTCATCTGGAGGCGATGTTCGTATTGCAGTCGTGTGTATTCCCCGATTGTTTGGAAGTAACATACAACAGGTATTAGGAATATTGGTATGGGGTGGTACGCCGCCTTATGCAATTAGTATTAACTGGGGCAATGGTATCGAAAATACGCTATTAAGTATAACCGAGCCCGGATATTACAAATCAAACTTTAGTTATGCATTCCCTGGTATATATCGCGTCGACTTTTTGATAAAGGATAAATCCGGTGAAAGTGCTGTCGTTCAATCGTCAGTCCAAGTTAATGGCAAGGTTGCAACCCCTGCAGGTAATACTAGCAATACAGATGGGATAGAGTGGCTTAAGACTCCTGTACCTTTGTATGTAATTGCAGTTGCAATAACACTAGGTTTTTGGGGTGGTGACATATTTACCCGAGCATTCAGTCTAGGATCATATAAGAATCACGGGGCAAGAAAAGCTCGAAGAGTCTAAACAGATAGTTCGTACAAGGCTTGTATGATGTCGTCGTTGACTCCATCACGAGTTCTGGTGCCGTCAATTTCAATCAACAGTCCTTTGTCGCGGTAGTAATCTATGACTGGCATTGTCTTTTTTTGAAATTCATCAAAACGTGTTTGTAAGACTTCTTCGGTATCGTCATGACGATTTAGCCTGTCATTATGCGTCCTGAGGGCAAGCCACCGATTATATGAATCGTTGTTTGATATATCCAGATAAATTACGGCTTTTAATTGGTGATTTGATTGTTCTAAAGAATTAATAACATCTGTTTCTTCGCCATGCCAACGCCCAACTGCACTCAGGATTAGTGGCTTGTATGATAATTCAGTTTGGCTTAGGTATGGCAAGACGATATTTGCGTAATCATTACTGGGTATAAGCTGACCGTTATCAATATGTTGTTTGATGTTGTCTGATGGTGTGTGCCGCAAGATTTCACCGCCACCGATTAATTTACCACCCAATAAATCAGCTAGACGTTTGCCTTGAACATCTTTGCCTGAAAACGGTCGACCGAATATATTAATCGATCCGGACCCTAGCCAGTGTTTGATGGCGCTTATTTTTTTGTCGTCATGCATTTAATTTAAGTATAACTTATTTGGTAGTTGGTAGGTAGTAGGTAGTAGGTAGTAGGTAGTAATAATAAACAGCCATCTAGCACTCGTTGACACTGAGTGCTAAAGCAATATATAATAACGATATGACAGAGCGCCAAATTAAAATTCTTGCTGCAATTATCGAACAGCACGCAGAAATTGCGGCACCAGTTGGTAGTGTAATGTTAGCCAAATTATTTGGCGTGTCTAGTGCGACAATTCGTAGTGAAATGGCAAAACTGGAGGAAATGGGTTTGATTGCTCAGCCACATACCAGCGCTGGTCGTATCCCGACTGATTTAGGTTATCGTCATTATGTAAATATGATAAATGACGCATACGATGGCACTGAAGCTCTTCCTATGATCGATCGCAGTGCGAAGGCGATTGAGGCCAGGGTATCGACACACGGAAATCATGCTGACCGGGCAATCCGCAGTGCAGTCGATAGCTTGGTTGAACTAACTCATAATTTGGGTATTGCCACTATTGGTGACGAGTTATATATGAGTGGAATCAGTAATTTGTTTTCTCAGCCCGAATTTGCTCAGGCAAATCACGCACAAGCGGTTGCCCGACTTTTAGATAATTTGGAACCTTGGTTGCGCGAAGCCGCCCCTAATGAACCGCTAAACGTTTATATCGGTGCCGAAAACCCAATCGGCAAAGGCAGTGGCGTTAGTTTAATTATCAGTCGTTTCCGTTCGCCATATAGTGATCGAAGTTATATTGGCGTGTTGGGCTCAACTCGCCAAAGCTATGCCAAGGTTATGCGTCTAGTGCGACATGCCGGGGCAATGCTAGAAGAAGTACTTTAGTTATTAGATAGTATGTGGTAGGTAGTAGATGGTATAAAAAAGGAATAAAATATGGTTGAAAAAAAGAAGAATAAAAAAGAATTAGAATTTGAACAAAAACTTGGTGAATTAACCGATGATTTGCAACGTACCAGGGCTGATTTTGAAAATTATCGAAAACGTGTTGATGCCGACAAGGCATTTGCGCGTGAATCTGGACAGGCTAGTGCAATTTTGAAATTGTTACCAGTTATTGATAATATTGAACGATCTATCGCCTATACCCCAGATGATCTAAAAGATAACAAATGGGTGCAAGGTGTGACTAGTTTGGTAAAAAATCTTGAAAAATCACTTGAAAGCCTAAATCTAAAACGAATTGATTCAAATCCAGGCACGGCGTTTAATCCTGATTTGCATGATGCTATTCAAATGGACGAAAACGCAACAGGTGAACATGAAGTTATTGCCGAGGAAATGCAGGCAGGTTATACATTAGGTGGACGTCCAATTCGTCATGCTATGGTGAAAGTAACCCGACAGTAAAACGTAATCATATAACTAAAATTAGCTTAACCAGGGTCCGACCCTGGTTAAGCTAATTTTAAGAGTTTAATCTAATAAGTGATATTGTTGAGCATGTCGAGTATAGTATAATAAACATAACAATAATTAATTAGTCCGATGGTGGGGCAAAATGGCATTAGAATCATTGACACTTGTCGTTAATCCAGGCAGCGCGAGTCACAAGTATGCCTTGTTTTGCGGTGGTTGGCAGTGGGCCAATATTCTATTCGAATTTGTTGATGGTAGAATTGTTGGCAAGATTGAACATGCCGGTCAACAACAATCTAAAACTTATGACGATACAGATTTAAGCAATGTGTCTGGTTATGTGCTGCCGTTGCTGCGTGAATGCGGCGTAATCAATCACGACGATACCATATCTGTTATAGGTATCAGATTGGTTGCGCCAAGTAATCGTTTCATGCAAGATGAATTGATTACTGACGAAATTATAAAATTACTTCAGGATTTGCAATTGGTCGCTCCGTTACATATAACTACGGTGTTGTCTGAAATAAAACAACTCAAAATTACTTTTCCCAATGTTCCAATTGTCGCCGTCTCGGATAGTGCGTTTCATGCTACTAAATATCCGTGGGCTTGGGATTATGGAATTGATACCGAACTCGCTGACAGATTGAGTATAAAACGATTTGGTTATCATGGTATATCGGTTGGGTCAGTCGTTCGTTCTTTGTCTGAAAATAATATGTTGTCACCAAAAATAATCGTTTGTCATTTGGGTAGCGGCAGCAGCGTAACGGCCGTGGTTGACGGCAAAAGCGTGGACACAACAATGGGCTATTCTCCGCTGGAAGGGCTTGTAATGGCCTCTCGTAGCGGTAGCATGGATATTTCGGCAGCATTGGCTATTAAACGCGATTTAAAAATGTCTGACAACGAAATTGAGCAATATCTAAACAAGCAGAGCGGGCTATTGGGTGTCAGCGGTACTTCAAACGACATTCGTCAATTAATCAGCTATGAGGACAATGGCGATCAAAGGGCAAGTTTAGCGTTGAAATTATTTGTTTATCATATACAATTGGCGATTGGTCAAATGGCTGCCAGTATGAATGGGGCTGATTGTTTGGTATTTACGGCAACTGTAGGCGAGCGATCACAGATTATTCGTCACCGTATATTGGAAAACTTGGGTTATCTAGGATTTTATTGCGACAATAATTTAAATGCTGAAACATTCGAGCCCAAAACAGCTACATATGTTAATGCCGAATCCAGCAAACGAATCATCGTAATTTCAACTGATGAAGCTGTTGAAATTGCCCGCCGTGCTGAAAAATATATGCAGGGTTAGCATTACATCACCACCCTCCATCCCCTTAATAAACAACGTCCGGTTCGCCTGACGCGCTAAAAATAAAGTCTAGATTACTTTGTATCCTCCGTAACTCTTTACCACTCAAATATACTTGGATAGCAATGTAACCCAGACTTTATTTTTACGGTCAGTCAAAAGGATGTCTTATTATTGAGTGTATGTAGGGTGGCTAGCGACACGGCTGATGTCACTTACTTTATCCCCAACAGACTGTGGCTGGTAGGTCAGCCGAACGCCACGTGCTGACGAAGTCACACGTAAAGAGTGCTATTTTAATAAATGTAAGTAGCAGTAGCCGATAAAAAGAAATGTATTTTGTCCAACCTAGCACTCTTGACATGTGAGTGCTAATTAATCTACAATGAATATATTGGCAATCTACACACTAGAGTGCTAAAATTATAAGCAATACATACGTATAATTTTTAAAAGAATAGGAGATAAAATATGGGTAAAATTATTGGAATCGACCTTGGTACGACTAACAGTGCCGTTGCCTACATGGTAGCTGGCAAACCAGAGGTTATTGCGAATGCCGAAGGTAATCGCACTACGCCAAGTGTTGTGGCTATCAACAAAACCGGTGAACGTTTGGTTGGGCAGGTTGCTCAACGTCAACGCGTTACTAATGCTAAAAACACTATCTATGGTGTTAAACGTTTGATTGGTCGCAAATTTAGCGACGTCGAAGTTCAAAGAGATTTGGATATTATGCCATACACCATTTCAAAAAAAGGTGATGGAGTAACAATCAAACTAGGTGACAATGAATACTCACCAGAAGAATTGTCAGCTATGATTCTGTCTAAATTAAAAGCTGATGCCGAAGCTTTCTTGGGCGAAAAAGTAACCGAAGCTGTTATTACAGTTCCTGCCTACTTTAACGATAGCCAACGCCAAGCAACCAAAGACGCCGGTAAAATTGCTGGTTTGGAAGTTAAGCGAATCATCAATGAACCAACTGCAGCTGCACTAGCCTACGGTCTAGAAAGTAAAAAAGAAGAAAAAATCGCCGTATTCGACCTTGGTGGTGGTACGTTTGATATCTCAATCCTGGAACTAGGTGATGGTGTCTTTGAAGTTAAATCAACCAATGGTGATACACACCTTGGTGGTGAAGACTTTGACAACCGTATCGTCAACCACTTCCTAGATGTATTTAAAAACGAACAGGGAATTGATCTTAAATCTGACAAAGCTGCTATGCAACGTCTAAAAGATGAAGCTGAAAAAGCTAAAAAAGAACTTTCATCAACCAATGAAACTGAAATCAATTTGCCATTTTTGACCGCTGATGCTGATGGTCCAAAGCACTTTGAATACAAATTGACTCGTTCAAAATTAGAAGATTTAGTCAAAGATTTAATTGATGGCGTCGAAGCACCTGTCGTCAAAGCTATAAAAGATGCTGGTCTAACCGCCAAAGATATCGACGAAGTTGTTTTGGTTGGTGGTATGACGCGTATGCCAGCTGTCGTTGAAAAAGTAAAAGCAATCTTTGGCAAAGAACCTCTAAAAGGCGTAAACCCAGACGAAGTTGTAGCCGTCGGTGCTGCAATTCAGGGTGGAGTCTTGGCTGGTGACGTCAAAGATGTGCTGTTGCTGGACGTAACTCCACTTTCACTTGGTATCGAAACTATGGGCGGTGTTGCAACTAAGTTAATCGAACGCAATACGACTGTTCCTACATCTAAATCTGAAACATTTAGTACCGCTGCCGACAGCCAACCACAAGTTGAAATTCACGTCACTCAGGGTGAACGCGAGTTGGCCGCTGATAACAAATCATTAGGTCGCTTTACGCTTGATGGAATTGCGCCAGCACCACGCGGCGTACCTCAAATTGAAGTTACATTCAACATTGATGCCAACGGTATCTTGAACGTTACTGCCAAAGATAAAGGTACCGGCAAAGAACAAAGTATTACTATTTCTAACAGCGGTAACTTATCAAAAGATGACATCGCCAAAGCTCAAAAAGAAGCTGAAATGCATGCCGACGAAGACAAGAAAAAACGCGAATTAATTGATGTTCGTAATGGTTTGGAAAGCGCAATCTATCAAGCCGGCAAGATGCCAGACGAATTCAAAGATAAAATCAGCGATGAAGACAAAAAAGTAATCACTGACGCTATCGAAGAAGCTAAAAAGCACCAAATTAGCGAAGATAAATCTGAAATCGAAGCTGCTGCCAAAGCCTTGAACGATGCAATTATGCCAATCGGTGCTAAATTGTACGAAGCCAAAGCCAAAGAGGAAACTCCAGCCGCTGAAGGCGAAGCTAAAGCAGACGAACCTGTCGAAGGTGAAGTCGTCGACGAAAATAATAAAAAATAACTAACTAAATAATTATTAGCACTCTTGAAATAAGAGTGCTAATTTTATACAATTGATACAGATGACAAAAAGAGATTATTATGAAGTATTAGGCATCTCAAAAAGTGCCTCTGATGATGAAATTAAAAAAGCCTATCGTAAGGCTGCTGTTAAATATCACCCCGACAAAGACGGTGGTGATGAGGCAAAATTCAAAGAAGTTAGCGAAGCTTACGAAGTCTTAAAAGACGGCTCAAAACGTCAACGATATGATCAATTCGGTCACGCTGGTGTTGGTGGTAACGGCGGCGGTGGCGCGCCAGGCGGCAATCCATTTGGTGGCTTTAATGGCCAAAACGTAAACTTTGACTTTGGTAATGGTGGATTTGGCGATATATTTGGTCAGTTTTTTGGTGGCGGCGCTGGTCGCCCGTCAGGTCCAAGGCGTGGACGTGATGTCGAAGCAACTTTGCAGCTATCTTTTGAAGAAGCAGTCTTTGGTGTCGAAGAAAAAATTGAATTGGATATGGATGATGAATGTTCACACTGTCACGGCACAACTGTCGAACCTGGTTACAGTTTGAAAACCTGCCCAACCTGTCGCGGCGCCGGTCAAGTAAACCGTGTTATGAATACAATTTTTGGGCCAATCCAACAGGCTGCAACCTGCGAAACTTGTGGTGGTACAGGCAAAGTTCCTGAAAAAGTCTGTTCAGTTTGTCACGGCAAAGGTGTTGAACGTCGCAAACGAACAATTAACCTCAAAACCCCAGCTGGTATTGATGACGGTGCGACTATTCGTCTGAACGGTCACGGTGAGGCGATTGGCAAAGGCCAAAAAGGTGATCTTTACGTTCATGTTCGCGTCAAAGCACACAAAAAATTCACACGCGAAGGTGATATTATCTTGTCCGAACAACACATCGGCATGATTGATGCGACTTTAGGAACTGAAGTTGAAGTCGAAACAGTTGATGGCAAAATTATAATGAAAGTTCCGGCCGGCACGCAGTCTGGCACTGATTTCAAATTATCTAACCACGGTGTACCTCATATGAAAAGCGATAAACGTGGCCCACATATCATCAGTATTATTGTCGATACTCCAACAAAACTATCAAAAAAGCAAAAAGATTTATTAGAAGAATTCCAAGGCAATAAAAAACGTAACATATTTTAATCTTTTAGTTTATACTGAGTATAAATAGGGGGTTATATGTCATCATTCTGGTTTATAGTAGCATTTGTATTTTTCATACTGTGGTTAAGTAAAAAACCAAAAGTAAAACCGGGTGATGTCGTCGATCCTGATAAAAAAGATTACACTCGGGGTTATTATGATGGTTATCAGGCCCACAAAAACGGTGCAGTCTATGCTTTAGAGGAAATACCGTCTTTGGATGCAGACGATGCATTATTATTGCAACCAGTTGAATCTCCAATCGAAACCGAAGCTGAAATTGCCGAACTAAAAGAAAAAAACAGTCTAAAAAACATCAACGTTACGCTGTATATCGCCAGCTTTTTATTAGTTGGTGCCGCTGCATTATTTATCGGCGCCGCCATGGACGAATCGATTCGCTTTGTTGGTATTTGGTTTGTAACCATAGCTTTCTACGTAGCTGGCTTGGCGATTTACGATAGCATCGAAAAATTACGTCCAGCTGCCGTAGCATTTACAGGCACAGGACTAGCTCTGATACCATTTACCGGTATGGCAATGTACAGCCTGGTATTGCACGATGCGTCAATTTGTTGGTTTGTCACTTCTGTCATTGGTTTGATTGCATTTATGATCGCTGCAACACGGCTACAAAGCCAAGTTATTTCGTACATTGCAATTGCATTTGGCGCCAGTTTTGCGACCTCCGGTGTCGCTATTTTGCATGTAGGTTTGATGTGGTCATTTGTTGTCTTGATATTGTTTGGCGCATTAATAACATTTATAGCTAGTGCTAAGTCGTCCCTAGTATCAGCTTGTTTTTCTAAACCAATCCAACAATCTAACCAGTGGATTGTGCCACTGACTTTAATCGCCAGTTTATTTGCGACAACCGGTTTATCGACCCAAGATTATGCCATAATTTCATTTGTCAGCGCAATTTATTATGGCGCAGTAGCAGTATCTTCGGTTGAAGACCGCGCAGTTGCAATCTTTTTTGCCAGAGTTTTAGCAAGCATATCTGCGGTGTTAATGACTTATGATATATCATCGCATTCATGGACGTCTGTCGGTTTGGCTATATCGATAATTAGCGTCTTACAACTTGTTGTTTCGGCATTATCGTTGCCAGAACACGTCGCCGGAGATGCAAACAACGAAACATGGCTTTGGCTTGGTTTTATTGCGCAGTTAAGTGGAATGTTATTTGTTTTACAAGACACATCATGGGCTTATATAGTTACCGGACAACTTTTGGTATTACTAACCACCAGTTTCGGGTTATCTTATCTGTTGCGTCGATCTTTGGTAACAGTCTTTGGTACTATTGCCCTTGCTATTTTGCCAGTACTTATAGCTGTCAAAATTATTCAGCCAGTACTAGATTCATATTGGGTAGCGTTAATCTTTATCGCATTTAGCGCCGGTGTTTTGGCGGTTCGCACATATATTGGCCGCACCAACATCAGTTCATTAGTAAAATCATTATTATTTATTAACCTCGGCCTATTTATGGTTGAAGCTTTGATATTAACAGCAAGTGTACCAGATGGTTGGGGATTTGGTATTTGGTTAGCTGCTTCATTATTGCTTTATTACTCGGTATACATCGAACGACTACCTCAACTGATTGTCGCGGCGAATATGTTGTTATTGATAACAAGTCTTTGGTTTGTAAAACTTATAGATGTAGACACTCAGTGGATGAGTATTGTCATTTCTTGGCTAACATTCGGTGCATTTTATGGCGCATATTGGTTGGCTGTTGACATGTCCAAAAAAACCTATGGCGTATATTTTTGGTGGTCAGCAGTTATTGTAACCGGTATTATCAATTTAACTAATTTGTTTGGGTCTAGTTATTACAATAAATCAATCGTTACTATCGCAGGACTAGGTGTAGTTATTGTGGCGCTTGTCCTGGCAATAGAAGGCTACAAGACTCGTCGTTATGCTTACTTTGATGCTGGCGCTATTATGGCCACAATCGGTCTTCAGCGCCTTGTAGGTATTGCTGCACCAGACATAAACTACCTTATATACACACATTGGTGGGCAATAGTATTTGCAAGTCTAAGCTATCTGTATTCTTCTGCCGACAAACAACAAGGATCAAAAATTCGTCTAATTATCGCATTATTTATGGTGTCGTTCTTTACCGGCACAGCAGCTCTTGGGGCAACATATTATAGCGATATTCCGTATAAATCTATCTTCCTGGCTGAACATATCGCCATACTTATTATCGGTTCAGTATTGTCGCGAAAACTCATCACAATCTGGGGAGCGGTCGGTATTATATTGGCAGTTCTGTGGATGCTGGCGGGCTATACATGGGTGATTCTTGGGTTCGCAGCTTTGGCATTGATTGCTTTTGCAGTTTACGCTCTTAATAAACAATCAAAAAACACCAAATAACGCCATTTTTACTCACGTTATAAAATTGACTACTGGTCAACAGATGTTATAATTATATTCTAATGAAAACTGAGTCAGAACTAGCTGTGTATAAAAAAACTGAGAGTAATTTTACTGATTACACTCAGTTTGAGGATACTGCGACTCGTAGGCTGGTTGAAAAAAACGCTTTTATAAATAATGTTAAATATACACCTGAGTATAAATATCCTCGATTTGATTCATTGACACATGAAGAACTGCAAAACGAAAAAAGAACAATATACGAGGCAGTGTTAGAGCTTGATGCTTCAAAAAACTATTCAGATGCCGATTGTGCTGAGACTGAATTATTTGCTCGCTCGCTAGAAGTTCGCCTTAAAAAAATACTATTGGTAGAAGCAGCCAGAAATCTAAACAATAATGCGATTGTGACAAGTGGTACAGAAGTTAATAGGGCTAGTTTTGCAAAATTGAACGAATCTTTGTATGGCAAACTTAACACTCCATATTTTTTGGGAATTATTGCGACTGAAAAGAGCAGATTAAACTCTTTTAATCCTCAATCCGTAGTTGCTGCCGAGATTAAATCAAAACTAAACCAATTAATTGGTGGTGTAGATGTTGGCGGTGAACAGGAAGAAGTGTTACTTGATAAAATATCAATGAAGAAATTACATGATTTTACGAATGAACGATATGCGGATATATTAGCCGTTGTTCCGAATACTGGTGATGATGTGTGTTATGACGTGGCTGAATGTGTAGAAATTATAAATAAGGCGTTAAAGGCTGGTGGTCTAGATCAATATGGATGGGTAGCAAAAGAGAATCGAACAAAGGCGAGGACGGCAACACTTAAAATTGATAATACTATCAATTTACCTATCAATACCCGCCGAACGGCCAAGGGGCTGCGTAAGCTTATTATTCATGAACAAGAAGTTCATGTGCGTCGGGCTGAAAATGGACGCACTACTGGCCTAGAGCCGTTAATACAGGGCACAGCTGGCTATGCAGACATAGAAGAGGGGCTTGGTGTTTTGCTGGCTTTTGCAGTTAATGACGGTTTTGACGATGCTTCTTTTAATGCAACTCGTAATAATTATATTACTGCGGGATTAGCACTTGGGGCTGATGGAAAACCGCGTGATGCTAGGGAAGTGTATGAAATACTATGGCGAATAATCACAATCCAAAATACTGGCGATGATAGTGATGTAACAGACGAAATTCTTGAAAAAGCTAAAAATAAAGCCTATTCGCATGTCGAAAACGCCTATCGCGGTACTCAATTTTGGATGAAGGGTGTTATTTATACTAAATTGAAGGTTTATTACGAAGGTTTGGCGAAAAATGCTGACTTTTTCAAGAAAAACATCGACAATCTGGATGCTGCTTTTAAGGATATATTTATTGGAAAATACGATCACACCGATCCGACCGAAACAGAATTAGTTAAAAGCCTAATTTCACATAAGTAGTATTGACTAAAATAGATAAAAGTGCTAAAATATAAATATAAAATTAGCATAAGGTTTATTGATGAATAGTCACGTAGAGATATTTGGAATTTGTGAACATGTCAGTATTCATGCACTAGGGATCGATAACGTTATCGCAAAGATTGATACCGGAGCATATTCGGGTGCTTTGCACTGTTCAAAGATAAAAGTAGTTATTAGAAAATCAGACGGTAAAAGGGTATTACGCTTTACTCCATCAGATAATCATGCGCATACAACCGAAGTAACAAAATTTGTCAGATCATACGTTCGCAGCTCTACTGGTCATCGCGTAAAACGCTATCTATTTGATACAGAAGTTGTTATAAAGGGAGTGACATATTGCATACGTATTGGTTTATCAAATCGATCCGATATGAATTATGAAATTTTAATTGGCAGACGATTCTTAAGTGATAACAATATCTTAGTTGATGCACGCATTAATCAGGAATTAGATATAGACAGGGAGAAAAAATCATGAAAATTGCAATCTTATCAAACGGTCCTGGAAACTATTCTACAAAGCGTCTAAAAGAAGAAGCGAAGTTGCGCGGTCACGAAGTAACAGTCGTTAAGTACAAAGAATGTTACGCCTCGATCGAGCAAAATAATCCAACAGTTAGTTATCAAGGTGTAGATTTAAGTAAATTCGATGCGATTATTCCACGTATCGCATCATACATGACCAAATACGGCACAGCTATTGTTCGTCAGTTGGAAATGCAAGGTGTTTATACAACATCAAGTTCAATTGCTATTAGTCGTTCACGCGACAAACTCCGTAGTTTACAGTTGCTAGCTAAATCTGGAATTGGTATTCCCAAAACTGTCGTTTCACGTAACACAACCGACATTGACGACCTGTTGAATCACTTGGGCGGAATGCCTGTGATTATTAAGTTGGCTCGTGGTACACATGGCAACGGTGTTGTTTTGGCTGAGACTAAAAAAGCTGCTAAATCAGTTTTGCAGGCATTTTACTTGACGAATGATGACGGTACAAACATTTTGTTGCAAGAATTCATTGAAGAGTCAGCCGGAACGGATATTCGTGCCTTTGTTGTTGGTAGTCGAGTGATTGCTAGTATGAAACGCCAGAGTTTGGATGATGATTTTCGTTCAAACCTACATAAAGGTGGCGAAGGCACGATTGTTAAATTAACAGATGAAGAAAAGAAAATTGCTGTCAAATCAGCCAAAGCAATGGGGCTTAACATTGCTGGTGTAGATTTGATGCGAAGTGCCCGTGGTCCATTGATTTTGGAAGTTAATGCTAGCCCTGGATTCGGTATTGAAAAAGTTACCGGACGTAACGTTGCAGGCGCGATTATCGAATACGTCGAGCAAAATGCTAAACGACGTAACAAAAAAGACAAAGTCGGCGCGTAACGTAACCCTGACTGCTATACCGGTACTGTCGTACCGGTATAACACTTCGTCGACTCGGAAATGACTACTTGTAATCATTTCGCTCGTCTCCTAGTGTTATAATATGCTTATGATAAAACGTAAGCATATTATTTTTTAGCATGCGCAAAGACGTTGGCGTAGGATTAATTGTTGCAGCTATGGTCGTGGGAATTATCGCGACGTTTATTTATGTAGTTATGCCGAATTTGCCTCAATCAACTACGACACTGCGATTAGGTGATGGTTTATTCCGTGCGCGAATTGCGTCGAATGATAATACACGGGCTAATGGTTTGTCTGGAGTGACAGAAATGGATGCTGATCAGGCTTTATTAATGGCATACCCCGACGAAGATAAATGGGGAATTTGGATGAAGGATATGAAAATCTCGATTGATATTGTTTGGCTGAATAGCGACAAAAAGGTTGTTCATATAGTCAAGCACGCATCGCCCGAAGATTCGACGTTAAAAACTTATGTTCCCAAAGTACCAGCGCTTTATGTCGTTGAATTGCCAGCCGGAACTGTTGATAAAAAGATGATTACGACCGATAGTACTGCTGTTTTTCAGATTAATAACGCGGACATAAAATAATATGGATGTAATTTTAATATTCGCAGGTATCGCAGTCGTATTATTCGTGTCTTCGTATATGCATAAAAGGCGATTTGGATTGTTGGGTTTGGCATTAGCCACCGGATCGTTATTGAGCGGTATATGGGGTTATGATTTGGGGTTGATTGCAAGTGGCCTAGGGGTGCCGTCAGGGCCTTGGACGACTGCTATTATTTTGTCTTTGTTGATATTATTACCGGCCGGGGTACTACTATTTCATGGATATACGTATAATACTATGTTTGGAAGGATAATTGGTGCAGGTCTGTTTACATTGTTGGCGTTGGCATTTTTGGTTGAGCCATTGGGTCATATTTTGATGCCACACGGGATAGGTGCTGATGTGTATAATTGGTTAACGAATAATCGTACAATTATTATTGGTGCAGGTTTGACATTAGCTGTAATTGATTTGTTTTTGACTAAGCCTGCTCATTTGGCTGATAAACGCCATAAACATTGACAAATTACACCTAAAAATGGTACATTTTTTAGATGCGAGGCCACCCCGTCATACGACAGGGTTAGGCTATCACATTGTTCACAGTTCGAGGCCATAGCTCAGTTGGTTAGAGCGCTTGCCTTTTAAGCAAGATGTCGTGAGTTCAAGTCTCACTGGCCTCACCAAAAAAATACACCCATCGGCTGATGGGTGTATTTTTTTGGTGAGGCCAGTGAGACTTGACTCACTACATCGTAGATGGAGTGAGTGAGAACCGCCATGTCGGCGGTTCGCAAGGCCGGAAGCCTGATGACGAATGTCACCGACTGAGGCGGGGTAGCGAAATTTTCTGAAAGAAAATTATCGTGACCAAGTCTCACTGGCCTCACCAGCCTCCTTTCACCCTAAGCTTAATCTAAGCTATACTAATTTCATGACCCCATGGCTCCTAAAACGCAAAATCCACACATCATGGCTGATAACAATTATGTGCCTAGGGATATTTGTCGGTGTTTTATTAGCTCGTTATATTTATTCCGTTCAAATACCGCACGTGATTATACTGCTAGTCGCGGTTATAGCGATTGTAATTCCATTATGTCGCAGAAACACATATCTAATTCCTTTACTGATTATGGGCGCAATATTATTTGGTTGGTGGCGCGGACTAGTATCGCAAGATGAATTGATGTTGTTTCAACCGCTTTACGGTAAAACTATTTCAATTGAGGGCGCAGTAAAAGACGATATAGATACAGGGTCGGCTAATCAGATGGTTATTCGTCTGGACGGCCTTCAAATGGGCGATAAAACACTACCAGGTACATTGTGGGTGACTGCTGCTATTGGCGGTGATATTAAACGAGGCGATAGATTAGAAATAAACGGCAAATTAGTTAATGGATTCGGTAATTTTGCAGGCGTTATGTATTTGGCAAATATTACCAAAATCATACATCCAAAACCGGGTGATATGGCTAGGATCGTGCGTGATTGGTTCGCTGACGCTGTGCGTCGGGCGATTCCTGAACCTGAATCAAGTTTGGGGATTGGTTTTTTGGTTGGGCAGCGTCGGTCGTTGCCGGCTGATTTGGCGACGGCTTTGCAACTGGCGGGGCTAACTCATATAGTGGTTGCAAGTGGTTATAACTTGACCATACTAGTTCGTTTAGCTCGTCGATTATTTGTGCGCGTTTCTAAATATCTATCAGCTTTATCGGCGTCTGTCATGATATTCGCTTTTGTGGCTATTACAGGTATCAGCCCCAGTATGTCGCGAGCTGGTTTAGTGGCTGGCCTAAGCTTAGGGGCTTGGTATTACGGTCGAAAATTTCATCCGATAGTATTATTATCACTGGCAATTGCTGTAACTGTAATGATTAACCCTGGTTACGCCTGGGGTGATTTAGGATGGCAATTATCATTTGCGGCTTTTGCAGGAGTGATGATATTGGCGCCACTGGCAAGTCGATATTTTTTCGGCGACAAAAAGCCAGGTACGATTCAGCAAATATTGATTGAAACGGTATCGGCACAAATAGTCACAGCTCCGATTTTGATTGCAGGCTTTGGACAATTGTCAAACGTCGCTATAATATCGAATTTGTTAGTATTGCCGTTAGTTCCACTTGCTATGTTATTAGTATTCATTGCTGGTTGTGGCAGTTTGATATTACCCAGACTGTCAACGATAGTTGGAATGCCTGCGACAGGACTGTTGAATTATATGGTTAGTGTTACTGAATTCTTTGCTAATCTACCTTGGGCGACTACTAATGTTCAATTTGTATGGTGGTGCGTAATGATATGTTATTTGGCTATTTCGGGCGTTTGTATATACATGTGGAGATCGACTAAATACAATCTGCGTGACTTTAATCTAGTCGAGTAATCTGTTATCTGGTATAATATGATTAAATATAACGCTAAACAAGACGAGGCTCTCATATGTCTGGACATAGTAAATGGTCTACTATCAAACGTGAAAAAGGTATAAAAGATGCTAAACGAGGTGCTGTTTTTACTCGAATCGGTAATCAAATTGCAATTGCGGCTCGTGGCGGAATCGACCCTTTGATGAACTCATCTTTGTTTATGGCGATTGAAACAGCTAAACAAGCCAATATGCCAGCTATAAATATACAAAGGGCAATTGATCGTGTGTCTGATAAAAACGCCTCCATATTAGAAGAGATTGCGTATGAAGCTATGGGCCCGGGTGGTATTGGAATCATCATCGAAGCGGCAACTGACAATAGAAACCGAACATTCCCTGAAGTAAAAAATGCTTTATCTAAAAACGGCGGTCGCATTGCTGATGCTGGTAGTGTAATGTTCCAATTTACACGCAAAGGCGTTATTCGAGTGACTGCAATAGGCGAGGACGCATTATTGACAGTTTTGGACGCTGGTGCCGAGGATGCTGTCGAAGAAGACGGTGAATTAGTTGTTTATACAGAGCTTAAGAGCCTTGGCAAAGTTCGCTCGGCTATCATTGCTGCTGGACTAAAAGTGGCTGGTGCAGAACTACAATATGTTCCAAATATGATGGTTGAGATTAGTGATGTAGAGACGGCACAAAAAGTTCTGAAATTATTAGATGCAATTGATGAAATTGATGATGTTGTTAATATTCACAGCAATGCTGATATAACAGCCGATTTACCAGAATAATTAGTAAACTTGTAATTAGCTTAGAATAAGCATATTATGTTTCTATGCATAAGCTGTATGTTTTTACGGTATTTCTGTCGTTTTTATTTGCGGTGTTTTTCAACATTCAGCCATCATATGCCGTTGGTGAAAATATTGTTTTTAGTCAGATTCAAACCAGGAGCATTGTGGGCGGTAAGGCTAGTGAAGAGCTGATAGAAATTTATAATAATTCTGACGTCGATGTCGATGTGACGAATTGGAGCGTAACGTATGGTGCGACTGGCGCACTAGATCCATTAACTGGTAATTTAGTGCCGACAAAGACGCTGGTTCATTTTGAACACAGCGTGCCTGTCGTTGGCAATTTTGTTGTTATTCCGAAACGATCTTCGATTCTATTAGTATCCAAAGCATTTGCCGATAGCGATCCAAAGTTTGAATATGATTATATCTTTTCAAGTGGTATAAGTGATAACGGTCGTTGGTTATCTCTTGCTGATGATGACGGTTTGGCAATTGATACAGTCGAATGGGGTACTGACGGAATATCGGTTACTGCTGAGGGCGGCCAAGCGGCTTTGGCACCTACGGAAAATCAATTAATTCAGCGAAAAATGATTGCGCCAGGTGATTTGCAAGACACTAATAATAATTTCAATGATTTTGAGCTGGCATCATCACGAAGTATATATAATCCGGGGTCGATTTATGAAATGGAAGATATTTGTTTGAATATCGCGGATATTCAATCGGTTATTCCTGATGGTTATGTAGCTGATGACGTTAGAAATTGTAGCCAGCCACCAGTTGATATTTGTTTAAACCTGGATAGCTTACAAACCGAATTACCTGATGGGTACGAAGTTGATGTGAATGGTGATTGCATCCAGATAATAATTGATGTTTGTGGCAATTTAGAGGGCATACAACAGGCTTTGCCGGATAATATGGGATTTGATGCTACTGGCGACTGCATAGTGATTGATAGATGCTCAAACTTGCCAGAAATTCAGACAGTTATATCTGATGATTTTGAGGTCGGCCCTAATGATACGTGCTTGCTGGGGTTATTACCATTGCAGATTACTGAGTTATTACCAAACGCCGTTGGAAGTGATGACGGTAGCGAATTTATTGAAATATATAATCCAAATGATAAAGACGTCAACTTGTCGTACTATTTTATCTATATTGGCGCGGATGATGAACATTTTTATAGTTTTCCGGCCAGTTCGTATATCAAAGCGAAAGGGTACAAATCTTTTTCGAATGCTGATATAAAATTTACGCTGGTAAACTCGACTAGCAACGTCCGTTTGCGAGCGATTGATGATTCATTAATCGATAGATCTGACGTTTATAGTAATCCTGATGATGGAATGGCCTGGGCAAAAATAAATGATATTTGGCAGTATACTAACAGACCGACGCCAGGTAGTGAAAATCTAGTCTCGTTTATTGAAGTTGAGAAGGTGATAGTTGTGCCCGCAAAAAGCAGCCTTCAGCCATGTGCGGCAAATCAGTATAGAAGTACAGAAACTAATCGTTGTAGATTGATAGTTGTCGCGACTAATTCGGTGCTAACTCCGTGCAGAAATGGCCAATATCGAAGTGAAGAAACTAATCGTTGCCGTAATATTGCATCGGATGTAAATGCATTGACGCCATGTGCCGAGGGCCAAGAGCGTAACCCAGAAACTAATCGCTGTCGATCGATTATGGCAGTATTGGGGGCTAGTGATTTGGCTCCATGCAAAGCTGGTCAAGAACGAAATCCGGAAACTAATCGCTGTCGTAATGTAATCAGTAGCGTGCCGGCGGCTGCGTATGCACCTGAACAGACTTTTGAAGCATCGAATAATTATGTTTTGTTGTGGTCACTTGTGGGTGTTGGAGCTATAGCGATTATCTATGGAATATGGGAGTGGCGACAAGAGATTGTAAAATTAGTACACCGAATCGGTTCGTTCCGACATTTCAACAAATAGCTTATAATAAAAAGGATATGAGGATTATTGGAATAGATCCAGGAACGGGCATTTTGGGCTTTGGTGTCATCGAGATTATTGGTGGCAAAATGAAAATGATAGATGCTGGCGTTGTTACTACGCCTGCCCATACGCCATTGGATGTTCGATTGGAAGATATTTTTGATAGCCTTACGGAAATTATTGAAAGCTGTAAACCGGACTCTATGTCTATTGAAAAGTTATTTTTTGCCCAGAACGTTACGACCGCAATTAGCGTTTCGCATGCCAGGGGAGTTGCGATGCTGGCAGGCCGTAAAGGTGGATTACCGATAGCTGAATACACGCCACTACAGATTAAACAGACTGTGACTGGGTATGGAAAAGCTGGTAAAAAACAGGTTCAGGAAATGGTTAGAATTCAATTGGGATTATCCGAAGCACCAAAGCCAGATGATTGTGCTGACGCATTGGCAGCTGCGATTACCCATTATCTTATGACTCGAGTATAATGAACATAGCCCCTGCAATACAAATTGTTGGGATTTGAGACAGTCATCTATGAGTTATAAAACTCGTCTTCTTTGGACGAGACATATCCATAGATACGTCGAGTACAAAAAGCTAGTTTTTAACCAGAGAGGACGTTTCAAATCGTAATGATTTGTGTTGTAGGAACTATAGTATGATTGCGCACGTATATGGGATTGTAGTTGAAAAGTTTGGATCGTCAGTTATTGTTGATGTTCATGGCGTGGGTTATGAGGTCCAATTGGCGGCTAATGATTTTGACGTCGCGCAAATAGAATCGAATGTTAAATTCTATACATACCATCACGTTCGCGAACAAAGCCAGGAATTATTTGGCTTTTCAAGTCTGATTGCCAAGAAATTATTTGAAATGTTAATAACAGTTCAAGGTATCGGTCCCAAAGCGGCTTTGGCAATATTATCATTAGGCGAGACCGAGGCTGTTCGTAATGCTATCGCTAACAGTGATGCTGTATTTATAACGCGCGCCAGTGGCGTAGGTAAAAAGACGGCCGAGCGCGTAGTGGTTGATTTGTCGGACAAGGTTGGTCATGCGATTCGAACCAATGTAAATGGATTAGGAACTTCTAGTGTTATACATAGCGGCGACGAAGCATTAGAAGCTTTGATGGCGCTTGGCTATAATCTCAATGATGCAACAAAAGCATTAGAAGGTATTTCGACTGAACTTTCAACGGCTGAACGTGTTACGATGTCGCTTAGGAGTAAAAGCTAATGGCGATTGAACGAATAATCGACGCCAGTATTCATGATGACGACGCGGACGAAAAGCGAATTGAAGTTACATTGCGTCCAAAATCTTTTGACGAATATATTGGACAAGATCGATTAAAAAACAATCTGAAATTAGCAATCGAGGCGTCAAAAAAACGTGGCGAACCTATTGATCACGTTTTACTATATGGTCCTCCAGGGCTAGGTAAAACTACAATGGCAACGGTTATAGCTAATGAAATGGGTACGAATATTCGCGTCACTAGCGGTCCAGCGATTGAACGCGCGGGGGATTTGGCTAGTATATTAACTAATTTGACTGATGGCGATATATTATTCATTGATGAGATTCATCGTCTAGGTCGCACTGTTGAAGAAGTTTTGTATAGCGCAATGGAAGATTTCAAATTGGATATTATGATCGGTAAAGGTCCGGCAGCGCGTAGTGTTCGTTTGGATTTGCCAAAGTTTACGGTAATTGGTGCAACTACCAGAACTGGTGCTTTGTCGGCTCCGCTTCGTGATCGTTTTGGATTGATTCACCGATTAGAATTTTATAAGCCGGACGAAATAACAAATATTATTATTCGAGCCGCTAATATATTAGGCAGCAAAATACAGCCTGGTGCGGCGCAATTACTGTCAACACGAGCTCGATTAACCCCACGTATTGCTAATCGATTACTTAAAAGAGTGCGTGATTACGCCGATGTTAACGGTGATGGTATTATTGATATCCCTACTGCCGAAGCGGCCTTAGTTTTACTGGAAATTGATACATTAGGGCTTGATCCAGGTGATAGAAACTTAATTACGAGCATTATTGATAATTATGGCGATAACCCAGTCGGACTTAATACGATTGCGGCGTTAACGGGCGATGAAGCTACAACGATTGAAGATTTTTATGAACCATATTTACTGCAGATTGGTTTTATCGAAAGAACGCCTCGCGGACGACGCGTAACTACAAAAGCATTCAAACATGTTGGCCGATTTAAAGTCGAAGCTGAAAATCAACAAAAATTGGTATAATATACTCATGAGTATAAAATCATCATCGCAACCAGATTGCAATAAACCAGTTGCATACGATGTAGATGGGCGTCCTTTATACGCGCATCCATCTGTAGAACAAGTTCCATCAGGCACCACAACTCAAGGTGTTCATTTAATAAGGCCGTCTGAACCAGAGAAGCAAATTATTAGTGAAGAAACCGAATTAAAACACGAAGAATCTAAAAAAACCTGGCCTGAGTGTGATTTAAACAGTGGAGAATACATTATTAGTGTCGTCAGTCGCCACCCGGTTGGACTTTTATTGCCAATTGTTATGGGTGTATTCTTGATTTCGTTGGCGTTCACAATGCTATTCAACTTTGATTTTATTCTTCAATCATTAGATCTACCCGCAGGCACTGTTGATTCATCAATAATACTTTTGCCAGTTTTGGTATTTTCAGGCTTTGTTATGTTAGGTACTTATACTGCATATAGCGTTTATACGAATAATAAATTATTTTTGACTAATGAGAGTATTATTCAAGTAATTCAGACAGGAGTTTTCTCTAAAAAAGAGAAAATGGTCAGTCTGATTGATATTGAAGATGTAAGCTATTCGCAAAGAGGTATAATCGAGCATATGTTTAACTTTGGCATGATTCGCCTGAGTACAGAAGGCGAAGGAACGGTATATCGATTTAAATTTGTCGCTAATCCCAAAGAAGTTATTGCGACACTGAAAAATGCAGTTGAATCGTTCAAAAACGGTCGCGCAATAGTCTAGTTGTTGCGGTTAGTTTTAATGTAGGCGTCTTCATTTTGAAGAGTAGCCTCAAGTGTGTAGCTTTTGCATTTGTTATTAACGCAGTTGGTTGGTTTGTAACTGTACAAACTGTCAGCTGTATTTATTTTGACTCCGTTTGGATCGTCGAATAAGACCGGGTCAACTGACTTTAGGTTATCGCTGCTGATTGTTTGAGGATAATATTTATTTGCAGTATAAAAAACTTCTTCTAGTCCGTAATACATAGAATTGATTGACGTTTTTGCTTGGGCGTCACTAGCAACCATTTCGATGTTATGTTTTTGGATGAAAAATATAACACTGGATATGCCAATTAATATGGCAACAAACATTATTTCGATAACTGTAAATCCATGCGGGTTCTTGTTCATTAGATATATTATAGCAAATAAAGTATAATTAAAGTAAATAGGAAAGAGGGAGTATATGGCAGCAAAAAAGGCAGAACGGGCAGAAATGGGTGAAAAACCTACAGCTACTGAAGGCAAACTAAAAGCCCTTGGATTGGCGCAAGAACAGATTAATAAGCAATTTGGGGACGGTGCTATTCGTCGACTTGGTGATACTAAAACCGTTGATGTTGAACTGGTTAGTAGTGGTGCGTTATCACTAGATTTGGCACTGGGTGGCGGATACCCTAAAGGCCGAATTATCGAGATTTTTGGACCAGAATCGTCTGGTAAGACTACACTAGCTCTTCATGCAATTGCCGAGATTCAACGTAATGGTGGTACAGCAGCATTTATTGATGCTGAACATGCGCTTGATCCTGCATATGCCCGAAAATTAGGTGTTGATACTGACAATCTATTAGTTTCTCAACCGGATAATGGCGAACAGGCACTTGATATTGCTGAAACGTTAGTACGTTCTAATGCAGTTGATATTGTCGTTATTGACTCAGTCGCGGCCTTAGTCCCACAAGCTGAAATTGATGGGGATATGGGCGATAGTCACATGGGACTCCAAGCTCGATTAATGAGCCAGGCACTCCGTAAACTTACTGGAATTATAAGCAAGAGCAAGACTACTGTTATCTTTATTAACCAGATTCGTATGAAGATTGGTGTGATGTTTGGTAATCCAGAAACCACAACTGGCGGTAACGCTCTGAAGTTTTATGCATCTATCCGAATTGATATTCGTCGAACTGGTCAAATCAAAGCTGGTGAAGAGATTATTGGCAATAGAACAAAAGTAAAAATTGTTAAAAACAAGATTGCTCCACCGTTTAGGATTGCAGAATTCGACATTATGTATAACGAAGGTATTAGTAAGACCGGTGACGTTTTGGACTTAGCAGTACTACATAATATTGTTGGAAAATCAGGTGCATGGTTTGACTATGCCGATGCTAAAATCGGCCAAGGCCGCGAAGCTAGCAAAGAATACCTAAAAGAAAACCCAAAAATATTGGTTGAGATTGAGAAAAAGGTTCGTGCAAAAGTAGCTGCAGAATCCGCAATCTAGTAGGTAATTTTACCTATGAAGATAACAGCTATAAACATTCAGGCACGCGATAAAAATCGTGTGAATGTTTTGGTTGATGGAAAATATAGGTTTAGTTTGGATGTGTTTCAAGTTGGAGAAATAGGTCTAAAAGTAGGTCGTGATTATGACGAGTCTCAACTATTGTTATTCGAGACTGAAAGTCAATTTGGTAAATTATATGGGCGAGCACTTGAATATAGTTTAATGAGACCACATAGTGAGCGTGAAGTTAAGGATTATTTATATCGCAAGACTTGTCCAACTAAACTAAAGACTGGTGATGTTAAACCCGGTGTTGCGCCAGAAATTGCTACGCGCGTACTAGAGCGTTTAGTAGAAAAAGGCTACGTTGATGATATAAAGTTTGCTCGGTTTTGGGCTGAAAATCGGTCATTATCCAAAGGCGCTAGCCATAGAAAATTAGTGTCCGAACTACGCACCAAAGGTGTCAGCATAGATATTATCGAACAAGCTTTGTCTGAATCTGGTCGCAATAATGATGATGAAATACAAAAAATCATCGCAAAGAAACGTAATCGATATCCAGATGATCAAAAATTGATGATGTATTTGGCGCGGCTAGGGTTCGGCTATGACGAAATTAAAAAAGCCCTTAATAATAACTCGATCGAAGAATAGATTGATTTTTTACAAATCTTTGTTTATTTGGGGGGTGTTAGACCTGAATGGGTTCAAATATGTCATTTGATTCGATTTGGTTATTGGTAATAATTTTTTAGCAGCTGTTCGGACGATTATTGTCTGGTCGTTTATTTCAACAATTTGTGAACGGTGGATTAGCAGTTCGGTGTCGGACATACTCTTGATAATACCGCGTTTTACTTTTAGCTGTTGAACGATAAAGCTATCGGTGTCGACGCTGTAGCCATCGACTTTTCCTAATTTACGTTTAGTTTCGTCTATAACGTTTAAACCAATCAGTAGAAAACCTAAATCATGTATCTTTTTAATAGCTATGACGTCGTCTAGGCCAATAAACTCATCGTTGCTATCAATTATCATACCCACATCACCAAGCTCGCGTACGTCGGCTATACGTATAAAAGAAGGCCTCTCGGCAAGTAGTGGCCCATCTATTTCATAGGCAATAATTTTTAAATTACTTGGATCGATAACGGGGGATTTTGTAACTGCTAATTGAGTGCCTGTCTGGAGGCCCATAATAGGAGTTCCGATTAATCTTGATCCAGGTAATAACATACTATTAGTATAAGCGTTTTTGGCCGTACCGCCAACTATTCAGAGAAAGGGTTAATCCTGCCTGATGGCAATGATTGATTGGTCGAATTAACGTCGCTTGTTTTGTATCTGTTGAGACGATTTACTGTTGCCTGATCAATTGAGGCGCTGTTAGTAGATTTTTTCGAACTATCACTGGGCGGTTGGGTCAATATACTGCTGATTGTCATTATTGCATAGACTAATCCGCCGGCAATAACAATTATAAATATAACTAAACTCAATTTTTTTAGCGTTGATACGACTGGGGCTAATAGGTGTGCGAAAGAAAAATTCTTCATAATATTATTTTGTGTAGACCTCTATTGTTAATGGATCGACGGTCACGTTATCTTTGGTGCTAGATGATGAAATGCTGATACCGGTGATTTGCATTTTTGGTAGGTTGCTTTCGATTGCTTTAAAAAACTGCAGTAGGCTTCGTATAGGAATCGGATTGTTGAGTGTTATTGTGACGAATTTTGATTTTACGCCACTGATTGTTGCTCCAGCATCATCGCCTGTTATGGTTGGTTGAGTCAAATTATATCCAGCAATCGATATCCCTGTAGACGATGCATATTTATTAAGGTCGCTAATTATTTTATTCTGGTAATTTTGGCTGGATGCAACCAAGGCGCTGGCTTTAGCTCCAATCGGCTGGTTGTTGGTTATTTCTTCGTGTAATTGACTTAGAGCTTGAGAACTGCTGCTGCTTGCGGATGATCCAGAAGTAGTTTGGTCTACTTCGGCCGCGTATTTTGTGAGCCAATCTTGTCCGAAATAAAAACCAACAGAAGCTAAAATAATTAGGATGACGACTAGGGTAATCATAGCTTTGCGCAAAGATGTTGCCTGTAGGCCTGTTTTTGGTTTACGTTGTTTTCTCATAGTGACATACCTTTGTTCACAGTTATACTTACACTGATTTGAACTGGAAATCCGGATGAATCCGTAGGGTTATTTGTGACTGACATAAGATTATAGTTGGAAAATAGGGTAGATTGTGTAAAATTATCTTTCATTAGCGGTACGCTTTCGGCCGTCTTAGCCCTGGCCAAGAGTGTCATCGGTTTACCGATCGTGCTATTGTCGACGACAAGTTTGTCGATAATTATTCCTGCAGGTAGCGCCGCAGCGATACCAGTTACGATGTCGCTGTATGATATTTGTTGGTCCATGATGCTTTTAGCGGTTGCGACACTCGATAGAATAGAATTAAGCTGTTTTTGAGCAACTGAATATAGCGACACTGTCGATTGGCTGTTGTTTTCTAGCTTTTCAATAGCAGCTTTGTTATTGGTCAAGAATATATAAGACGCTCCGAAAGCTAATCCCAAAAACGTGACGCCCGTGCCTAGCACTAGTAAATATTTAAACAGCAGAACATTCGTATGCGCTGCGCGAAGTTGAATCTTGGTTTCTGCGGGTAGTAAATTTATCATTTCCAAATATTTCCTGTCGTTATACTTGCAAGTCCAGCAGCGGTTATATATCTGGAACGGAATTGTTTGGCTGGTTCTGGCAATTTACCGAAATCTAATTTCTGCCAAGGGTTGGCAACGCGAGCCGGCATAACAAGTTCGTTTGTGAAATATTCACCAATGCCAGGCATATTGCTGCCGATCCCGACAACCAACAGCTGTTCAAGTTTGCGATCGTCGCTGATACGTTCATTATAATAGCGCATAACTTTGCGTGTTTCGGTAATAATCTGGGCTAGACTTGGTTCGACGGCACCGCGGATTTTTTCTTGACGAGGTCCGGCATTAAGTCCGTTTAGAACTTTAAGTTGGTGAGCATTTTCCAAAGGAACTTCTAGTCGTTTAGCTATATCAAGAGTAAATGTGTTACCGCCAATTGCTAGTCCGCCAGTAACGCGAACTGCACCACTGTCTAGGACGGCTATATCTGTTGTTGCTGGGCCAATATCAACGATGACGCTTGGTAATTTACCTTCTTCGGAACTTGTGATTAGGCGAGCGACAGCATTCATACCCGGTTCAACTAAGACTACATTTAATCCGGCGCTTTCGGCGGCGGATACGCATTTGTCGACGATTGTTCGGGGGACGGCGCTCATTAGCACGGTGATTTGTTTTTTGGTTCGCTCAATAATCTCGTAATCTATATATAGAGTTGAAGCTGGTACTGGAATATATTGGTCGACTTCTAGTTCGACTGCGTCCTTTAATTTCTTTTCGACATCTGTTGGAAGATTGAATGTTCGTGAATAAGTACGAGTTGTAGGTACGCTGATAACTACGTGGTTGCTCGGCAATGTTCCAACTAGTTTTTCCTTGATGAGAACTTGGACGTTGTCAGCCAAATAAGTGCTGGTTCCTTCAAGTGATTCTTTGACCTTAGCGGGCTCTAAATCAATTGATCCGTAACCAAGTACTAACCATCGTTTGATATCGATGGCCATAATTTTGATACCAGTGTTGCTGATATCAAGACCGATGACTTGTTTATCTTTAAAAAATAGTTTTTCCATTGATGCCCACTAGTGAATTCTGGTTATTATTATAGCATGAGCATATTGCTATAAGAATAACTATTTTATAGTTTGAGCTAGTCCGGCGATTGGTAACATAACACTGGCTGCAATTAATCCGACCATGCTACCCATGATTACAATCATGATAGGTTCAATAACAGCGCTAAGACCTTCGATTGATCGGTCAACTTCTTCTTCGTAAAAGTCTGCAACTTTGACAAGGACGGTGTCAGTTTGGCCGGTTTCTTCACCAACCAATAACATTTGGGACACAATCGGAGGAAAAAGAGGGTTAGCCGCAATTACTGATGAAAGAGTTTTTCCGATTTTTACTTGAGCCTCAGCTTCGATTAGGGCTTCTTCAAATATGGCATTACCAACAGCGCGTGAAGTGACGTTCAACGCTTCCAAAACGGCAACACCGGCCTCAATCAATGCCGAGAAGGTACGAGTAAAGTGTCCAACGGCAACTTTCATGACAATTGTTTTAATAAGTGGAGTTTTTAAAATGATGTAATGGAATTGATATCGGCCTTTTGGCGATTTGATGTAGCGCAAGAATCCATATACGCCACCACCAAGTACCAAGAATATGATGTACCAATATGATGTAATAAAACTACTTACTGCCAACATGGCCATCGTGATTCCTGGTAATTTTGCATCAGCTCCACCCAAATCTGTTAAGATTTTACCAATCTGAGGCACAACGAAAAGCATTAATCCAAAGAATGCTGCTGCCGTAATAAATAACAGAACTAATGGGTATGCCATTGAACTTTTAATTTTTTTGCGCATGGTTGTGCTCTTTTCTTGTTGCAAAGCCAAACGCTTCAAAATATCATCCAAGATTCCGGCAGCTTCACCGGCACGAACCATGTTTACGTAGACGTCATTAAATGTATTTGGATATTTCGCCAAAGCATCACCAAGAGTAGCGCCTGATTCAACGTCATGAATAACACCGACTAATATTTTTTTCAAAAGTGGACTTTCGGCAACGTGATCAGATAGGGCTGTAAGAGCGCGAAGCAGTGGCACGCCAGCACCAACCATGGCGCTTAATTGACGAGTAAACATAACTAACTGATCTGGTTTGATTTTACCAGCACCTAGCATATTTCCCATTTTGCTGCTAGTCATCTTTTCTTTGGTTTCTTGGACACTAACTGGGCGAAGATTTTGTTTGGTTATGGCGCTAATAGCCGTAGCGCGGTCAGGCTGCTCGGTGACGCCGCTTAAAGAGTTACCTTTGAGATCGATAGCGATATATGCAAATGATGGCATATTATTCTTTAGTTACCCTAATGACTTCTTCGAGGGTTGTTTCGCCACGAAGAACTTTAATTAAACCATCAGTTTGCATTGTAACCATGCCCTCGGCAATCGCTTGTTCTCGAAGTTGGTTACTGGTTGCATTCGATACAATCAGCTGCTGCATAGGAACTGAATTATTAAGAACTTCATAAATACCCATTCGTCCTCTGTAGCCAGCCATAGAACCATCGGCATTGTCATCTGGGTTATTGTGATACAAGACATTAATCCCATGTTCGTCGGTTGAAAGTGGAGTATCACCACCTAAACCTTCGGCTGCTGCTGCTTTTTCTAGATTATGGATATAGCTAAAGTCTTGACCTGGTTTTAGGTTAAACATTTTGACTATCATTTCTTGTTCTTCGGCAGTTGGTTTATAGCTTATTCTGGATTCGTGACGAACTTTACGGACAAGTCGCTGACCGACTACAGCACGAACGATACTGGCGATAAGGAATGGCTCAATGCCCATGTCGAGCAGACGTGGCAAACAAGTTGCGGCGTCATTGGTGTGAAGGGTACTAAACACCAAGTGTCCAGTTAGGGCAGCTTGAACGCCCAAATCGGCTGTTTCACTATCGCGGATCTCACCGATCATAATAATGTCTGGGTCTTGACGGAGAAGTGCGCGAAGCCCATTGGCAAAGGTCATTCCGGCTTTGGAGTTAGTCTGGGTTTGGTTGACGCCAACGATTTTATACTCAACTGGGTCTTCGACGGTTGAAATGTTAACGTCTGGGTTGTTAAGAATAGTTAGGATACTAAATAAGCTAGTTGACTTACCGCTACCAGTAGGACCTGTTATCAAAATCATACCATTTGCTTCGGTTAATGATTCGTTGATAGTGGCTAAAGATTTGCCCCAATATCCAAGTGATTCTAGGGATACGGCTTGGTTAGATTCATCCAAAATACGCATGACGGTTTTTTCACCGTCTGCTACAGGCAATGTGCTGACACGAAGAGCATATTGTTTGCCGCCTACTTTGATCTTGAATCTTCCATCTTGAGGGACACGTCGTTCATCAATTTTTAGATTGGACAAAATTTTGACACGGCTGGTTAGTGCGTTTAGAACGTTGCGAGGTAAACGGTTTACTTCTTTTAATATTCCGTCGATTCGGTATCTAATTTGAACAAAACCTTCGCGAGGTTCAATGTGAATATCGCTGGCGTGTGAACGAATGGCGTATTCCAACAGCAGGTTGATTGTTTTTGCGATAGGCGAATCTTCAGCAACTTCTTCGCTAGTAATCGAGTCGTTTTCGTTATTATCAGCTCGTTGAATATCAATAACTTCGTTTAACTCGTTGCTGACGTCGCCACGATAAGCTTCTAGGGCTGCCAAAATGTTTTCATGAGTTGCGACGTAGATTTTAGTATTTGTGCCAATTTCTTTCTCGATAAAGCTAATAGCCTGAACATCATCAGGGTCGTCCATTGCCAAATGGCATAAACCATCTGGGTCAACCTTGAATAATACTGCGTTGTATTGTCGGGCGATACGATCAGGAATTTTATTAAGAATATCGAGATTTAGGTCGTGTGGATTTAATTCAATGTAGGGTATTTGTGCATAATCGGCAAAAGCTCTGGCTAATGTTTTGTCATCGATTAGTTCGTTTGACATTGCCATATCTTGCATGGAGTGCTTTGAACGAACCGCCTCATCTTTCAGGGCGTCAATTTGCTCGGCAGTGATTACACCACTGCGAACAAGCAACTTTTCCATTGTGGCATCGGTTATACGCATACTGCTTGTGCCTATTGTAATCTACAGAGTAAAAAAGTGCTAGATGATATAATATTTTTATATGTTTATAGATGTAAAAAACAAGGACAAAATGAAGGACCTAGGCAAGGCTATTGGAACTTTGCTTTGTGGCGGCGAAATCATCGAATTAATTGGTGATGTTGGTGCAGGAAAAACAACACTCGTCAAAGGTATTGCTGTTGGTTTAGGGATAGACGAAAACGTCCAAAGCCCTAGTTTCACGATCAACCGTGTATATAACGGTAGGGATGGTATTATACTTTCACATTATGATTTTTATCGACTAAATGACGCTGGTATTATGGCGAATGAATTGCAAGAAGTAATCGATGATAAAAATATTGTTACAGTTATAGAATGGGGCGGAGCGGTTGCTGGTATTCTGCCAATCGATAGATTAACTATTAATATATCTGCCATCTCAGAATATTCACGAAAACTTGATATAAAATCAAGTGGTGAAATTAGTCAAAAACTTATGGAAAAAATAACAGAATGATTGTATTTTTAGACACCAGTACGCCAGTTTGTAAAATCAGTTTGTTCGACGGTGGTTGGCGCCAAGAAAATCAATGGCAGGCGGATAGAACATTAGCCAAGGGGTTGCTTGGATATTTGAACAAAATACTTGGCGAAAACAACAAGACCTGGTCTGATATATCGGCGATTGGTGTTTTTGAAGGTCCAGGAAGTTTTACTGGTTTACGGATTGGTTTGACGGTTATGAATACGATAGCTGATGCTCAAAATATTCCGATTGTTGGTGGGCGTAATGACGACTGGCAAGACGAAGTAATGTCAAAATTGAACGCTGGCGTAAATGAAAGAATAGTCCTACCGTTCTATGGTAGTGAAGCTCATATTACGGTTTCAAAAAAATAAAAAATATTGTTATCAATACCACCATCCATCCCACCAAATAAACAAGGGCCGACTCTCGTCGCGCGCTAAAAATAAAATCAACTAAACTATGTATCCTGCGTAACTCGTTACCACTCAAACATACTCGGATAGCATGGTCTAGTTGATTTCATTTTTGCGGCAACTCAAAAGCCCTTTTTTATTCGTTGGAATGTAGGCTGGCTAGCGATAATGTAAGTAGCTAGCCTTACCAAGTCCCAATAATAAAATCGGCTGTTAACTTACCGTAACAATAAACTAATTTGGTCCTGGATTGTCGAGGACTACCTGAACCCATTATATCTTTTGCAGGATTTAATCCTGCAAAAGATATAATGGCGTGAAGGCGATTCCTTTAGGATCGTTCCGCAGACAGCCAAGAACAAATTAGTTTATTATTAACACGTAAGTTAAGTGGCGATTGTTTATTGGGACGAGGGAAGGCAGAAAATAATAAGAGTATTTATTACAATATTTATAATTAGCTTGCGGACTTGACATAAAAAAGGCTACTATATATATAGTCCATTTTTAAGGACTCTGAATAATTTTTGAAACCAACGCACAGGCTGACTGAACTTTTACTACAAGCATTTCTTATACTCTGTATAAATTCTCAGAGAGGTCTTGGCGAGGAAAGGAATAACTATGTTAGAAGGTATTATTGCCGTAATCGCGGTTCTTGTTGGAGTTGGCGGCACAGTCGTCTATGAAAAACGTCAACAAACAGGCGGCAAATTAAAGGCTGAAAAAGAAATTGCTGCAGCGAAAACCAAAGCCAGTGACATTATCCTAAAAGCTAAGGATGAAGTCTTAGAACTGGAAAACGAACGTCGAAACGAATGGAAAAAGACAGAGAATCGTTTGGCCGATCGTGAAACAACGCTCGATCGCAAAATTGACGAGCTTGATAAACGTTCTGAAAAATTACGTGCCGAAGAGCGAGATCTTGAAAGTCTTAAAGGCGAGATTCGCGATATTCGTACTAAACAGCAGGATAAACTTGAAAAAATTTCTAAACTATCCAAGACCGATGCTGCCGAAAAATTGATGCAAATGACCGAACGCGATATCAAACAAGATATGGTTGGTCTAATTAATAAATTGCAAAATGACGCCAAAGAGACCGCCGAAGACGCCGCCCAAACAATTTTAGTGACTGCAATGGAGCGTATGTCGTCTGCGGTCGCCGCCGAGCGAACTGTAACTGCTATTAAACTGACAGATGACGAGATGAAGGGCCGAATTATAGGCAAAGAAGGCCGCAATATTCAAGCCTTGCAACGTGCAACTGGCGTCGATATTTTGGTTGATGATACTCCAGGTATGATTGTTTTAAGTTCGTTTGATCCGATTCGTCGTCAGATTGCTCGTATGAGTTTGGAACTATTAATGAAAGACGGCCGTATTCATCCAGGTCGCATAGAGGAAGTTGTTGCCAAGGCTGAAATAGAAATCAACAAAGAGGTTGATCGTGCTGGCGAAGACGCTGCTCGTGAAGTTGGAGTTGTTGGTATTCCAAAAGAAATGTTGCGTTTACTGGGTGAGCTGAAATATCGTACCAGTTATGGCCAAAACGTGCTTAGGCACAGTATCGAGATGACTCATATGGCTGGGCTTATTGCTGAAGAAATTGGAGCGGATGTTCGCATCACAAAGATCGCTACCATTCTTCATGACGTTGGCAAAGCCGTAACGCATAAGATGGAAGGCAAACACCACCATCTTTCTGGAGAATTCGCACGTAAGTACGGTATGTCCGAAGAGATTGCACACGCAATCGAGGCTCATCATGATGATGTTGAAGCTACAACACCAGAAGCATTGGTAGTTCGTGTTTGTGACGCACTATCAGCTGCTCGTCCCGGAGCTCGCAATATCAGTGCCGAGAATTTCACTGAGCGTATGCGTGATTTGGAAAACATTGCACTAGGATTTAACGGAATTGATAAGGCCTATGCAATTAGTGCTGGTCGTGAAGTTCGTGTAATTGTTAGCCCACAAGCAATTGATGATTTAAGCGCGATCAAACTTGCTCGCGATATCGCGATTAAGATTGAAAGTACAATGCAATATCCAGGAACAATCAAAGTGAACGTAATTCGTGAAACTCGTGCAATTGAATTTGCAAAATAGTAAATTTTAATAAAAATTTATCGCCCAAAGTCGTTTACTATTGGGCGATATTTTATTGGTGGCTTCTAATATATAACCATATGCTTTATTATAAGATGAATGAGCAAACCAGAAATACGTAAGGATTACTTCAAAGACGACTATGTCATTATCGCTCCGAATAGGGCAAAGCGTCCTTTTGAAGTAAAAGCTGCAACGACTATTGAAACAGGCAAGATCTGTCATTTTTGTCCTGAAAACTTTCACGGCGAGACGATTACATATCAAGATAATGGATACAACGGTGAATGGGAAATTGTTTCGGTTATTAATAAATTTGCAGCCTTAACTCCAACCAATGTCAGTGCCTATGGGCAAACCGAAGTTATTATTGAAACTCGTCGACATGGAATGGATATTAATGATTTTTCTATTGACCATATCGTACGAGTTATTAATGCATACATTGATCGCTACACGGCTCTCAAAAGTATGGACGGCATTAAACACGTAATCATATTTAAAAATGAAGGCGGTAAAGCGGGAGCGTCAGTTACTCATACCCATTCACAGGTTTATGCTTTGCCAATTTTGCCAATTAAAATCGAAAACGAAGCTAGAGCTTTTGGAAAATATCGTTTGGAACATACGACTTGTCCGTATTGTGACATTATTGCACTTGAATCTGAACGACCACGCGTTATTTGGCAAGATGAAAATTTGTTTGTTTTGTCGCCATATGCCAGCGATTCTCCCTACGGAGCTTGGTTGATTCCAAAACGTCATATCCGCTTGATTTCAGAACTTACGCACAGCGAAAAAGAATCAATCGGTAAAGCAATGCGTATTGTTTTGGGAACACTAGATAAATACGGCATAGCTTATAATTATTTTATTGAAAACGCCGTTTATGACGAAGATTATCATATGCATATTAAAATTGCACCACGTCCAAATACATGGGCGGGGTTAGAGCTGGGGACTGGCGTGATTATTAATCCGATTTCTCCAGAATATGCCGCTAGGATTTATCGTGATCATGTATTAATCAGAGACGACCCTCGATTCTAAAACCTTAACCGTTGTCGTGGTAAGATATCTAAATGAATACAAGTAAACTTGAGGGTCTTTCAAATACTGAGGTCTCCGCCAGGCGAAAAAATTTGGTTTTAATGAATTACCTAATAAAGATAAACGAAATTTTTTAAAACTAATCTTTGGCTTATTGACTGAGCCGATGATATTTTTATTGTTGGCAACGGTTGGTATTTATTTTATTTTGGGCGATCGCAACGAGGCGTTTTTATTGTTAGCTTCGTTCATTGGGATACTTGGTATTGAGTTTTATCAAGAATCTAAAACAGAGAAATCATTAGAAGCTTTGAAAAACCTGTCGAGTCCTATACCTGATGTTATTCGTGATGGTAAAAAAATAACTATTCCTGGACGTGAAGTAGTTGTTGGTGACATCATGTTTTTGTGCGAGGGCAGTCGAGTGCCGGCGGATGCCATATTGATATCAGCCGAAAATTTTAAAGTTGACGAATCGTTATTGACGGGCGAATCAGAGCCGGTCGAAAAACATATTCGCGTATCTGATGTCCAAACGAATGGTGTATTTTCGGGCACATTGGTTGTTAGTGGGCACGGCTATGCTGAAGTTATTGGGATTGGTAAGGATACTGAAATTGGCCATATTGGCACATCACTTAATTCTATAAAAACTGAGAAAACTTTATTACAAAAAGAAGTAAACAAAGTTGTTAAATTTGTTGCAATATTGGCAATTAGCGCATCAATTATTCTTACTTTTATTTTTTTGATTAATAGAGGTGATTTGGTTCAGGGATTGTTGGCTGGATTGACCTTGGCTATTGCAATCTTGCCCGAAGAATTCCCTGTAGTTTTGACTATATTTTTAACTTTAGGCGCTTGGCGTTTGGCAAAAAATAACGTTCTAGCTCGTAGGGCGCATGCGATTGAAACCCTAGGTAGCGCAACTGTATTATGCGTCGATAAAACAGGAACTCTTACCGAAAATCGGATGAAGGTTGCCATTATTATTGATGCTGACGGTAATGTATATAGCGATAATTTTATTGACGCAAGCGAAGTTGTTAGGTATGGTGTTTTGGCGTCTCAACAAAACCCATTTGATCCAATGGAAGAAGCATTTATTTTAGATGGTAAACAGGTTTTTGGTGATGTTGAAAAAATTTATGAAAAGCAGGGAATTATCAAAGAATATCCACTCGAGGATACTTCCCTATCAATTGTTCATATTTGGGGTAGTCGTAATCAGGCAAAAAGGATTGCATTAAAAGGTGCTCCTGAGACGGTTTTTGATTTGTGTCATATTGATGAAAAAACTAAAAAAGAACTTGAAGCCAAAGTTAAACAATTGGCGGGTCAAGGTCTACGCGTGATAGCTATCGCAAAAGCTAAAGTTCTAAATAATATTCCAACCGATCGTCATGATTTTAAATTTGAATTCTTGGGTCTAGTCGGATTGGCTGATCCGGTCAGAAAAGAGGCCTTGCCAGCCGTCAGAATGTGTCTTGAAGCCGGCATTCGAGTCGTTATGATTACTGGTGACTATCCAGAAACCGCGATAAATATTGCCAAGAAGATTGAACTAAAACGCGAAGGTTCTATTACGGGTCCTGAGTTTGAAAAATTATCTGAACGCGAAAGAATTGAAATTGTCAAGACTATATCGGTCTTTAGCCGCGTAACGCCTACGCACAAGCTGATTATTGTAAATACGCTAAAGAAGGCGGGCGAGGTAGTTGCGATGACTGGAGACGGCGTAAACGATGCTCCAGCCCTAAAATCTGCGCACGTTGGCATAGCAATGGGCGCTAGGGGCACAGATGTGGCTCGAGAAGCTGCAACGATAGTTCTGTTGGATGATAATTTTGCATCAATTGTTCATGGTATACGGCTAGGGCGTCGAATATATGACAATCTACAAAAAGCTATGTCATATATTATTTCAGTTCACATTCCTATCGCGTTATTGTCGTTGCTCCCCGCTCTTTTTAGATGGCCATTGGTTTTAATCCCAGCTCACATTGTTTTTTTGGAATTTGCGATTGATCCAAGTTGCACGATTATTTTTGAAAATGAAAAAGAAAGCCATGACATTATGAAGCGTCCGCCACGAAAATTATCGGCACCAATATTTAGTACTAGAATGGTGATTGAAAGTTTAGCACAGGGCTTCTTAGTCGCGTTGATTGTTATTGCATCGTATAGAATACTTCTGGATATGGGATGGGACGAAGACAAAGCTAGGGGAATGACATTCCTGATTTTGGTAGTAGCTAATATATTTTTAATATTAGGGCTATCAGGCAAGCAAGCGATAGCAAATATTCTACATCGCGAGAATATGGCGATGGTGACAATATTATGTATAACCTCGGCATCTTTAATGTTGATTTTCAATATTACTTTTTTGCGTGAATTGTTCCACTTTAGCCCGTTGACATACACTGAAGCTTGGTTGGGAATAGCGACAGGCGCTTTATCGGTATTTGGAATTATACCAATCAAAAACTTCGTAAAAAGGATATATAATAGAATCGAATCAAGGGGGTAATATAATGCAACGAACTCGCCGTCGATTGGTAATTGATACGATCTTATTAGTTCTGACATCTGTAATTCTATACATGTATGTTGCGCTGAATGTTCCTCAATCTATAAACCATATCGTCAAGATTGGTATTGATGATCTAATTCCGCGCCTACCTGTTTTTGTAATTCCTTATCTGGCATTTTTACCTTGGTTATATGGCACACTAATCTTTGCGTGGTATAAAAACCGCCATTTTCATCAGCTAGCTTATTCGTTCATAATCATTAATCTAATTGCGTTTTTTGTTTATTTAACATTTCAGACTGTTGTGCCTCGTGAGATTATAAATTCAAATGATATTTTTTCTAACATATTACAATTTGTTTATAACAATGATTTGCCATATGCAGGGTTTCCAAGTTTACATTCAGCCTTGTCGGTATCGATAGCGACGTATTTTGTTATAAGAAAAAGCAAGTATTCATGGGCCACAGTATCAATGGCAATTTTGATAGTAATTTCAACACTGTTCACAAAACAACATTTTGTTTTGGATGCTATCTCAGGAATGAGTTTGGGCATTTTGGTAACATGGGCAGTCTTTCGTTACATGCCCAGTAAAACTACATAAACATAAACATTGAGATTATAATAAAACAATATGGCTAACATAATCCAAGTCAAAGATTTAAAGAAATATTTTGGTAAATTACATGCCGTCGATGGAATTGATTTCAACGTAGAAAAAGGCGAAGTTTTTGGATTTTTGGGACCAAACGGTGCTGGCAAAAGCACGACTATTCGTTGTATGATGGGGTTCAATAGGCCCACTAGCGGCAGTATTAAGGTGTTCGGTTATGACATGTCAAAAGATTCTGACATCGCTAAGCAACATATCGGTTATCTGCCAGGAAATGTGAAGTTATATGACAAATGGACTGGTTGGGATCATATCCGGTTTTTCGAAAATGTTCGTGGAAAATCAGTCAATGTTGATAGCTTAATTGAACGCTTTGATTTTAATCCAAATGCTAAATTTAGGCATCTTTCTTCGGGTAATAAACAAAAACTAGGATTGATTTTGGCATTAATGAATGAGCCAGAATTGTTAGTAATGGACGAGCCAACTGTTGGCCTGGACCCGTTATTGCAATACGAAATTCATAAAGTATTGCTAGAGATGCGCGATCGCGGAACGACAATCCTTATTTCGTCACACAATTTACCAGAAGTTGAACGACTGTGTAATCGTGTTGCTATTATCAAAGAAGGAAAATTAGTTGCAGTTGAAAGCATCAAAGAGTTGGCTGATAAAAAGATGCATAAAATTGAAGTTCATTTTAACGACAAATTTAAACCATCTGACTTTCAGGTTGAGGGTGTCGAAACTGTCGAACAAGTGGCTAACGGTTTGTTAATTACAGCTGGAGGCAATTTGAACCCGTTGCTGCGAGCGCTAGCGAAACATAATGTGGTTGATTTTGAAATAACGCACGCATCATTAGAAGATGTGTTTATGAAGTTTTATGAAAGGGCTAAATAATGTTTGCTTTTGCTAAACGGATGCTACGCGACAAATATATATCATTTTTGGTTTATTCATTGTCGGCTGTCGGGTTTATTGAAATGTACATTGCGCTATTCCCATCGATTAGTCAGCAAGCCGGTCAAATTGATCAGATGATTAAGTCGTTTCCGCCAGAGTTTTTTAAGGCTATGAATATGGATCCAAGCGCTCTATCCTTTAGCACGCTAGAATCGTATCTCTCGACTGAATATATGAGCTTTTTGTGGCCAATATTGGCAATCGTATTTGCGATTTCAATGGCAAATTACATATCAGCTAACGAGATAGACAAAGGTACTATCGAAACACTAGCATCCTTACCTGCAAAGCGAATTAGAATTTTTATGGAACGATATTTTACGGGCTTGCTGTTAATAGCCGGTTTTAGTGTTATTAGTTTGTTTGGTGCGATACCATTTGCAATATTGCATGATGCTAATTTTATACTTAGTAATTTTGTTACGGCATCTGTTGGTTCGTTTATGTTTATATGGGCGATTTATTCATTGGCAGTTTTGTCGTCAGTTGTATTTTCTGAAAAGGGTAAAGCTAGTATGGCAACAAGCGGTATTCTAATTTTGATGTACGTCATAAATATAATTTCGTCACTAAATGACAGTCTAAAAGATCTTAGTTATGTTAGCTTCTTTAATTACTTTAGTGGGTCAGAGTTGTTAGCAAAGAATATATACCCTGAATATATATTCTTGGTATTTGGCGGATTTGCGATAATTTCGACAATTATTGCTGCGATTTGGTTTAATAATCGCGATTTGTCGGTTTAATTGTTACGAATTGAATTAATTGAAATAATATTAAGCATCAAGTTGTATTATGGTTGGTAATGGTAGTAATGAAATCAGATAACTTATCGGATTCGCAAATTGTTTTATTAGTGCTGCGTGGCGATAATGACAAATACGCTTTGATAGTCGAAAGATATGAAGCTAAGCTACTTCGATACGCTAATTTTTTAGTGAAAGATTATGATATCGCTTCGGACTTAGTTCAAGATACTTTTATTAAAGCGTACATAAACCTGAATGGTTTTAATACTGACAAGTCGTTTTCGTCATGGATATACAGGATCCTTCATAACGAAGCAATGAATTTGATTAAGCGCAACAAAAAATCGACGACTTTTAGTGATTATGGTATGACTGGTGACGAAATCTCTGTAAAATTTTCTACTGATAAAACTATCGATAGTAATTTATTAAAAGATAGTGTCAAAAAATGTACCAGCAAGGTGAGTGTTAAATATCAGGAGGTTTTGGCTCTATACTACTTTGATCATTTAAAATATGATGAAATAAGCGACATATTGCGTATACCAACCTCTACCGTGGGAGTCAGAGTAAAAAGGGCGAAGGCTGAATTGAAAAAAATATGTCAAAGCGATGGAGTGAAATATGAATAATATAAAACGAATTAGTTCCATTGAAAAGAATGTAATGGCCCAGATAAAAACAGGCCAGGCTAAAATGCATCCCAAGGTGTATTTTTCGATATTCAATACTATCGGTGTATTGATGATAATATTATTCAGCTTTGTGAACGCCTCTGTTATGAGTTTGGTTGTTTTGTGGTTGCGCATACAGAGTGCGCAGGGACCCGCATATGGTGCAAAGCGCAATCTAACTAATATGGTTGATAGCTTCCCTTGGTGGGCTTTGCTAGCGGGGGCTGTGTCATTAATAGCTGCAATCTACTTTATTCGCAAGGTTGGTAATTTATACAAAATGCGATTGATTCATTTAGTATTGCTGATTATTGCTGCGTCTATGGTGTTGGGCTTTGCGTTATCGTATAGTTCTTTACCTAGTTTTTTCAACAGACACACTCCGGCCAGTATGATTTATATGCATAAATGAAATAAATAATCTATTTCGTTTGTACTACATATGCCGGAAGGAGGCAAAATATAATGAACAAAATATTAGTATTAGGAAGTGGGGTATTTACCTTAGCTGCAGCAGGATTAATGCTGGTCCCAAATATGGCTCAGGCACAAAGTGGCAACGGCAATATTAACGGTAATGGTGGTGGATATGGTTATCAACAGTCTATGGCATCTAAAGCGGAAGTTTTAGGCATAACCAGTGATCAATTAACTACTGAACTTGAAAGTAAGACGTTGTTACAAGTCGCTGAAGAAAAAGGCGTTAGTGCCGATCAGTTACACGCTGCAATGCAAACAGCTGCCCAAGAACGATGGGAAGCTAGGGGATTTAGCCAAGAAGAAATCGCTAGTCGTTTGAAAGATATGACAGAACGACAAGCTGATTGTGACGGTACTGGCACCGGTAATGGTGGCGGACAACACGGTCGGATGAACCGATAAATACAAAAATAATATAATAAAAGAAAAGGTCAGTTTATACTGACCTTTTCTTAATTGTTGGGGTGAAAGGGCATCGTCTCACTTTGTTCGTTTTTTTAATCTTATAGATAAAGGACTCAGTCACGATAAAATTAGTTCCTAATTTTTCGCGACCCCGCCTCAGTCGGTGACGTTCGTCATCCGGCTTCCGGCCTTGCGAACCGCCGACGTGGCGGTTCTCACCTTCGACCATGGCGAAGGTTGGGTCCGTCAGCGCCTACCAAATAAAAAAGACTATCCTGCGGATGGTCTTTTTTATTTGGTCGGGGTGAAAGGACTCAAACCTTCGGCCTCTCGGTCCCAAACCGAGCGCGCTATCAACTGCGCCACACCCCGGCGTCAGAGTTCGCTTTTTAGTTTGTTATCGAATGAATTCGATAACTTCACTTTGTTGGCGACTCCTCCTTTCGAATTTTCAAACAGCTAAAGCTTGGTTTAAAAATTCGTGGAGCTGCAATCACAAAAATCACAGAACAATAAGGATTATAACTCAATTCAGATACGATTTCTAGTGTTAAGTAGCGAAAAGTTATTTGTCAGTTACGTCGTAAAAGGCTAAAATAGAACTGATGACTATTTTTCGACGAATTTTTGGACTGAACAGGTCAGCAAATAAACTAAAGACAACTGATTGGTTATTTATCGCAGCTGGCTTAGCTGTATTTTTAATAATTACATTATGGACTATTACAAAGTCATCGATTTGGTTTGATGAAGCTTTTGGTGCGTATCTAATCCGATTTAATTTCTGGGATATTGCTATATATACCGCAGCCGATGTGCATCCACCACTTTATTATTGGTTATTGAAATTATGGAGCATTTGTTTTGGCAATACCGAACTAGCACTTCGATCTATGAGCGTTCTGTTCGGTGGCGTATCGATTGTATTTGGATATTTATTAACTCACCGTCTATTTAATAAAAAAGCTGCCAGAATAAGTTTGATATTCATGGTCTTGGCGCCAATGTTTGTGCGCTACAGCCAAGAGATGCGAATGTATACGTTGGTGACTGCAATTGCACTGGCTGCAACATATGTATTGACGTACGCAATTAACACCAAGAAAAAAATGCCATGGATTATTTATGGCGTATTAGTTGGATTGGGAATGTGGGCGCATTATTTCTCGGCGATTGTTTGGATTGCTCATTGGGTTTGGCGAGCTGACGCAGTCAGGCGAATTGCTAAAAAAGGCAAGTTTATTAAAACATTATTTTCTAAACAATGGATTATGGCGCATGTTATCGCGATTGGACTATTCATTCCGTGGTTACCATTTTTCGCAAAGCAGATGTTTACCGTTCAGGCTTTTGGTTTTTGGATACCATCCGTAACGCCTGATACGCTGGTTAATTTTATGTCTAATGTTGTTTACTATCAGGATTCTGGCAATATAACCGGTTGGTTAGCGACTGTATTTTTGGTGGTATTTATCGCAGTAATAGTATTGGCAATTCGAGTTTATAAAAATCAAAATGAAACCGAGCGTCAAGCTTACCGGTTAATAATGACTGTAGCTTTTGTTCCAGTTTTAATACTATTCTTTGCATCTATGCCGCCGCTTCGATCATCGTTTGTTGATAGATATTTAGTTCCATCAGCGCTAGCTATATCGTTATTTCTCGGCGTAACTTTGGCGTTTAGTATGAAGCTTATTAAATCAAAACTATCTATCGTTGTGATTGCTATTGTCGCAGGTATGATGATGGTTGGCGTGTCTAATGTATGGCATTTGGGAAATTACAGCAAAACTTCGAACGCATCTAATAATACTAGACAAATCTTTGAAGCGATAGTTGCTAAATCTGGCGAAAATCAGCCGATAATTGCTGATTCACCGTGGCTATATTATGAAGCAGTGTTTTATTCAACCGATAAACATTCAGTTTATTTTATTGATGCCAATACGCAATATCTGTACGGATCGCTCGATATGTTGAAGTATAATGATTATCATAAAATCAAAGATATTAATGTGTTTACGTCTGAGAATCAAATTGTTTGGTATGTGGGGTTGCCACGGGGCGCTGATTTCAAGACTCCATACCCAAATTGGAAACCAATCCAAGAAGTCGCTGTGAATGATTCTATTAACGGCAAGCCGGCTTATAAAGCTATACAATATAGCGTTCAGAATTAACGGTATTTATACTATCTGGGTCGTTTCATTGCGGCCTTGCGGGCAAGATCAGAAATGCGATCGTCAAATGTATTTCCTTCAAACCGACCGTATTTATTAACGGCTGCTTGTTGAATCAAGTAGTCTGCAATTGATGGGTTTTTAGGCAATAAGGATCCGTGCAGGTAACTTCCAATGACGTTTTTATATCTAGCACCTTCACTGACATCTTCGACATTGTTTCCGGCACCTAATCTGACGCGTCCAAGCGATTCAACTTGGTGCCCTAAATACGTTTGGCCACTGTGATTCTCGTAACCTACAATGTCTCCGAATTGCTCGCTATGAGTAATGATATTTCCAATCAATCGTTCTGATTTGCCGAAAGTCTCGACGTCGAGTAGTCCGATACCTGTAATTACTTCACCGCTGGATGTTTTGAAAAACTTTCCAAAAAGCTGATAAAGCCCGCAGATAACTAACATTGGCGTGCCGTCGTCAGCGAGTTTACGTAGATCTGGTCCGATTGCAATTAAATCATCTTGAATTTTGCTCTGTCCGCTATCTTGGCCACCGCCACCGACGATAATATCGACATCAGTAGGGAATTTGTCGCCAGGATTATATTCTAATAATTGAGGCATATATCCGTGCCATTGAATGCGTCGCAATAATGTCAGTACGTTGCCGCGATCGCCGTAAATATTCATATCGCGTGCGTATAGGTGTAATACTTTTATAGTTTTATCGTTCATTATTTCACAGCCTCGACGTGGGTTAGTTTTGCAAGGCATCGGCGTATTTCTAGCATTGCGGTATATGTACAGTAAATTCGTTTTGAACAATTTGGATTATCGGCAATAAACTGTTTAAGTGCCTTTTTCAGGTTGGTTTCGGCGACTTTGAATGGAACATCGTCATATTGTAATCGTAAAGCCATATCATATGCGCGAATGCCAGATACATAATCAATACCAGCTGCGCGAAGACTAGTAAAATCAACATCCCACAGCCATGACATGTCGCGGCCATCGGCATAATTGTCATTGATAGCGATCATTGTTAAGTATTCGGCTGGGTCAAAAGACTCTAACCCTAAACGGAATCCGGATGGGTTTTTGACAAGCACTAGTTCAATCGGCTGTCCTTTGTAGGTAAGTATTTCACCGCGTCCGAATGCTGGTGTGATTGAAGACAAAGTTTTAATTAGTTTTGACTGATCTAATTTATCGCCAACAATCGCACGAACAAGTGCCAAGGCGGCAGCGGCGTTAAAAACGTTGTAAATACCTGTTAACTTTAAATTAGTGCTGACGTCGGTGCCGTTAATTTTAAATACCGCAAAATCATTTACGAAATTAGACAAAATAACGTCAGCATCAATACCGGAACTTTGTTTTGAAGTGTGCGAATGCAGGTTATCGTCGCTAGGAAATATCGACAATAGACTGTCGTCTAGTCCAAAGAATCGAACCTTTTGTTTATCGAGTGATTTGGCGATGTTTGCAATTAGACTATCTTCACGATTTAGTACGACCGTATTAGTCGTTGCGGTTGCTATCTGACTCAGTAGGGCAGCAGTATGGTCGATCTCGCCAAATCTGTCTAATTGGTCGCGCATAACGTTTAGAATCAGGCTAAATCTAGGTGGTACTTTTTCGACAAAACGCACAGCATGAGCCTCGTCCAGTTCTAGTACGGCTATATCTGCGTGCAGACGTCCGTGCATATCAATATCACCTAGTAGCGCCGCGGCAACGCCACGAGTAAAATTACTGCCGGTGCGGTTGGTGAATACCTTTAATCCTTGGCTTTCTAATAGCTCCACTACCATTTTAGTGGTTGTAGTCTTGCCGTTGGTGCCGCTAATCACGACTACACCCATTGGTAGGCTAGCTAAAGTAGTTTTTATGAAATTAGGGTCGATATGTTCAACGACTAGTCCCGGCAAAGCTGATCCGCCGCCTCGCAATTTGGCAACTTTTCGGACTGCTTTACCTATAATCGTAACAAGAGGTTTTTGCATATGGTCTATTATAGCATCGACGGAGTGAGTGATAAAACTTGTTTACAAGTTTTTCCGAACGAGGAGATGTTACATTAATGTGTCAGCATTAATATAACGTAAGAGGATATATTTTTGCACTTTACTCGTCTTGCTAATGCTATAATAAAAACATGTTTTTGGTGGGTATATTGTCTTGGTGGTACGGCAACGGATTATTTAGCCGTATACAGTTAGTTTTGAATCGTTTGAAAGCATCAGCTGATTTCTTTTCAGTCGGTTTGCTATTGAATACACTTTTTTCTCCATATAAACAGATTTCAGCCGGCAATGTTGATGGACCGATTGGTATTCGCTTGAGGGCATTTTTTGATAGGACGTTATCGCGTATTATTGGAGCAATTATCCGTTCCTCTGTGATTATATCTGGATTGATTATAATGTCGATACAGACGATTTTTGGAATTGTAATTTTATTATCTTGGTTGATAGTACCGATGTTGCCTGCGATTGGACTCATCATGTGGGTGATTGGATGGGTCCCTAAATGAATGATTTGAAATTCAATTACCGAAGTTATCGCAGCGAAAAAGCGCGAATTAGTGTTAGATTTAGACCTTCTTCGGTTATTGTTTTGTCAATCTCGACGATACTAATGGCGATAACAGGTATCGGATTGGTGTTTGTTGAGTCCGAAATTGGTTGGGTTTTGATTGGTTTTTCGGCGATTCCAGCTATGGCGGCCGAATGGTACAACGGTGAATTACATCACATGGCCATTGCTAAGAATCCAAAAACAATCGATGATGCACTGTCGGCTGACATATTGGGACGACTACACAAAGAATCATCACCTCGTGATGTAGCGACGATTATCGGTCAAGTAGCCGGTGGTCAATTTTTTGCGGCTAGATTTGGGATTAGTTCAAAGTTTTTGCAAGAATTAACCTCAGATAACAAAGGTGATATGCAAGCTGTTTGGCAAGATGCATGGGCTTTACGTGAACAGACAAAGAGTAAGAATATGTCAGCAGCAGTTTTGTTGGTGTCTCTTGTCAGATGTTCGCCAAATACACAAACGCTTCTTAGCCATTTGCAATTGGGCGTAGACGATTTGATACAAGGAATTCATTGGTATAATCACTTGCGTGAATTAATCGATAAATCTAAAACGATACGTTTTACTGGTGGGTTTGCTCGTGATTGGTCGTTTGGATGGACTCCACTTTTGAATCGTTTTGGTCAGAATATTAGCCGGCAGGTGAGATTGTATGATACTCAGTCGCATAAGTTGGTGGCTCACGATAACTCATTGCGTCAGTTAGTCGATATATTTGGTAATGATGGGCGTCAGAATGCGGTCTTGGTTGGTCCAGATGGCGTCGGCAAGACTCAGATTGTCCATGCTTTAGCATCAAAATTACTAGACGGATCTGAAAACATCCCCGAAAGCCTTAAATTTAGACAGGTATTTATTTTGGATGCATCGTCATTGATTGCTGCGGCACCAGGCAGAGGAGAATTAGAAAAACTTATCCCAAGCATATTGAACGAGGCTTATAATGCAAAAAATATTATTATCTGTTTAGATAATGCACAGTTGTTTTTTGAGGATAGTGTTGGGTCGGTTGATGTAACTAATGTGCTGATGCCAGTCATCGAAGCTGGACATTTGCGCATTATATTGACTATGGATGAACAACGATATTTGCAGATTAATAAACGCGATCCAAAACTTATAAATAGTCTGAACAGAATTACAGTTGCCCCAGCATCTCGTGACGAAACGATTGATGTCATGCAGGATTTATCAATTATGTTGGAATTTCAAAATCATGTGACGTATATGTATCAGGCATTGGTCGAAACATATCGATTGGGTGACAGATATGTTTACGATTTAGCTATGCCGGGAAAAGCTTTGCAGTTGTTGGAATCAGCCGCACACTACCATGAAAATGGACTAGTAACAGCCAGATCTGTTCAGCAAGCTATTGAAAAAACTATGGATATAAAAATTAGTATTGCGTCTGGCGATGAAGAACGCGATAAATTACTTCATTTAGAAGAATTGATTCACAAACGAATGGTCAACCAGGTTCGAGCTGTAAGTGTTGTTAGTGATGCCCTCAGAAGGGCTAGGGCTGGTGTTTGTAATCAGAATCGTCCAATTGGTACGTTCTTGTTTTTGGGCCCAACGGGCGTAGGCAAAACCGAACTTGCCAAAGCGCTGGCCGAAGTATATTTTGGTGGTGAAAATCGTATGATTCGATTAGACATGAATGAATATACTAGTAGCGACGATGTGGCGCGTTTGATTGCTGATGGTGTTGATAACGCCAATAGCTTGACCGCCAGAACTATGAAACAGCCGTTTAGTGTAATACTACTAGACGAGATTGAGAAAGCTCATCCTAATGTATTGTCAACATTACTGCAGTTGTTAGATGAAGGTATCTTGCGCGATGTTAAAAATCGAGAGGTAAGTTTTAGGGATGCAATTATTATTGCCACCAGTAATGCCGGTGCCGATAGAATAAGGGAATATATTGATCGAGGTCATAATATTGAACGTTTTGAAGAGCAATTTGTAAACGAGTTAATTAGCAGTAATCAATTCCGACCAGAATTTTTGAATCGCTTTGACGAAATCGTTATGTTTAGACCTCTCGATAAAGCCGAGCTGTTGCAGGTTGTTGATTTGATATTAGATGGGGTGAATAAAACGCTGGCGCTACAAAAGGTGACTGTTAATGTTGCCGATAATGCAAAAAAATACTTGGTTGAGGCCGGATATGACCCTAGGTTGGGCGCTCGACCGATGCGACGAGTTGTTCAGCGAGCAGTTGAAAACACAGTTGCTAAACAGATGTTGTCAGGTAACGTTGAAGCAGGAAATGTTATTGAAATTAGTTTAGACCAAGTCAAGCAAATACTTGAAACGCAAGCCGACGCTCAAAGAATCATTGAAGGTTAAAAATTACTTAGATAAGAAGTCGGTGGATGTACTAACTTTGTAGCAATAATCACCAGCTGGGTGATTAAAAGTTATTATGTAGCTGTTGTAACCGTCACGGCTGTCAGTTTGAACTGGGGTATAGGTTGATTCGCTATCACTGGCTGCTGATTTGTAATTGACACATAATTCATAGTAATAGGTCGTAGTTGATGTACTGGGATTAAAAGTTCCTTGCGTAACAAGAGGAGTTTTGCTATTCGGAGTATATTTTACTAATTTGTTGTCAACGATTTTTTTAGCATCGCCAGTCACGCTAATGACGCTCAGGTTTTCAGGTAGTTTGTTCTGGGTATGAATATAAGTATCGATACCTGATTGTATGTAGTTTAGGTTATTGTCGATAAGTCGGTCATCACGAGTCAATTGTGCATTTGTAACTGGTCCAATGAAACTAAGTGTCGATATTATACCGGCGATGATAATCATGAAAACAATGTAGAGTCGGCGGAATTTTACTAGTTTTGCTGGCAATAATGTACGCAAAAACGTTACTGCATACAAAACTACAACTATCATTTCGCTATATAAGGCGATTTGAGTGTTAGTAATGTCAGAACTGCTAATCATTAGTTGTACTAATGAAAATACGATTGCGATTAATGCGCCGATGCCGAATAATGCAAATAAAACAGCGTAAATAATCATAATAATTGATGCGGCTCCAGTTTTGTGTTCGGGCTCTTGTTTTGAATAAAAGATGTCGCAGATTACTGATATTGGCAATAAAACTAATACCGCAGCTGTTGCATAGGCGCTAAAATCATTATTATTGGTTGGGTTCATGAAATAGGCAATAACACTGGCTGACAATAGAGACGCTGCAAAGATGGTTAATCCCCAAAAGGCGTATGTGAGCCATTGTAAGACTATAATTCCTGGAGTATTAATCTTGGGTTCTACTTCGTTTTTCATCGTATATTTTCCTTTTTAAAGAATCTTATGATGCTTATATTATGGTTCTGATTATAGCAGATGAATGTCTAGTGTTGTTTGCACTGGGTTGGAATTGGTCACGGTTATTTTCTTCCAGAAAATACATCTACCCCGCCTCGCTTGGTCGCGTTCGCAATCCAGGCTCCGGCCTTGCGCAGTGCAGACTTGCACTGCTCACCAACGACATTTTTTGTTTCACAAAAAGTCGTTGGTCGATCCAATCCCTGGGTGTCAAAATAAAATAACTAGCCCTGCGGGTTAGTTATTTTATTTTGGTACCCTGGGTTGGAATTGAACCAACGACCTTAGGCTTAGAAGTCCTCTGCTCTATCCACTGAGCTACCAGGGCGTACCGTGTTCAGGATATCCCTAAACTGTTGCCTAAATAATCGCTTACCTTCGGTAGTTTTAAGATATCTTTCTCTGCGCTGTGCATCTGATTTTAGAATATATGATTCATATCCTATCAGTATAACGGGCAGATATTTACTGGTGGTTGTTACGTTTCCGCATTCGTGTAATCTCATTCGTGATTTGAGATCTTTGGTTGAACCAGTATATATCTGACTATTATTCATTCTTAAGAAATATACGTAATACATCTCACTGAAAACTATACTTGATTTCCACTGCCATGTCATCCGACATGGTCCTGTCGAATGACAGGAAGCTACCAGGGCGTACCAATCTAGGCTATTATAGCAAATTTAAGTTTTAAGATGTTGATAAATGGTATAATTAAGGGTGAGGGGGAATTAAAAAATGACAGAAATTATAGATAACGGTCCAAGTCCACTTGTTACTGGAATTGAGGCTGCAACGATTGAAAATACGAATTATCGAACTACTTTATGGACAGGCAGTAATCTTCAAATCACGTTGATGTCGATTGAACCAGGACACGATATTGGACTGGAAGCTCATCCAACACATGACCAATTTTTACGAATTGAACAAGGCCAAGCAACCGTTAGTATGGGGCCAAGCAAGAATGAATTACGAGTTTGGCAGGTTGGTGACGGTGATGCAATCGTTGTGCCGGCCGGCACTTGGCACAATCTGATTAGCAATGGGGATGTTCCATTGAAGGTTTATTCGATTTATGCACCACCACAGCACCCACACGGAACGGTACATGTGACCAAGGAAGAGTCAGAAAAAGCCGAAGCTGCAGAATAGAGAAAGAGCGGAGAGAAAGCAGTCGGATAAATCCTCCTTATTTCCGCTCGGTTACAAAAATAAGCAAGCTGATTTTTATTGCCCGTCGCTTCACGAACTCTCATCCGTTCTTCGCTGTTCAGCGAATCGCTACGATGAAAGTTCGATTTTCGACGCGTACCAAAATAAAAACCGTATCTAATGATACGGATTTTGTTTTGGTGCGGGCGGAGAGAATCGAACTCTCATCGTTTGCTTGGAAGGCAGACATATTAGCCTTTATACGACGCCCGCGCGTTTTTATATTATACCAGAGGCCATAAGTCTATGGAAGAACCAACCAGGGTCCGTCCCTGGACAGACCCTGGTTGATGCAGAAGGTCATACAAAGGCGAAGCTTAATGTATTTTCATATCTCTTTATATCTGTTACAATATCTTAGTCCAATCATTGATATGGCGAATGTAGCTCACCTGGTTAGAGCGTCGGGTTGTGGCTCCGAAGGTAACGGGTTCGATCCCCGTCATTCGCCCCAAATAAATAGACGACCTGTGAACGGGTCGTCTATTTATTTGGGATGTTTGATGAGATTGAACCTGCGAGGTAGCGGATGAGCAGCGCAAGTCTACACTGCGCAAGGCAATGTTACAAATGAATTATATTTATTTGACTGACTTGCGGGGTTGCGGAACGTGACCGATCTCTGTTATTTACGTTAGCTCTTTTGCTGACTTTATCGTATAATATAAATAAACAAGGCAAAATAAATATGGACATGAATAACCACATAGTAAAACCTGATGATGATGGAAAACCATTCCATAGCCACGGCTATGCTGTTGTAGCACACGGCGATCAAATTGGATCTACCACTAGCATATCCTTTGAGCAACGCCAATTAATTGATCGCAATCGTCGAATTATTGATAATTATCAAAGGTCCACTATTGGTGGAAAATATGGAGAATTACGAGCCAAAGCAGTCATTAACAAAGATTTAAATCGTTCAAGTATTCGTCAAAGAGGTGCATTGCAACAACCTGGTAAAATTGCTGGACCCAGACGTTTTAGCGAACCGCAATCTCGGACTTTTAATCCGTACGCCTAAATTTCTCGCAGGGTTTCAATATTTGCACCGAGCGTATTTAGTCGATTTGCAAAATCTTCGTAACCGCGGTTGATTGAATAGACATCGCGCAAAATTGATTGTCCAGGAGCTGCCAACATTGCTAGTAATATAACAACAGATGGGCGCAAAGCTGGCGGGGTAATTATATCAGCTGGTTTCCATTTGGTTGGTCCGGTTATGTAAACTCGGTGTGGGTCAACTAATTCAATTTTGGCGTTTAATTTGCTTAGTTCTGTAAAGTAAATTGCGCGATTTTCATATGACCAGTCATGCACCATTGTTCGGCCTTCTGCTACGGTTGCAATCAGGCCCAAAAATGGCAAATTGTCCATGTTGACGCCAGGGAATGGCATGCTGTGTAATTTATCCTTGGGTGCATGCAGTTTTGAATGTAATGTTCTGACGTCTACTAGACGTGTTTCGCCGTTTCTAGCTGGATATTCGTCACCGACTTCACATTTCAGACCCATACCATCAAGGATGGCTAGTTCAATTTCAATAAACTCGATTGGTGCACGTTTGATGGTTATTTCGGAATCAGTGACGATACCAGCGGCAATCAAACTCATGGCTTCGATTGGGTCTTCACTCGGGTAATACTCGACATTTTTGTTGATGCTACGTATACCGTGAATTTTTAATATAGTTGTACCGATGCCTTCAATTTTGACGCCTAGCTTTTGCAAGAAAAAGCACAAATCTTGAACCATATAATTAGGACTGGCGTTTCGGATGGTGATCTGTCCATCATACAAAGCAGCCGCCATGATTACATTTTCGGTTGTTGTATCGCCACGTTCAGTCAATAAAATAGTGTGCGTAATAGATTTTTTAGTAACAGTTGCGTGATAATACTCACCAGTCGCCTCAACATTCAATCCAAAAGGCGCCAGACCTGTCATATGTGGTTCAACGGTTCGTGTGCCAAGATTGCAGCCACCAGCAAATGGTAGTTTGAAATCTTTATATTGGTGGAGTAGTGGGCCAAGTAGCATAATGACCGATCGAGTTTTCTTGGCCGCCTCAATATCCATATTATCTAGTTTTAGGCGTGCTGGTGGAGTAATTTCAAGGTCATTTTTGTCGTTTAGCCAACGAACTTTTACGCCGATACTTTGTAATACTTCGATGATGCGATTTACTTCCTCGATATGGGCGACGCGTCGTAGGGTTGTTGTCCCGTGGTTAAGAAGACTGGCGCAAAGCAGGCCAACTGCAGCATTCTTACTGGTTTTGACTTCAATTTCGCCTGATAATTTCTTGCCACCATTGATACGAAAGTTTATTTTGCCTGATTTATTTAGGGTCACAAGTTCACTTGACAAAACGTCACTAATGCGTGCCAACATCTCAAGGCTGATATTTTGGCCGCCTTTTTCGATGCGATTAATTGCACTCTGACTAGTGTTTAAGGCTTTTGCCAGTTGAGCCTGAGTTAGTCCGCGTGACTGTCTGGTATCTTGAATTAGGGTTCCGATTTTAACTTTATAATCATCATTTGTCATATCATTAATAATATATCAGTCATGATATACAAGTCAATGAGATGTTGGTATATAGTAGATGATATAATCATATTAATAGGTTTAGGAGGTTATGTTAATGAAAGACAAATTGATTGCCGATTATATTGCCGGTGAAGAGGTCAGGCAACGTGAAGGTCTTGAATTAATTCCAAGCGAAAATTACGTCAGTCGTGACGTATTGACGGCGCTCGGTAGTGTTTTAACTAATAAATATGCTGAAGGTTATCCAGGTAAACGATACTATGGCGGCCAAGAATATACTGATAAGGTCGAACAATTAGCGATTGATCGTGCAAAACAATTATTTGGTGCAGATCATGCCAATGTTCAACCGCACTCTGGAGCACCAGCTAACGAGGCTGTGTACAGTGCTTGGCTAGAACCCGGTGATACGGTCATTGCGATGGATTTGGGCCATGGAGGGCACTTGACGCATGGCGCACCAGTAACGCGTAGTGCCAAGTTGTATAATTTTGTGCGTTACAAAATGAAAGACACAACAACTGGCGAAATTGATTATGAAGAATTGCGCGAACTAGCAATTAAACATAAACCTAAAATTATTCTTGCAGGATTTAGTGCATATCCGCGCGAGCTGGATTATGCGAAATTTGCTGCGATTGGTAATGAAGTCGGTGCGCTTTTGATGGCGGACATGGCGCATATCGCTGGTCTGATTGTTGCGGGCGTTGCCAAGAATCCATTTGATTATGGTTTTCATGTCATAACGACGACTACACATAAAACACTTCGTGGGCCAAGGGGTGGAATGATATTGACGAAAGGTATTGTCAGCACACCACTTAAGGCGCCTGAAAAGACGATTGCAAATATTCCAACCTTAATCGATAGAGCTATCTTTCCGGGTATGCAAGGTGGTCCTCATATGCATTCTATTGCAGCTAAAGCTGTGGCATTTTATGAGGCTTTGCAGCCAGATTTCAAGGTATATGCACAGCAAATAGTAGATAACGCATCAGTGCTAGCTGATGAGCTTAAAAAGCATGGCTTTTATTTGGTTACAGGTGGCACAAGCAATCACATGATGCTGGCTGATGTATATAAGAGTTTTGGTATTGATGGCAAGACTGCAGAAGTAGCTTTGGATTCTATTGGCCTGACATTGAACGCCAATGCGATTCCTGATGATACATTGCCTCCATTTAGGCCAAGTGGTATCAGGTTGGGGACACCGGCAGTTACGACCCGTGGGCTTAAACAAGAACATATGGTTCAAATTGCCAGTTGGATGAAACAGGCAATTGATAATCGCGAAAAACCAGCTGAATTAGCTAAACTTCGCAAGCAAGTTGTCAAACTGGCAAAATCTTTCCCATTACCTAGTGATAAATAATTAAGACGATCAATAAAAATACCCGCTTTTTATAGCGGGTATTAAAATCTATATTTTTTATACTATGTCAAAGGTTCATAGAAGTTGCTGCCAGATGTGGCTGCACCAACGTAGACATATACTGTTCCAGGTGTACTAAAGTTGTAGTATTTAATCCTACCACCAGTAGTTAGACATGGAGCTGTTGCAGCAACAGTAGACAAACATGAATATGATACTGTTGTTAGTCCGTTTGTTGAGTCAATTGCTGTTCCGCCAGCTACGATTGAGATACCTGCTGGTAGTCTGGTCGTGCCGCTGTATGCAGCAATTGAAGCAGCAGTTACAGGGTATGATCCACTATTATCAGCAGCCATGATTTCAATCACGGTTTGAGCTGATTGTGCGTTACTTAGAGCCTTTGTTGTATTAGCTTTTGCTGTAATACCAGTATAAGAAACTATTGTGATAGCTGCCAAAATACCGATAACAACGATAACGACTAAAAGTTCGACGATTGTAAAACCGCGTTCTTTTTTAATTACGTTAGTGAAATGTGTCATTTCTATTTTGCCTCCCTAATTATTTATATAGTGAACTGATAACATTATAATTTACATATTTTATAAACACAAGCACAATAAATATATTTTTCCACAAATTAAATACCCGCATTACTGCGGGTATTTAAAAGCTATTAGATATATAGTCTAGCTAGCTGGGTAAGCTGGTGTGCTTGAAGATGTCATTGCACCTACGTATACGTATTTAACACCTGGAGTTCCTGTGAAGTCCCAGTAAGTAATACGTCCACCTGTTACCGGAGAAGTACAGCTTGTCAAACAAGAGTAAGCGACAGTCGTTAGACCGTTAACTGCTGTAATCGTTGTAGTTGCTGCATCGGCAATAATTGTGATACCTGCAGGTAATTTAGAAGTTCCAGTGTATGTACTGAAAATTCCGAATGTTGCTGGGTAGTATCCCAAATCAGCGTTGTAGATTTCAGCAACTTGTTGTGCTGATTGTGCATTGCTTAGTGATTTGGTTGTATTAGCTTTTGCTGTAATACCAGTATAAGAAACTATTGTGATAGCTGCCAAAATACCGATAACAACGATAACGACTAAAAGTTCGACGATTGTAAAACCGCGTTCTTTTTTAATTACGTTAGTGAAATGTGTCATTTCTATTTTGCCTCCCTAATTATTTATATAGTGAACTGATAACATTATAATTTACATATTTTATAAACACAAGCACAATAAATATATTTTTCCACAAATTAAATACCCGCATTACTGCGGGTATTTAAAAGCTATTAGATATATAGTCTAGCTAGCTGGGTAAGCTGGTGTGCTTGAAGATGTCATTGCACCTACGTATACGTATTTAACACCTGGAGTTCCTGTGAAGTCCCAGTAAGTAATACGTCCACCTGTTACCGGAGAAGTACAGCTTGTCAAACAAGAGTAAGCGACAGTCGTTAGACCGTTAACTGCTGTAATCGTTGTAGTTGCTGCATCGGCAATAATTGTGATACCTGCAGGTAATTTAGAAGTTCCAGTGTATGTACTGAAAATTCCGAATGTTGCTGGGTAGTATCCCAAATCAGCGTTGTAGATTTCAGCAACTTGTTGTGCTGATTGTGCATTGCTTAGTGATTTGGTTGTATTAGCTTTTGCTGTAATACCAGTATAAGAAACTATTGTGATAGCTGCCAAAATACCGATAACAACGATAACGACCAAAAGCTCGACGATTGTAAAACCGCGTTCTTTTTTACGATTGATATTGTCTAAAATCATGTATGCCCCCTAATTATTGGTTATGGTTATAATATACTACATCGACCATATGTAGCACAATAGGTTTAATTGTCGGCGTAAAATGATATTTCATCCAACGAGTACCAACCATTACTGCCACTCCTATAAATGATGTCCCCAGCGGCACTGATGTCTACTCTGGAAGCTGCACCTACACTTACGCAACTGGATAGGACTGTCCGAGCGGGCCTATAACCAACGGGAAGATTTGCTATTACAAGACCTGATGTCATTGTGCCTGACTTAATAAGACCATGAAGGGTGACTATGCCGTCTGAGGACTTGGTGTAACTTGGGTATGAGTATGGCGTTCCGTAGTAAACCCAGCTATTTTGGAGTGACATATTCGTCCAATTAGTGAAGCTTGCTGGATAAAATATTGATTGAAGCGATAAATAGCCATTACCGCCGCCTTTTGCTTGGATGCCATTAGTATATATACCGATAAACCCAGATCCACCAGTATTATGCTCGGGAACGTGATGATATTCTGATGGGTAAGCACCGTCGGGTAATGTGGCAATTACTGTGCTATCAGTTACAACACCGCTTTTAACTAACCCCTTAGTGTGTACGCGACCATCGGCATCAATTGCATAAGCTGCTGATGAAAACGGCGGCCCATATGCCACCCAACTGTTAGCCATTGCTAGGTTTGTAAATATATATGGAGTATCGGACGCCAGGAAATTAATATTTTCAAGTGATAGCCAGCCTGGGTCACTTGGGCTAAGAACAGCAATATCGCCATTAGCTTTGATGTCGACACGCGATCCGACGTTAGGATTTGTTTGAGTTTGGAACAATAGTGTTTCTGATGGTCTGTATCCGACTGGTAATGTCGCTATGATTTCACCTGATGTTATTGTACCCGATCTTTTAATTAAGCCTTTTAACATAACTACACCGTCTTTGGTGCGTCTGTAGCCTTGGGTATTGTATTCATAACCATAATTTACCCAGTTATTTTGCATGCTAAACGAGGACCAGGTTACATCGCCCGTAACGGTCGTATTATTATTCGGACTAATTTCACGAACAGTACCAGATTGACTAACGTCTCGACCAGCTATGGTGCCAGCGGCGCTGATTGTGACGCTTACATTACTGGTTGTTTGCAAGGCGGCGAATCTGATAGTATCTGATTTAGTGCTATCGCTGGCAATTGAATTCGGTACTACTGAATTAGTTGTCGAGTAATAATTGACAGTGAAACCGTTAGCGGCTATGCCATCAACTAAACGTTGGTCTTGAGTTTTACAAATAGCCCCTGATATACCAGGGTAGCAGCTTGGTTGCTGCCATGGAGCGCCAATAGAACCACCACTACAACCAACCGTTGCATAATTTGAAGGTACAATAACGCGACGCCATAATGTGTTATTTTTGACAAAATAAACAGTATTTAACATGACGGGCGGGTTCTGGTTGACTTGTGGACTATTACAGGCATTTGGTTGCCCAGACATATATAATAAGCTTTGAGTTGTATTTAATGGGTTGTTAGTCGTTGCATAACTATTCAAAATTAGCATTGTTCCAGTTGTGGCGCTGGAATTATGGAATGCCGTAGTGTCGTTATTATATCCTTGAGGCGCCGACAAGGGGATATTATTTGTTGCCAATAATCCGCCACTTAATTTAATATCTGCCGCAATACGGTCTAGCGCATCTTGAACGTTATAAGCAAGCGCATTAGAACCTCTGGTTGACAACACGTCACCAGTCATACTGACGATTGCGCTAACGAAAATGCCAATCATCAAAATTACAATTGGTGCAACAATCAACATCTCGACTAGCGAAAATCCGCTTTTCAAATTTACATTTTTATTATGGTTTGACATAGGTCGAATTAATTACTGTTTGTTGAGGGTTGCCATATTTCAAAGTAACTTGGACTTTTGTCACTGTCATAGTTGAACTGAATGGGCAAGTAATATCAACAGATACAGTTACACTGGCGAGTGTGTCGACAGTGATTACCTGATTGCTGAGTGGTGACGATGACGTACAAGGATTAGTTGCAGAAGCCTTGTAGCGTTGCAAATAATCGTATACAACGTTGCTGGCTTTGGCCGTTGCACGAACTTCACCACCGTCTTTCATAATTAGGCTATAAAGCTGATAGCCTGACATCAAAAATGCCGCTGCAATAAACAGTGTGATTAATAATTCGACTGCTGTAAATCCTGATTGTTTTTTCATATTTTTCATTGATTCCTACTTGTTACTATGTTTACTGTATTATCTGACTCAAGTCTATAGTATAGATTAAATTTGGTGCATTCTTGAGATTCAAGTGTGCAAAGTGATCCATCTTTCATTAGTGGTTGATAAACGTATTGATCAATGGTGGGTAGTGGGAGCACGCCAGATATTGTCTGGGTATTATTTGTGGCAGATATGAACGTTAATGCCGCATCGGTTACATTTGGAGCAGTAATAGATTTTACGTCAATATCACGCAAAACGCGTTGCATATTGAATGTTGAAAACCCATTAACTGTAAAAGTCCCACTACTCGTAAATGTATGTACGGTATTAGCACCAGAAGTTGTAATTGTACCTCCCGTTGCGGAAACGAAACCGGTAGGGTAAGCGATAATTACTATCCCCGAACCTCCGCTACCTCCATTGTTACTGGCATTTGCACCACCTCCTCCGCCACCTGTATTTGGCGTGCCGCTAATTCCGATAGAAGTACTACCAGCTCCACCACCACCAGATCCACCTGGTAACCCAAAAGAGCTTGCTATGCCACCACCACCACCAGCGTAATACGTTGGAGTGCCACTAATACTACTTAGATATCCGTTACCGGCAGTTGATGTTGAGCCATTTGTGCCACCACCTGCACCTCCGCCCGAGTCAACGCCGGAACTGGCCGTACCACCTGAATAGCTTGCATTTGCACCACCGGTTCGGGATGTGTTTATTGTTCCAGTTCCACCTGTTGCTGTTATGCTATCAAATACAGTACTGCCGCCAGTTCCAGCTGTACCAGCTATAACGCCAGCGCCACCGTTTCCAATAGTCACTGCCTTTATGCCTGTAGTAGCTGTGTATGTTGAGTTATAAACAACCGTTCCGCCTCCGCCTCCATTGCCATAATTTACACCACTGACACCACCATTGCCACCACCACCACCACCAACAGCCAATACTTGTATAGTTTGGCTGGATGCTCCACTAGATGTCAATGTTGTAGATGGGTATCGGCCGACACTCATACTGTAATCAGACCCGGTAATATAATAATTCTCAAGTTGAGTGGCGATTGTTTCAATGTCAGTTTTGCGTTCGCTATCGCGTGCGCTAATTTGTGATGCGCGCAAACTGGCGACGCCAAGGGTAAGTAAAGTTCCCATAATAGTAATAACAATAAGTAATTCTACGATAGTAAACCCACGACGCTTCATCCCGTTACAAAAAAAACTACGCGAACGTCTATCTATATTAACTACCCTCTGTTTTGTAACGGGATTCATATCTATAATCATAAACGTTTTGGGGCCTAATCGCAAGCGGTCCGTTAGTTACTAAATTGTCAGAGGCTCTTGTTCGATTTGAATTCGGAACTTGTCACGGACTTGGCCTATTATTTCATCACGTGCAGCCAGCAGGTCGTTGTATGAGGTTGCAGATTCGTTAATTAATACGAGTGCGTTTTTGTCATATACGCGCATACCGTGTAAAAGTTGACCTTTTAATCCAGTTTGTTCGATTAGCCAGCCAGCGGGGACTTTATAACGACCATCTCCCATTTCAAAAAGTGGAATGTCGGGATTAATTGCGCGCAAAGCATCCAATTGCCAGTTTTCGACAATTGTATTTTTGAAAAACGATCCAGTATTTGGTGATATTTGTGGGTCGGGCAGTTTAGTACTGCGAATAGCGATTACAGCGTTTCTGATTATCTCTTGGGTAAAAATTTGGATATTATTTTCATCAAGATATTTTTGCAGCGCGTCGTAAAATGGTGGGGTCGGTAGGTTTTTTGATAATTTTAGCGTTATCGAAGTAATGACATATCGTCCAATGGATTCGTCGCGGAAAATGCTGTGACGATAGGCAAAACGGCAATCGTCATTTGTTAATGTAACTAATCTGTCTTCACGACTATCATAGGCTTCGACCGATTGCAGAGTATCGGCAATTTCTTGGCCGTATGCACCAACGTTTTGAATCGGAGTTGCACCCGCTGTGCCTGGAATCGCAGACATTGCTTCGATTCCGCTCAGTCGCATATCCACAGCACGTTTGACGACTGAATCCCATTCTTCGCCAGCACCAACTTTTATGGTCGTAGAGTTAATATCATCAGCAACAATTTCAAATCCAGGAATGCGCATGCGAACGATAATGCCGCTAAAACCTTCGTCCTTCGCAATGACATTACTGCCGCCGCCAATTACAAATATAGGTAATTTTTGAGTTTTGGCATTTCGGTAAACCTCGGCCACTTCCTCTGATGTGCGCACCTCTGTCATAAACCTTGCAGGGCCACCAAGTTTCATGGTTGTGTAGTTTTTGAGCGGAATGTTTGTGTGAATATCCATATGGTAATTATTATAGCCCATTTTTGGCATTTGGAATTTGACTATTAGCTATTGACTCGAACAGGATGCGTTTGCCATATTCCAATAGCTACCTTCCAATAGCCACTCATGGTATAATTACCCCTGATATGCACCCGTAGCTCAGTTGGATAGAGTACCTGGCTTCGAACCAGGGGGTCGTAGGTTCGAGTCCTGCCGGGTGTACCAAAATAAACAACTCATCATCGATGGGTTTTTTATTTTGTCTAAAACTAATTGACAGCCGTTTTTATCGTATCGACTAATATGAACAACTAAGGTGTTATCATCTGGATATTTTTTGCAAGGTTAAGCCTTGCAAAAAAGGGTTTGACACTAGTACCGTTGTGAAATTTATAAACTTGTATCAACAGGGGTAATAGTGTACAATTAGTTTTTGTAAAAGAGAAAACTCTTTGCAGATTTGTGGGCCAGTAGCTCAGCTGGTTAGAGCACCTGCCTCTTAAGTAGGTTGTCGAGGGTTCAATTCCCTCCTGGCCCTCCAAATAAAAATGACCATCCGTCAGGATAGTCATTTTTATTTGGAATGTATCCAGCAGGGAATTGAAACCTCGACAACCATTAAGTTGTCTGAGGCGGGGTCGAATGAATTTTCAAAGAAAATTACAGGTGACTAATTCCCTCCTGGCCCTCTCTTCTTTGCTATACTAACTGCATATGTTCAAGTTTCTAAAATACCTAATCAATAGCCTGAAACCAATACAGCCTCTTCATGTGGCTTTTGACTCGGGCGATAGGCGCAAGCCGACGATTATTTTGTTGCATGGTATTGCGGCGACATCAAAAACTTGGGTTCCTTTGATTAAAGAATTAAATACGAATACTCATCGAATTATCGCCATAGATTTATTAGGTTTTGGAAAGTCGATAAAACCGACAGATTGTAAATATACAGTTGATGATCACACGATGTATGTTCGTAAAACTATCAAAAAATTGCGGATAAAAGGTAAATATAAAATAGTCGGGCATTCAATGGGCTCAATTATCGCGGCTCATTATTGTAACCTCTTTCCGAGCGAAATCGATCGGGCATATTTGCTTAGTTCGCCACTGTATCCAAACGATCCTGAATCGAACATCATTGCTCAAAAACGTAAAGATTTGTATTTAAAAGCCTATGAATTTATCTTGCAAAACAAAGATTTCACAATTAATAACTCGCAATTTATGCGCAAGTTATTACGTATCGAAGATGGTATTGATGTAAACGAAAATAATTGGAATAGTTTTAAATTATCGTTACAAAATACGATAATAATTCAAGATGCCTATAACGATATTAAAAACGCACCAATATCAATCCATATTATCTATGGCGCAATGGATGAGTTTTTGGTTCCTGAAAGTATCGATAAACTGGCAAAGTTCAATCACGTTACGGTAACTAAGCTGCTGGCGGTGAATCATTTATTAGGTGCCAGATTTGCAAGCGTAGTTGCTAAACAAATCCTTGAATCTGACATCTAGTAGTCATCTGTTATTATAGATATATGAAATCATATAGTCCGCTAAAACCAGGCGACGAGATCAGAGTTGTTGCTCCGTCTCAAAGCATGCGCGTTAATTCAAAACGTCAGTATGATCGTGCTCAAAAACGGCTTAAATCGCTAGGCTATAAAATTACTTTTGGAAAATCGATTAAAAACGTATTAAATTTTGGAACTGCCAGTGCAATTAATCGTGCCAATGATATTAATGATGCGTATCGTGATAAAAACGTCAAAGCGATATTGGCTATGCAAGGCGGTTGGTTGGTTAATGAAACGTTGCCGTTAATTGACTGGAGATTAGTTAGCAGTAATCCAAAACCTATGATTGGTTTTTCAGATATAACAGTTCTGGTTAATGCTGTATATGCCAAGACCGGCAATATAGGCTATCTTGGTCCAACCTATCATATTATTGGTGCTATGGCGGAATGGAAGTATACGTTAGATAGTTTGGCTAGTATATTAATCCAAGAATCGAATATTGATTTAGTTAAAAGCAAATCTTGGCAAATCTGGAGTGATAAAAAAGGTCACAAAACTAAAAAGTGGCAAGTTTTGCAACCAGGCGTAGCCGAAGGAATACTAATTGGTGGTAATCTGGGATCGTTTTACTTGTTGCAAGGCACTGAATATCAACCGAGTTTTAAATCGAAATTTATTTTAGCAATCGAAGATGATGACGAAGCCGGTGTATATACAGCCCGCGAATTTTCAAGGCGATTTGAATCGTTATTGCAATTGCCAAATGTTCGCAAAAATTTGCAAGGTGTAATTATTGGACGATTTCAACCGAACGGTAAGGTTTCTGAAAATGATATTGTCAATATTGTCGCATCAAAACGACTAGGTGGCATACCAGTTGTTTCTGGAGTTGATTTTGGACACACATTACCAATGCTAACTTTGCCAATTGGCGGAAAAGTAAAAATATCAGCCTCTGACACGGCGATCATTACTATTGTTAATTGATAACGTCAGGTTGTTCAAAAGATGATATTATTAGTTGCAGGCAGATAATAAATAATCTATAGATTAATTAGGAATATAACGACTCGTTTATGACTACACACAAGCAATTGGGCGCAAATGGCCACCAATTAAGCATTCAAATAGCAGCAGCTAGGGCAGCGCAAGCCAAAGAAAAAGACATTGCTGTTCAGCGTATTAACGTTGCCGGTGTAGGGCGAGAAGTATCGTCGGCATATGAACAACTTCGAAACGCTGCTGAATACTTGCAAGAACATTTGTTGATTCAAAATGCGATTCGTCGTTTTTTTGTTCGTAATCTGTCGTTCCAAAATAACACTGTTATTAGCAAGCCAATTGCCGAAGAATTAATTATTGAATTAATTCAGGCCGGTTATATTGAAAACGATACTCAGCCCGTAGAAATTATTGAAAAACTTGGCAATATTGTTCAAAAGCATTATGGAAATTATTGGCGTCTAAAAGATTCTGGCATCAAAGCTAGTTTGGCCCAAAAATGGACATTAGATTTGTTATCAGTTGAAAGCGAAAAACTGATTATTGATGACACAATTCAGTCAATTTATATTCGTTTTGCGTATCAGCACTACCAATCTATACTTAAAAAAAATTTATTTATTGCAGATAAGTCCGAAACAGCAAATTACGAGGCCAGTTTGTATGTAGCTGTATATAAATCATTACTAAAATCTGATATTGCCAGCGTTCGTTTTGACATGCAGCGACTTTATAATATTTCAGATGTAAATATTATTGAATATCTAAGTTTCCACCAAAATATCGATTCAATCTTTGAATCAGAACTGACTGAAAAGCTTACCCGACATATCAATAAATTTGGTGCGCCACTTAGAATTCTAAAAAATATGGTCGAGGAAAACGATGATCTAAGTGATCTGCTGACTAATAGTGACCGTTTCCATACTGCATTTTCAGATCAGATTCAAAAAGAATATAAAGAAGCTAACAAAAAGCTAAACAGTGGTCTAATTAAAAGTATCATTTTTCTTATAATAACCAAGAGTCTTATCGGCGTTGGTGTGGAAGTTCCATATGATATGGTGACTATCGGATATATTTTGTGTACACCTTTGATTATAAATTTGTTAGCACCAGTTGTTTATATGGCCGTTTTGCGATTTGGACTTAAACTGCCGGGCACTGCTAATACCAAGGCTATCAAATTGTATGCAGATAATATGTTGTATGGAGATCAAAGCCAGATTAACTTATACCCAACATCTAAAAAGACCAAATATCCGGTTGGATTCAAGGTTGCATTTATTGTTATGTTCTTGCTGGTGTTCGGTTTAGTCACAAACATACTGATGAGATTGCAATTCAATATCGTTCAGGGCGCTATATTCTTTATATTCTTTGCAACGGCAAGCTTCTTGGGCTTTAGGTTGTCAGGATTTGTACGCGAATTAGAATTGGTCACTGCAAAATCAGGTTTGATCATGACACTACGTGATTTTCTATACATGCCTTTCATCTTGTTGGGACAATGGGTTTCGGAAAAGTACAAAAAGGTTAATATCGTAGCCTTGGCACTGGACACAATTATTGAATTGCCACTTAAAACCGTTCTTCGTCTAATTAGACAATGGGCAGAATTTATCAACGAGAAAAAAGATGAGATTTAGTCAGTGTACAAAAGTTTTACTGCTGAACAATATAAAAAACACATGAGCCTGCCCGATGATTATCGCGTTGATGGCGTACTTTGTTATGGTACTTTGTATGAAGAACGTATGATTGTCGAATTGCAGGAATTTTTGGAGGAAATGGGTATAAAATTCGAACTGAATTATTTGGCTAATCCATTTTTACGATTTGCACGCGAACTACGAATTGGTGATAAGAAACTTTGGTTTATGATTGGCTATGGTGGTGCTTGGATAAGTGAGTATTTACATTTTGCATGTCTATTTGGTAGTAAAAAGAATATTCTAGTTGGATCATGTGGTGGATTAAAACAAGGTATACAAACAGGTGATTTTGTTATTCCTATTAGTAGCTTTGCCGAAGAAAGTTCAGTCCGGTTATATAATCGCGAAAGCCCAATTCAATATGCTGACGAACAACTCAGCGATTCATTAAAAAATCGATTAGCTCGCGAACAGGTTGATGTTTGGTGTGGACCTTTGGTTACTTGCCAGGCGATGCTGGGCGAAACCGAAGATGATGTTAGAAATTGGTCAGCCCAAGGTTATTATGCGGTAGAAATGGAATCTTCAACTGTCTTTGCGGTCTCGAAACATTTTAACGTTCCATCGGCGGCATGTATGTATGTTGCTGATAATTTAATCGAACAGCATACGGCATTAAGTGATGATTTTGCAATTGAGCACAAGGCACGTGAACAAAAGCGTCACCAACAACTAAAAATTGTCATCCAAGAATTATTAGCATAGATTTGCTGGTAATAAAAAATACGAGCCGATTAGAGCTCGTATTTTTAAATTTTCTCTTCTAGATTTTACCGTAGTCGCCTGATGTATCAGTTGATATGTGCTGCGTATTATCAACTTCAGCTTTCCATGCCCAGTTATCAATTTCAGGTGTGTCAATACCAAATTCTTTGATGTAATCAATATTGTCAAAAAGTTTTTGCTGGTATTTGTTGACGATTGCGTGAGCTTCATCGGTCGATATGCGACCCATTTCTGCCATTCGTTCAAAGATTGCCATAATGATTTGATAACGGCTGGTTTTATTGCGAGCGTGCATGTCAAATGGAGTAGTTGTACTGCCACTTTCGATATAGCCGCGAACATCAAACCTTGAAGCGTCGACATTGTAATTGAACAAAGCAGATTTTATTGTTTCGGGGTATCCGTGGAAGTTACAGATAACCGGTTTATTGGTCGTAAAGAACTCGTTAAATTGATCTTTGCTGATGTGGTTGCGGCCTTGACCGAAACCACGTGCGGTAAGTGAACTAACGTTAATACAGCGGATGCGCACATCTGGCCATTCGCGTTTAGCTAGGTCAATTGCAGCCATGATTTCCTTGGTTGGATAATCACCAATACCAACTAATACTACGTCTGGATTTTCATCACTTGCAAAGTCCCAAACCATAATTCCGGTTTCGACTTGTTTTCGAGCCTGTTCAACGGTCAACCATTGTGGCTCGGCTGTTTTACCAGCAGCTACGACGTTAATTTGTTTAGTTGATGATAGCATTTTTTCCATAACAATCAGCGTACTGTTGGTATCAGCAGGAAAGTAAACGTCAACAAAATTACCATGACGACGCAGAACGTCATCAATAAACCCAGGGTTTTGGTGGCTAAAACCGTTATGGTCTTGTCGCCAAGCCGAACTTGTCAAAATATAATTTAGTGATGGAAATGTGCCGCGCCACTTAAAATCTGCACCGTGTTTGAGGAATTTGGCGTATTGGTCTACCATACTTGAAACGACTTGGATAAATGCCTCGTAACTGGCAAATACTGAATGTCGTCCAGTTATTGTATAACCTTGAGCTAAGCCTTGAAGGTTGTGTTCGCTAAGCATTTCCATGACACGTCCATCTGGTGACATGTCCATATCCCAGTCTTCGTGTGGCCATACCCAGCCGCGTGATGTTGCACTAAGAATAGCATCTAGTTTGTTTGAATAAGTTTCATCAGGAGACATCATTCGGAAGTTGCGGTTTTCGGCGTTCAATCTGAATACATCTGCTAAGTATTTTCCAGTTTGGATCATACTGCTGGAAAGTGTTTCTCCAGGATTTGTTACGTCGCTTGCGAACTTTTCAACTTCTGGCAAATTCAATGGTTTATATACTGCGTCTCCGCCACGTGCGTGAGGTGACATACCCATTCTTTGGTGAGGTTCTGGAACAACATTTTTGACGAAATCGCCGAATCCAGTCTCGCGGTTAAATAATTCTTCGATTTTGTATGATCGCAACCATTCTTCCAACATTTTTAATTGTTTTGGATCGGTCTTAGCTTCGGACAAAACGACTTGGTGAGATAAACAGTTGCCTTCAATTTTTTTGCCGTCTAGGACTTTGACGCCAGACCATCCCTTGATGGTGCGCATAACAATCATTGGCATTCTAGGTGCGACAATTGGTTCGGGCGATTGTTTGATACTCCAAATTAATTGGTGAGCCCATTCCAATGTTGATTCCATTTGTTCGTCTAGGTTATCGCCGCTGACGATTCGCGGTTCATAACCATAGCCTGTAAATAAGGCAATCAATTCTTCATCGCTCATGCGTCCATAGACTGTTGGTGCTGAAATTTTATATCCGTTCAAGTGCAAAATAGGTAACACGGTACCATTAGTCCGAGGATCAATAATTTTATTGATGTGCCATGCGGCACATGATGGGCCAGTTTCATTTTCGCCATCACCGACCAAACAAGCAACAATCATGTTTGGATTATCTAAGGCTGCGCCGTATGAAGTTGACAACGAATAACCTAATTCGCCACCTTCCAAAATTACACCTGGAGTGCCTGGATTAGAATGGCTAGGGAAGCCGTATGGCCAGCTAAAGTTTTTGCAGATGTATTCAATGCCTTCATAGGTATGGGTAGCAGCAGGGTAAAATTCACCTAAACTGCCCTCCAAAAAAAGATTAGCTTGCAGCGCCGGGAAGGCATGTCCCGGGCCTAGAACAAACATCATTTCTTGGCCATATTTTTTAACCAGTTTATTTAAATGAGAATAAGCAAAGTTAACACCCGGACCAGAACCCCAGTGACCCAGCAGTCGTGGCTTTACATCATCAGCAGTCAATGGTCTTTCTAGTAAAAAATTGTCCTGCAAAAAAATTTGTGCAGCAGTTAAATAGTTAGTGACCCGCCTGTATTTGTCGAAATCCATTTTCCACATCCCACCTAGTTAAATATATATACTTATGGTTAATTGTAACGCAGTGACTGGTGTTTGTACAACACTTATGCTAACATTTGGGCTGATAATTTGTTAAGATATAGTGATGAAGATTCTGGACGGTTTAGAATTAGCTGGATATATCAAGGAGCGCCAATTAAAACAGGTACGCGCGCTTCGTTTATCGTGGCGTGTTATTCCACGGTTAGCGATTGTATATACCGGCAATAACCCAGTAATTGATACATATATTCGTCTTAAAAAAATATATGGTCAAGATATAACTGTTGAAGTTGATGTTTATAATCCTTCTGATTCTGAATTGATTAGTCAAATTGAAACACTAAATCGTGATGACAATGTTCATGGAATTATTATTCAGTTGCCTTTAGCCGATCAGTCGCAAACCGCAGCAGCAGTTAATGTGGTTGCGCCTGAAAAAGATGTTGATGGTTTGGGATTGCAGCCAATGTTTATACCGGCAACCGCTATGGCAATTGATTGGCTATTGGCTGGATACAATATTGAATTACGCGATAAAAAGATTGCGATTGTTGGTAATGGTCGTTTAGTAGGTGCGCCACTAAATAAACTTTGGTTAAGTGCTGGTTTTGATGTATCAGTTTATGATAGTAAAACAATTGATTTGGCTGGTGAATTAAAAAACGCCGAAGTAATTGTTACGGCAACCGGAATCCCTGGTTTAATAACTGACTATATGATTAAATATGGCGCAACTGTTGTTGATGCTGGCACAGCAGCCGAACACGGCAAAATCGTAGGTGATTTGAATGCTGATGTTCGCGAACGCCAAGATTTGACTATTACACCAATCAAGGGCGGAGTTGGGCCATTAACAGTAACTGCATTATTTGATAATGTCATTAACTCAGCTCGCCGAGTTGCAAACATAAAAGGTCAACAAGATATCTAGGCTATGTTTAAGGCTTCTTTGACGCGTCCGACTACTTGTCGTGGTGTCAAATTAGCTTTGACGATGTAACTGTGAATCCCAAGTGATCTAACTTGCTTTGGAGATTCTTCTTCGCCAAGGTTCGTTAGGATAATAACTGGAATGTTTTTTCCCCATTCGTGTCCGCGAATAATTTCGAGTGCCTCGGCGCCATCCATTTCAGGCATCTGTAGGTCAAGCAATATGATGTCTGGCAGGAAAGCTTCGACTAGTCCAACGCCACGCTTACCATTATTGGCTAGTTGGACATCGAATCCGTCCGCTTCAAATTTCATGCGGTACATTTGGCTAATAACAGAGTCGTCTTCGATAATGGCTATTTTGGTCATAATACTCATTATTGTACCACGTTAAATAAACGTATTGGTAATGCTTTATTGATGGATTCGGGGTAGAATAGTAACATGATTCAGCTCATGCTTATGGTGGTGGTTATAGGATGTTTTTTGTTGGGAGTTTTAGTCAGTTTGATGTTCTTTCAACCAGTCAAAAAGTTCTTTGAAAGTCTAATAAACAGCGTCTTTTACCAATATAATTATGATAGCGACGAGTTTTTTGCCAGACTAAATCGTACTCTTACAACTACAACTGGTTTACGAAGCTTAATGGAACGTGCCGCTTTTGAAATAGCAACGACTATGAAAAGCGAACAAACTTTTTTCTTTGTGCATACATCGGAAGGTCATTATATTACAGCTGGTACTACGCATCACAGTCATTTGCCGATTGAAGATGCTTTACAGCTGCAGAACATTAATAATAAAAAACATGGAGTCATTGTCGCGTCGCTACTAGACAAAGAAAGCCCAGCTCGTCGATTAATGGTGAGTCATAGGGTTGAGTTGATATTACCACTTTTGCAGTCTGGCGTGATGGGCTATTTGTGTTTGGGTAGACGATTATCGTCGCACTATACAATGCGTGATATCAAGGTTCTTAGTACAATTGCTGACGAATTGGTTATTGCTATTCAAAATACACTATCTATTCAAGAAGTCAGAGATATTAATGCAACATTACAGCAGCGAATTGAAAATGCTACTAAAGAATTGAGGTCAAGTAATGTTAGATTATTGCAATTAGATAAAGCTAAAGATGAATTTGTCGGCATGGCAAGCCATCAACTGCGTACACCTTTAACCAGTGTTAAGGGCTATATTAGCATGGTTTTAGAGGGTGATGCTGGCGAAATAACAGCAACACAGCGTCAATTTTTGGATGAGGCATTTGCTAGTAGTGAACGCATGGTTCATTTAATTGAAGATTTTTTGAATGTTTCCAGAATCCAAAATGGCAAATTTATTATCGATAGACATCCAACCGACTTATCGAAAGTAGTTGAGCAAGAAATTGAAGGCCTGGATCCTAGTGCAAAATCGCGTAATTTGAAATTTGTGTACAAAAAACCAAAAAACTTCCCAATGATTGACATTGATGAAAGTAAAATTCGTCAGGTAATTATGAACTTTGCCGATAACGCACTTTATTATTCGCACGAGGATTCAGATATTAATATCAATTTGTCGGTTATGGGCGATAATGTTGTTTTCATTGTCAAGGATACTGGAATTGGAGTTCCATCAAACGAACAAGAGCAATTATTCAGTAAATTCTATCGTGCTAGCAACGCACGTAAACAAAGGCCGGACGGCACAGGAGTCGGTCTATATCTGTCTAAAACTGTTATTGATGCGCATGGCGGTAAAATCATTTTTGATTCGATTGAAGGCAAGGGTAGTACGTTCGGATTTAGTTTGCCAATTAAATAGCTATAATGATCCGCTAGTGCTGATTTTGATAATTTCGTAAATCATTAAGATAATGAATAATACAATTCCTGTAGTTATTAATATAGGTCGAATGACAGTTTTACGATCAAACCACCATTGAGATAGTTTTGAACGATTAACAGCAGAAATACGCGTAATAACCGGACGAGTCATTGCAGCCTCTGGACCTTGGTAGATTTTGTTTCGTTTTTTCTTTTGCTTTGCCATGATATTTTAATTATAACAAAAACCACCCCAGCTTTACAGCGGGGGTGGTTATGGGCCTGAATCGCTTCAGAGGTTTTGAGCGGTCAGACTCGAATTATCGGCGGTTTAGGGAAGTTACACGACGGCTTGCTAGGTAATAACCTGCAGCAGTTGTCATTGCACCAAGACCCAAAAAGGCCAAAATGTTTTCACTAGCACCAGTGTGAGGAAGTTCAGGAACGTTTTGACACTGTTTTGTAACAGTTACGATTGCTGAATCGGATTTAGAACCATTGTTAGTTTGTGCTTCGGCTGTGTTTGTCAAAGTGTTTGTGCCACAGATTAGGGCATTAACACCGGCAACTTTAGCATTAAACTTGACGAATGCGTTTGATCCGGCTGTGTAATTACCAATGTTGATACCACCAAGGGTAAGGTTATCGCTAATTGTTTTTCCAGTTGGATTGCTTGCATTTTTGATGGTTGTTGAACCAGCAGTGTAACTAATGTTTGCAGGTAAAACGTCTTTGATGACAACGTTGTTTTGGTCAGTTGTACCACTGTTGATGTATTGAATACGGTATTCAAGATTGTCACCAGCTTTAGCAACGACACTCTTTGACCAGGTTGTTGAACCAGCAATACGAACTTCTTTAGAAATTGTAAAGTTTGGTTGGTCGGCCTTCACGCGGAAGGTTACATAACCGGCAAAGTGTTCGCAACCAGGTAGGTCACCGTTCAAACTATCAAAACCAAGGTTTGCACCGGTAGTAATGATGTTGTCTGACAAAGCTTGACCATTAGTTGCACCAAAGTTGTGGATTGTTGCAGAACCAGGTACGAAACGTAGGGCAATATCGCCACCAGTAGTGTTACTGAAGCTAATATCATCCCAAACTACGCCTGGGTTTGCGTTAATGGCACCTACGTAACCAACGGCTTTGACATCAGTGCTGCCTTTAACGACAACAGCTGGGATTTGAGCTTGGACGTATGCACCATGTGCAACACCGACGCCACTGGCGTTTAGGTTAGTTGCAGCATTGTTGTGGTAGTAAACATACACGACGTATTCATGACCAGATATAAGGCTGATTGAATCGGCATATGCAGTATTACTTGCGGTTGCTTCACGTACTTGAACGAAATTTCGTTCATCACCGTGAGATGGGTTATCGATTATTGAGTTGAAAGTTACATGATCAGCAGGGTTTGCGATCGTGTAAGTTGGGCGACTTGGGCCCCAAGCAAACAAAGCTGCGGGGATGATGATTGCAGCTGCGACCATCGAAAGTATCGCGGTTAATTTTTTCATAATTCTCCTTTTCTTGACCGTGCTTATTGCAGGTCAAATTAATAAATAGGGTACTAAAAAACAAATGAATTGGCTTGGTGCTAGTTGTTAACTATTAACCCCCATCATTCGATAGGGCGCCATTGGCGAAATCAGATCATTACAACAAGTGCATGTCGAGCCTGAGGCTCAGGAATTTACTCTACTGCGATTCGTTTTACAACAAATCAAGCAGGAATAAATTCCAGGGACATATATAGTCAGTTTAATAATTTACCTTTCGGACGTGTGCGCAGTCCAAATCGGGCTGCGCACACTATCCATATTAATGATTAACTATCCTTAATACTTAATCAGTAACTACACCATTATTGGTGCCACCCTCGTTTGGTTTCGGTGCTGGTGGTGTAGTTGGGGCTGGTTTGGCCGCTGGGGCCGTTACGCCAGTTTCGCTTCCGGGACGGTTAGTAGGAGTGTCAACGACACCTCCACCTCCGACCTTAGCAGTTGGGACAACTGGTGGATTCGCATCAGCTGGACGAGTTTCGGACACTCTTGGCTTGGTGCCGCGTCCTGAATCTCTGGTATTATCCGTTCCTGGTCGCTGGTAATCATTAGGATTACTCGACTTGGAGTTAGGTGGTGGCGGTGGAGGCGTTGGGTGATGATGATGTTCATCGGTGTCACCTTTGTCGTGGCCTTTCTGATCCTTATGGACCGGATTACCACATCTTGCTAAATAAGCCGTGACTCTTCCGTCACGATGCCTTACAACAATAGCCTTCACGTTACCAGTGATACCTTTTTGTCCGTCAACAACAATCTTACCTTTGGACAATCCCGAGTTATACCATGTACTTGGAGACGGCAAATTTTCGATTGATACATCTGAATGCATCACTTCGAAAATTACGTCTTGGTACAATTTGTTAGTTGCCTCATTAGCGCAACTATCGGTATCCGAGATTGCATTTTGGTCAACTTTAGCCCAAGCTTCTGGTGATAATTCAGACTGAGCGATATCAAGAAGATAAATCTTCTTGTTTCGATACATCTGTAAAGCCTCGAGGGCTTTTTCATTATTCTCAGAACTTTTACCGAGTTTCGCTTCTTGAACAACCTTTAGACCTTCAACATAAAGTTTGTTGTCTTTAGTTTCAAAAGGCGCTGCTTCCATCATCCAGGTTTGACAAACTGAGTTATCGGGAACAGTTTCGGGAGGGGTATCGTTTGTTATTGTCACTTTTTTCGATGAAGAAAATAATGCAACAAGTCCCAAAGCTGCTAACACGCAGATTCCAAAAATTATCCATTTCCAAACCGGTTTAACGGGTTCGGAAGTTGGGGATTTTGGTTCTGGGATGCGCGTCAAAGCTACTTTTAAGGCTCTGTCATACTGATCTTCGTTGCCGATAGCAACAACAGTCTTGTACAGAGCCATCTTAAGGGCTGCTGGTCTAGAATGCTTGACGCTATCTTCGTAGCCGTCACGATAAGTCTCAAAAAGGTAAAGACCTCCTTTAACGTTATCTTCAGGCGTGGCATCTTGAACTTTTTTTGAAGCACCTAGGGCTAGTAAACCAGCCGCTAGTTGTTTTCTATAAAAGTTATCTTTTTTGCGTTCTTGAAAGTATTTCTTGAACGCGGCAACCCATTTGGTATAGGTAACCTTAGCTTTCTTCGGGGCCCTCTTGGACGCCCTAAGAAGCTTTTTGAGCTTTTTCATACATTTTCGGTTAATGACATACTGGTAAACCAGGATGAATTAACTAATTAGTTAACGTGAATTATACGTTTGTGGTTTAATTGACTCTATTTGTTGCGTGGCATTTGATGCGTTAAAAAATTGTAATGCAGCTTTAGCGGTAGGTTTGATTACCCTTTGGTAAGCAAAATAGCCGATAATTGCATAAATGATTATTATAACGATAAAAAACATACGCTCAAAATTTTTTTCAGTCATAAACTTTTTGTATTTATTAGCCAATTTCACTCCGAACATTAATTTGTTCGTTAAAAATGAAAGTGGGCAAGGGATTACGCTATACGCTTCATACGATTTATATAGCAGCATTTGCGAAGTTTATCACACTGATCCGTATTGGATTTGTATGATTTAGACTTCGATTGTTTCTTGTTGCGCGTTGGCTTGTTCTTCTTGAAAAAATCAATGAGAAAGTTACCAACAGGGCCACCCTTACTTTTTATTTTAGTCATAGTCTCTTATCTTTTTTGCCCTAGGTATAAATACCCAGTTCAAAAGGAAGATGTAAATTATTTAATTTATAAACTTTGACCGTTCACTTTAACTTATCAGGGCTGTTATAGCGACACTCGATTAAGAGTTCTTATAACGATGCCTCCGCCAATCTAGTGAAAGATTGGAAATTGTACTCAGAAACCTTCTATATATCAATTATTAAACAACAGATACGTGTCATATAGACATGCACTGTAATGATCTGACTTGTTAAACTACCTCCGTCACCTCGGGTCCTCACACCTAAGACAACTGATGTGGTAATAGTATCACAAAATAGCCAAAATGTCAATGCTTAGGACAATGTAACGGGGTGTTTTACAAGTAGTGAGGGGCAATTAACTAATCTGTAACTGAACCATTATTCGTTTCGCCAGAAGTGTTAGCCTTGGTTTCTACCTTGGGCGGGGTTGATTCAGCTGGAGTAGATACAGTTGCTTTGGGTTTAGTGCCAGTGCCAGAGTCTTTTTCAGGTCCATCACCGGGTTGTCTATAGTCGCTTGGATTACTGCTTTTCTCTGTTAAATTATGTTTTTTATCTTTGTGGGTTTCGTGTTTTGTTGTATCTTTTCTGGTTTCTTTTATGATAATGACATCCTGAGCAGTGACGACGTTGCCACATACGCCCAATATGTACAATAAATTGCCATTATGGAAATCAATAATTATGGCATCTCGTTTGTCTGTAACAGTAGAAATTATAATCTCACCTTTGGTATTGACGTAGCTATTGCGTCCAGAGACAGGTGCTAACCCGTATCTGATGTCAGCGTCTTTAAGTTTATCCATGATATAGCTGGCTTCGTTTGTCGCCAAATCAGTAGCGCAACCATCACTGGTTATTAGTTGTTTTTTGTCGATATTTACGATTTTTTTGTCAGCGGCTTTGTGAATAGATTCGGCAAAGTAATCCAAAGTTGCATTGTCATTATCGATTTGGTCAAACCAATTAGTTAAAACATCACGAGTGTTTGTTTTTTCGCCAGTTTTATCAATTTCAATGCCACCTGCAATCCAATCGCCATTTTTATGGTCAATTCCTGTCATTTCCCAGGTAGAAGCGCATTTTGGTTCTGGTAAAACAGGTGATTCATTGTTTTGTTTTGATCTGAAACCTTCATAGTAAACAACCAAAGCTGTAGCGACAGCTAGGGCGCCAATTAGGTATTTTTTGTAAGAGTTTTTATTTTCAACGTTAGTTTCGGTATCTTTTTGTAGTAGTTCGGTCATATAATATAATTCCTCTCCCACTCGTTCGCTTCACAGCGTTTTACTGATGTAAATAATTTATAATAAATTAGACTATATGTCAATTATCACCTACAATTTATAATACAAAACAACCTCAGATATAACCACTAGTCAAAACCGGTCTTTTTTGTTACAATCGTTTGGTAATTCACGCCAAGGTTTCATCGTTTAACGGTGAGAACTGCAAGTCTGCAGTTCGCAAGGACGGAAGCCGGATGACGAACGTCACCGACTGAGTCAGGGCCGACCGCGATTCCAAAGGAATCGACGGGTGGCAGGGCACCAAGGCTGTCCTGCAGTAACAACAGGCTATGAATCTATGCAAGAGTACATCACAACAATATACGGTCTCATCGTCTAACGGTTAGGACACCAGGTTTTCATCCTGGCAATCCGGGTTCAATTCCCGGTGAGATCACCAAAGAAACAGCCTCAGCCTTGTGCTGGGGTTTTTTCTTTGGTATTTTTTTAACCGTTGTTATTGTTAGCGGCAGGTATCATGGCGTAGTCGGCTCAAGCGACACAATCAAGGTTCGCGTAGTCTGACATACATCACTAGACGTTCTGTTGTAATTAGAGTAAACTAAAAACAATAAACATAAGTGATATATAATAGGTTTCAAAGATGGCGCACGACAAAAAGATAATAGTGGGTAACTGGAAGATGAACCTCGATGTTCATGAGGCTAGTTTGTATTTGTATCAATTGTCGAAATTGGTCAAGGTACATCGAGATGTCGAAGTCGTCTTGGCCCCAACCGTCTTAACACTACAATCACTTAGCCTGCAGGTTAATTTACGACAGTTTAAACTAGCGGCTCAAAACTTTTATTGGCGCGATCATGGGTTTTTCACTGGTGAAGTGTCGGCTACTCAATTACGTGGTATTGTCCAATTTGGTCTAGTCGGTCATTCAGAGCGCCGACATATTTTTAATGAAACCGACAAAGAGGTCCGCAACAAGGTCGCAGCAGCAATCCGCAATCATATTCGCCCAATTTTATGTATTGGTGAAACTGCTTGGGAACGAGCAAATAATGAAACCCATGATGTGCTACATGATCAATTGATTGGTGGTCTATCTAACATTACTAGCGAAGAACTAGACCAGGTAATTATTGCTTATGAACCAGTTTGGGCGATTGGTGATGGACAGAATGCTAATCCTGACGATGTAACTAAGGTTGTCGGCATGATTCGCCGACAAATTGAGCATTTGTATGGGGCGGCAGCAGCCGAATCAATTCAGATTCTTTATGGTGGTAGTGTGACTCCTGATAGTGCAGCAGCGTATTTTGCGATTCCGGGTATCGACGGTTTGTTAATCGGTGGATCAAGTTTGGACGCACGTGCATTTAATGAAATAATAGAAAAAGCACATAAAAGTTCAGCGGAAACTAAAAAAGAGTAGGGGTGGAATAAATATATGAGAGATCTTGATTTTGATGAACTAGACCGAGCAGTGAACTCATTAATTACGAGTGCTCCTGTTGCAACTAATAATGATTTGCCAGAAAAAACATTAGAACTTGAACCTGGTTCTCCCGAAGATTTAATTACAGCTTCAACTACATCGCAGCCTGCCGCTGTTGTTGTAACACCTTCAATTGCATCTCCAATGGTTGCTAGGCGCAGCACCGGACGTTTCATGGATGTTGTTCCGCCATCATCGAGTACTAGAGTTGCTGTTGCTGCCCCTGAACGTGTTTCTAGGGAAGGTGCGACAATCGCACCTGTGGCTCCGATTGTTTCAGCGCCCGTTGAGCCTGCGCCCGAGCCAGTTGAAACACCAGCTATAGCTCAAAAGAACGATTGGCCAGATCCAATTGATTTTAAGGGTCTCGATTTGAATGAAAACCCAGAAAAATTAACAGTCGAACCAGTTGTTGAAGATAATGAAGATGCTGATATTGATCAGATTAATAATGAAATTACAAATACGATGAATCAATCAGTCAGCGAATCGCTTGACTCGCCATTCATATCTGGTACTAAAGTTGAAAAACGCCCATTGGGTGCATTCTCAGATGGTTCGACGGCAGCTACCGTACAACCCGAACCAACTGCTGATTTGCCAACGCTAGACAGTTCTTCGTTATCAACCGAAGGTATTGCAACGGTTGTTCCAGCCACACCATTCCCAGCTGAACTTTCAGAAGATTTGTTGTCTATTGAATCAGGCGAATCAGTTGAACAGCTGGCCGCAGTCGAAGCTGTTGCTACGCCTGCCGCAGGACCTGTCGAAGCAGCATCTGTTCTAGTAGCTGAACCTGTTGTTGCTGCTCCAGTTGCGCCTACTATAACAGTGGCGGATAATCAATCAACTACTTCAAATTCAATTTCTCAACAATATACCGAACAACCAAGTTCTGGCGATCAAACCACTGGTGCGATTTATGATACCGATGCTTATCACAAAGCTTTGGTGACTCCATCTAATAAAAAATCGAGTTGGCTATGGGTACTTTGGATAGTTATTTTGCTAGTTGTTGGTGCCGGTGCTGGCGCCGTTGTGTATTTCTTTGTATTACCTAGCCTATAATCTGTTTTTTAGTCTATAATAGATAGTAATGGATTTACTTGATGGGCTAAACCCGGCGCAAAGTGAAGCGGTGCAGACAACGTCTGGGCCGCTACTTATTTTGGCTGGTGCCGGAAGTGGCAAAACAAAAACGCTAACTCACCGAATCGCGTATTTGATTGCACATGAATCGATTTGGCCTGATAATATTTTGGCTGTGACATTCACTAATAAAGCTGCTCGCGAAATGCGGGAACGGTTAGGATTATTGTTGGGACAAAATAGTGAAAACCGTGGTTTTATGCCGTGGATGGGAACTTTTCACGGAATTTGCGTCCGTTTACTGCGAATAGAAGGCGAGGCTATCGGTTTGCCGCGTAATTTTGTTATTTATGACGAGGACGATAGGCAAGGTCTGATTAAACAAGCCATGAAACAATTGCAAATTGGCGATAATGAGATAAAAGCCAAGACAGTCAGCGGTTTAATATCTAGTGCAAAAAATGAGATGGTTGGGCCTGATGAGTACGAATCAACCGCTCAATTTCCTTATCAAAAAAACATTGCCAAGATTTACAAAAAATACGAATTACTTCGCAAAAATGCTGGCGCGCTTGATTTTGACGACTTGTTATTAGAGGCAGTACGGTTGCTGCGCGATGTGCCTGCAGTCCGCACAAAATGGCAAACTAAATTCAAACATATTCTAATTGACGAGTATCAGGACACAAACGCGGCTCAATATAACATTATTAAATTATTAGTTAATGACAGTCGTAATATATGTGTAGTTGGCGACGACTGGCAATCGATTTATTCGTGGAGGGGCGCAGATTTTACGAATATATTGAATTTCGAACGTGATTTTAAGGGTACGAAAGTCATCAAACTTGAACAGAACTATCGCAGTACAGGCAACATTTTGGATGCTGCCAGTAGTGTAATCACAAAAAACATTCATCGTACCGACAAAAAACTATGGACGGCGGCAGGTCCAGGTGCGCCTGTGCAAGTTCACGAATTGTTTGATGAGTCCGAAGAGGCTAGGTTAGTTGCAGAACGCGTTGCGTCACATGTAGCCATGGGTGCTAGAAAATTTGGTGATTTTGCAGTTTTGTATCGTACGAATGCTCAAAGTTACACTTTGGAACGGTCATTTTTGCAATTACATATTCCTTACCAAATTGTTGGCGGCGTTAGGTTTTATGATCGCAAAGAAATCAAAGATATAATTGCATATTTGCGACTAATTTATCAGCCTCAAGACCGCATGAGTTTTAGTCGTATCGTCAATGTTCCAGTTCGTGGCGTTGGTGCTATGAGTTTAGAGAAATTCTTAATTTGGCAATCTGAAAACGATATGGATATAATTACGGCTTTGGCTAACGTCAATCAAACCAGCACAATTACTGCTAGAGCAAAAAGTGCTTTGTTGACACTGGGCGAAAAATTGCGAATTGTGCAATCAATGATTGATACATACAGTCCGATTGAACTAATTGAAAAGATATTGTCGTTAACTGGGTATATGGATTACATCAAAGACGGCACACCTCAGGTAGAGGACCGTGAAGAAAATATTGGGTCATTGTTGTCTGATGCGCAAACTTTTGCATCATTACCTGATTTTCTAGAAGAAGTTGCGTTAATGTCTAGTGCTGATAACAGTATTGACGGTCAAAAAGTTACACTTATGACATTGCATGCTGCAAAAGGTTTGGAATTTCCTGTAGTATTTATTGTAGGCATGGAAGAGGGGATTTTGCCGCATGCCAGAGTTTACGAAGCTGGATTGGCTGAACTAGAAGAAGAGCGACGTTTGGCATATGTGGGTATGACCAGAGCCCGCGAAGAACTCCATCTGACCTATGCACAAAATCGTATGCAATTTGGGCAACGTAGTTATAATCCAATGTCGCGATTTATTGCTGATATTGGTGATCAAGTTGCATTATCATCGCCAGCTGAACCACGAATTGTCCCCGAACAGGAATTTTATAGTGATGAACTATTTATAATCGGCGAACATGTGCAATCAGCGACATTTGGGAATGGCGAAATAGTTGAGGTTGATGGTTTGGCGATAACGATAAAGTTTGATAACGGTACTACTAAAAAACTTAATGCCGAATATGCTCGTCTAAAGAAAATTTAATAGCTAATTACATTAGCTAACGTAACTATTATTTGCTATAATTATATCAATCATTTTGTGGGGTATAATGCGAGTCACACGAACAAATGAATAGTTTAATACGTAAATCAGCCACGCCATTTGGCGCGCTAGTTTTGTCTGTGCTGTTTTTGATAGTCATGGCTGTTATTGCTATTTCAGGGGTGACGAGTGCCGCCAACAATAACACTCCAAAGAGTGGACGACTAATTACTATTCACGATCGTGGAACTGAAAAGGTTATTTTGACCCAATCCGCTAATATAGGTGATGCGCTAAAAGATGCTGGTATTGTAATTGACAGTAAAGATGCCGTTGAACCGGCTGTTACAGATAAACTTGTTGCAACTGACTATCAAATAAATATTTATCGTGCCAGACCGGTCATTATTGTTGATGGCAACACTAGGTCTAAGGCTATTACGCCATATCAAACAGCTCAACAAATTACCAGTAGTGTTGGCATTAAATTATATGATGAAGACACAACTGTATTAGAGCGAACGACTGATATTATTGCCGATGGAGCCGGGCTACAACTAACTGTTACACGTGCGACGCCATTTGCATTCACTTTGTACGGCAAAACTGCTATTGTTCGTACTCAATCCAGAACGATTGCCGGCATGTTGGCAGAAAAGGGTATCAAATTAGCCGCTAGCGATCGCGTATCATTAGGACTAGATACGAAAATTACCGAAGGGCTGGCTGTTCGAGTATGGCGTGAAGGCAAGCAGACAATCACAGTTGATGAACCAATCGAATTTGAAGTTGAAAAAATCAAAGATGCCGATAGAGAAGTTGGTTATTTGTTAGTTAAGACAGTCGGCGTAAAAGGTTCACGCAGTGTGTCATATGAAGTAACAATTCAAGACGGTGCAGAGGTAAAGCGAACCGAAATCGTCAGCATTACGACTAAACAACCTGTAAAACAAGTTCAGGTTATTGGTGCAAAAGGAGATTATACAACTCCAGGCGAAAATGAAACAATTACATGGAATTTCTTGATTGCCAACGGTTTTACTCGAAATCAAACGGCTGGTATTATGGGAAATTTGATGCAAGAACATCATTTTAATACAACCGGTGATGGTTTGGCTCAGTGGACTGATGGACGAAGAGCAAAACTATACAGTATGCCAAACCCAAATAATATCTATACCCAACTAAGCTTTTTGATGAGCGAGTTAAACGGTGGTTATGCGGGCGTTCGTGATGCTATCAAGTCTACAAACTCAGTAGACCAAGCTACATATATTTTCCAGAATCAATTTGAACGTTGCGGTATTTGTATGGAAGGCCAACGTGTGCAATATGCATATAACGTTTTGGCGAGCCACTGATAATGGCGTTGCAAAACGATAAATCACTTGGGCAACATTGGCTTCGCGATCGAGACACGCTAGCGCACATTGTTGACTGTGCTGAACTTAATTCAAACGACACAGTATTAGAAATTGGTCCTGGTCTAGGTACATTAACCAGTGAGATTTTACGTCGTGCAGACAGGGTAGTGGCTGTTGAATTTGACAGCGAACTAGCACGCAAACTACCATCGCAATTCCCTGGTAAAAATCTAAAAGTTATAACAGGGGATATATTGAAATTTGATTTATCAACAATGCCCGTGGGTTACAAAGTTGTTGCCAATGTCCCCTATTACATTACAAGTAAAATTGTGCAGACATTGATGACCGATGTAAATAAGCCATCGATTGCAGTTTTGCTGGTTCAAAAAGAAGTTGCCGAGCGTTTGGCAGCAAAACCAGGCCAAATGAGCATTTTGGCAGTCAGCGCACAATTATTTGCCGAAGTTACATTGGGCGACAAAGTTCCAGCCGTTTTGTTCACGCCGCCGCCAAAAGTTGATAGCCAAGTTGTTATTTTGAAAACTCGTCAAACTCCGTTTTTGACTGATGTAAATGAAGCAGACTTTTTCCGTATCGTTAAAGCCGGTTTTTCGGCAAAACGCAAAAAACTTCGTAGTAGTTTGTCTGGCGGATTGAAACTATCAAAACCAGAAGTTGAAGAGATTTTAGGTCGAGCTGGCATTAGCCCTGACGATCGTGCCGAGACGTTGAGTTTGGACGATTGGGTTCGATTGACTCGCATTGTTGCCAGGTAATGCTTGTGCTAAAATAATTCAAAAGGACACACTTAAAAAATAATGAAGATAAATCGACTTGGTGTCCGTGGTTTTACTATTACGGAGTTGCTGGTAGTTACTATAGTTATTGCAGTCTTAGCTTCATTAACTTTTATTTTATATACAGGCGTACAAACAAAACTCATTGACGCTAGCATATCGGCCGATGCTGAGAGCATGAACTCTAGTGAACTTTTGTACAAACTTTCACACAACTCGATTGCAAAAGCTTATTATTCTGGTAATGGTCCGGATAGTGAATTAAACTTTTCTCCTAAAACTGGAAATATTATCGACGTAGTCATCAGTGGCAAAGAATTCTGTATTCGGGTTTATAATCCAAAAGGTACTAAAAATTCAATATATAATGCATATCAAGTTGAATCAAGGTTGGGGTTATGTTATGAATTGCCACCTTCATATGATGCCGCATCTGCAGCAACTCCATCTGTGCCTGACGCTCCAAATATAACGGTTGCACTGGACGGAAGTAATATTGTTGCCACAATAGCACCGGTAACTTGTGCTGTTGGGACGGTTCAATACGGTATCAATAGTCGTACGAATGATGGAGCTTGGACTGGATTTACGGATTGGTCAGAGGTAATAACGGCCTCTCAGGCTGTTAGTGAAGGCGTTAAATATGGATATCAGGCACAGGCACGTTGTTATATTAGCGTAACTGCTGTTTATGGTGATGCAGCTGTAGGTATAGAAAATACGTACACGCATTTATTTGCACCGTCAGCCCCAAATATAACTGTTGCTCAAAATGGCGGTAATATTGATGCTACGATAATTCCTGTTTCTTGTACTGTCGGAACAGTTCAATATGAAATAAATAATCGAATTGATAATGGCGCTTGGTCTGGTTATACGACGTGGTCGATCGATACTACCGCAACTCAAGTTGCAACTGGTGGCGAAGGTGTTAAATACAGTTATCAGGCGCAAGCACGTTGTTACGTAGGTAATAATGAGCTAAGCCCGATCGCAACAGGTCCAGAGGGAAATTATATTAGTCCAATTACAACTCCGTCAAATCCTATCGTCTCGGCGTCAACGACCGCTGGGTATGTGACAACTTATTCGTGGGGCGCTGCATCTTGTGCGTCGGGTACGACGGCTAGGTATCAATATCGTTTTATTATTACGCCATCAGGTTATGATTCGGACTGGGTTGCAATAGGCGGAACTTCGATTGATTTTTCGACTTCAACAGGCGGAGAAACCTATGACTTACAAGTGCAAGCTCAATGTTACAACGATAATGCATCGAGTAGCTGGAGTGGCTCTGGATCGGCTAGCTATTTCTGTGTTGGTGATGCAAATCCAATCGCAACATCAATATCTGGTTATTGGTCAACTGCTCCATCCGGGTATTTACTAGAAGATGGCTCAGCAATTTCGCGTACGACATATGCCGATTTATTCACTGCTATTGGTACGACATATGGCGCAGGTGATGGTTCAACGACATTCAATTTGCCAGATTCACGAGGTCGTGTTGCGGTTAATAAAAACCCATCAGATACAGAATTTGATACATTGGGCGAAAAGTTTGGTGAAAAGGCACATACTTTGACCGGCGCTGAAAGTGGTGAAAAAGGCCATAATCATTTGCAGGACGCACATAGTCATACTACAAGTTCTCAGAAGTGGTATGGCAACGCTTGGGCGCCAAACTATGCTTCAAGTGGCCCCGGTACAGACGTGACGATTGGTCATAATACTGCTAGTGTCAATAACGCCACTGCTGTTAATCAGGCTGTATCTGATGCAAGCGCTTCATCGCCTCATAACGAGATTCAACCATCAATCGTTAAAATATATGCTATTAAGTATCGACCTTCAACTATTGGTGATTCAAAATTGGCGGCCGGTAGCTCTTACCAGGGATATTTTACAAGTGCTCCGAGTGGATATTTAGTCGAAGACGGTTCAGCTGTATCGCGTACGACCTATTCTGACCTGTTTACGGTTATTGGCACAACTTATGGTGTCGGTGATGGATCGACTACATTTAATCTACCGGATTCACGCGGTCGGATTGTAGTTAATAAGAATTCATCAGATACCGAATTTGATACTGTCGGTGAAAAATATGGTGAAAAAACTCATTTATTAACTAATACTGAAAGTGGTGAAAAAGGACATAATCATATCCAAAATGCCCACTCGCATACTCACAATTTGCAAAAATGGTATGGTAATGCGTGGGATAATACATGGGCATACAGTGGTCCTGGCATTGATGTTACGATTGGGCATAATGGTGCGACAATCGGATCGACAGTGGCTACAAACCAGGCCGTCTCTTCCTCAAACGCATTATCGGCACATAATAATATTCAACCATCAATTGTTAAGTTGTTCGTCATCAAATACACGCCAGAAGTTGTTTCCGTGCAAGATAACACCGCGAAAGGATCTTCAATCTCTGGATATTGGTCAACCGCTCCATCAGGTTATTTATTAGAAGACGGTACGGCTGTTTCGCGCGCGACATATTCAGATTTGTTTGCAGTGGTAGGTGTTACTTATGGTGTCGGTGATGGTTCAACCACATTTAACTTACCAGATTCTCGAGGCAGAGTTGCAGTCAATAAAAACTCATCAGACGCAGAATTTGATATTTTGGGTGAGAAGTTTGGCGAAAAAACTCATCTTAACACTGGTGCTGAAAGTGGTCTAAAGGGTCATAATCATTTGCAAAATGCGCATGGTCATACAACTAACGGTCAAAGATGGTTTGGTAGTAGGTGGGCAAGTTCATGGGCATACAGTGGTCCTGGAACGGATGTTACAATCGGGTTTAATGATGCTTCAATCAATAACACTACCGCCACTAATCAGCCCGTTTCTGCCTCTAACGCTACTTCGGCTCATAACAACATTCAACCATCAATTGTTCAAAACTTTGCAATAAGATACTGATGATATATTTTGATATATAGTCAAGTTGTTTATAGTATTGTGCTCGTGCTAAAATATCCTACAAAAGGGTGCGTTAGAATTGCATGAATAATAGACAATCAAATCATGGTTTCACAATCATCGAACTATTGGTGGTTATTATTGTCATTAGTGTTTTGACCGTCCTAACGATGGTTATATATAGCGGCATTCAAGCAAAAGTCTTTGATCTGAGTG
>Ga0210057_1000211_pt1 | contig 101918 bp, 100 predicted proteins | sample CryGeyCG2114_010_2_FD_183968 | JGI IMG/M metagenome (GOLD analysis project Ga0210057, IMG submission 183968) | Groundwater microbial communities from aquifer - Crystal Geyser CG10_big_fil_rev_8/21/14_0.10 (SPAdes) (version 2) | ecosystem: Environmental > Aquatic > Deep subsurface > Groundwater...
AAAAATACCGTGTTAATTGGGTGATTTACTAGTCGTCCGCAAACAACAGGCCAAAGCCGGTATCTTTATTGAGTTCGGTTTCAACCATAAGCATCCCCCGGCCTACTTCTCTTAATTCTGCGTCGCCAACCGCCTTTTTCCAGTGAATGTTCCAACCAGCAGGATAGCGAAGTATGAGCGAATAATGTGCAGGACGCGCACCAGGCTGTTTTTGAATTAAGAGGCTATATCCGCTCCGCGCATCAGGGTTTAGAAGATCAAATGGCTTCACTTTGAATGGCGCGGTATAACTAAACGTCGCAAGCGATGTGCCGCCAGGCATTGTCTGCATCCAGTTGCCGAACACGGTTTTTCCAAATTCATTGTTGATGCGCGTGCCTGAAGCCTCGTCAACCAGCACTTTTCCTTCAATTGACGAAAGCTGCTCATCTGGAACATAGTGCTCTCCAGGTTCTTCATAGAATTCATTCCGCGGCGGTTCAAACCCGACCGCAGACACAAACTCGCTTCCCCCAGGAACATACAGCCGGGCATAATCAACATTGTTAAAACTTTCGAACACGTCCTCAGAACTGCCGCCATGGTGACGCAAGATAGTAAGCGACTCGCTGACCGCTCCATCTTCGCTAATGGTCACTTCATGGTTCCATGACTCCTGTATGACGCCGTCTGTTTTTCCGCCTCCAATATTTGCGTTCACTACTGAAAGGTAATCACGTTCGCTCCGGACGATGTGCGGAGACCATCCACGCTCAGTAAATGCCTGTTGTATTTCAGAATCGCGGAAATAGAATAACGCGTTTTTCTGTTCTATCTCTTCCTGCATCAGGGAAAGCAATTCTACAAACTGCTGGGAGTCGCTCGAGAGGATGCGGTCTATGACATGCGGGACCAATTCAGCAACATACTGTTTTGGATTATTCTCTTCTTTGTCATATTCAAACTCAACCGCTTCCTGCATTTCTCGAATGACCGTATCAGCATCAAGTGTCACGCCGTACTCGGGAAATTCAATGGGCCCGAGAATCTTGAGCAGTTTTTCCAACGTGCTGGCCTGCAGCGCAATAACGCCATCAACCGATGAGTCGCCCGACTTTTCTATGAACCAGGCAACTTTTTCAGCGCTGGTCGGCCAATCTGGATACCAGTTTGCGTCATGGAGTTGCCAGTGTGGATTCACTATCCAGAGCGGCTTCGGCGAAATGACGTGCTCAGTCAGATACCCCTGAAAATCATATGAACCCCCGCCCGGAATTTCCATATTTACGAGGCGGCCTTGGTCAAAATCAGCCAGCGCGAGGCTGCCGATGAAACCGCCGGCCGGCCTGAGCTCATTATTGTTCTGAAACAGGACCGCGTACCGTTTTGGACGATCAGCGCCAATAACTGACGCGACCACGTCTACCACATCAAGCATATCGTCTACGGCCTTCTGCAGGTCAGGCATTGCGGATTGAATGTACACGAAACGGTCACGATAGGATTCTGGAACCGCGTCAGGTGAGACCTGCGCAATGTGCGATGCGGCGCTCGAAAGCCGCGGAGCGGCCGCGCGGAGCGACGCGGACACGGATGCAATCTTATCTATCGCAATGCCGCTGTCATCCTCCGAAGATACAAACGGCGAAAGCGCGGTCGAAAGCAGCGCGGCGCCTTGCGTCATTTCTTCAGCGGCGGCAACCAGATGAAAACCGGCAGCGCCCTGCGGGGTCAGCTTGACAATTCCGCGGACGGCAACATTTAAAGAATCAAGCGTTTCGCGCGCCTCACTAAAACGAGCATGGGCACTATCAAGATTTTCCTGCGCGGCCTCTATGCTGCCCGTCTCAAAATTCTGCTCAAGCGAACCAAGCAGCGAAAATCCTTCCTGCGCCGCGCCGAGCACTCGTCCCTGCAACAACGAAACCTGCGTAGGCGCGCGCTCGAGATACTTCACCGGAAGAATAAAAACAATTGCACATGCAGTAAACGCCAACAAGCGTTTCATAAAACCGCGCGGCGGATGTACAAGCGTATTCGCCATATGACTCCCCCACTCCCGCAAGATTCTGAAAATTGAACTCATCTGCACGCCAGCAAATCCGAAAGCTCGGTACACGCTCAATAACCCGATAATAACCAATTTCGTTGGAATCAGCACAATGCCTTTGATAATTGCGACTATTGATAGAATTACCTGTTCAAAGAGAACCGCAATTATTTTGCTTGTCTTCCAGGCAAAAAAAGTTACTCCTTTGAAAAACATTTCAACCATCACCAGCACGCCGTGCAGAAGCAAAAGAATGCCGAGCGGAATAGAAAGCAAAAACTCATATACCCACCGCAAGATGCCAAACAATATTCGCTTCAGAAAAATAAGCGCACTGGCTGACAACGAGCCAAAACCGGACCATTTTAAAGTAGTGGACTTCTCTTTTTTTGCTCCGGCTTCCGTTTTACTACTCTGAAGACGGTGGCGCAGTGAAAACTTCTTCTGTTTCTGGAGAAAATTAATGCGTACCGCGTCACGAACCGTGCCACGTAATGAAACCGCCTCGCGGCGAAGTCGAACCACTTCTTTTTTCCAATCTTCTACGGCTTCCTCTTTCTTCTCATTACGAATGACCTGATCCAATACCTCGTCCACCATCTCATCAACCTCTTTTTTGAGAGCAACTACATAGGGCGAGCGACGATGCTTCTGCATCGTTACTTTAATTCCCTCCGGCTTTTTTTTGGGTGCGCGAGAAGCCTTCATGCGTGATGTTGTTTTTTTTGCCTGTTTCGGAGGTTTTGTCGCAAGCTCTTCTTTTTTAACAGCCAATAACTGCCTGCGAGCAGTGTCCTCTTCATACAAAGCGGCGTGACGCTCTTTTCTCAATTGATAGGTACTTTTTTTCACGTGACCGTGATTTGATTGATCATGATGCGCGTCCCGCGTAATAGAAAAAGCAAGATGCGAATCGCTCTCTTTTGGTATTTTTTTTCGTGACACCGGTCCTGCATCTTTATTTTGTTTTTCAGACTTTTTTCTGGTCATTGGTCATAAAAACTAATGAACGCATTATACCACAAAACAGCACTTTCGCTCAAACAAAAAAACGGGTGTTTAATCCCGCTTTTTGACGGTATATTATTTGTTGTACGTGCGGACCGTTTCGTAAGCGGTCGCGCGCCAGGTGAAATATTTTGACCGCGCATAGCCTCTGTCGCGCAGTTCGTCCTGAAGTCGGTGTGAGCCGCCAAGCGCGTCAATCACCTTTGCCATCAGTCCGATATCTTTTGGATTGATGTACGCAGCTGCGTCTGCCATCACTTCGGGAATGCTTGAGGTCTGAGATACCACCGTTGGTACGCCTCGCGCGGCCGCTTCGAGCGGAGGCAGTCCAAAGCCTTCATATAAAGAAGGAAACACAAGCATCTTTGCACTGCGGTACAAGCCATCAAGATCCTTATCAGATACTTCTCCCGTAAAAATAATATCTTTTTTTATCTGCTCGTCAATAGATGAGTGCTGCGATGATTCGCGAAGTTGATTATAAAAATAGTCATCTTTGCCGACGAGCACGAGCTGCCAATTCCGATGATACTTCACCCGAAGCAACTCATAGCACCGCAACAACCGCTCGAGATTTTTATGCGGATATGCGCTGCCGACATATAAAAGATACGAACGCCGGATGTTAAAACGATCCGCGAGATATGACTCAAACTGAGGCGTGTTGGTAAAACGCTCCGTGCCGAGTACTAATTGCTCAACCCCTGGATAAATCACGTCTACTTTTTCACGATCAACCTTCAGGTGCTTAACTATATCCCGCTTTGTGTACTCAGATACCGCGATAACGCGCCGTGCCTTTGAAACAGCGCGTCGCAGGATGAATCGATACCCCTTGAGCTTAAGCGTATACTTCCACGGCGCGAGCGTTGTTGCGCGAGATTCCGGAAAATGAAGCACGATCAAATCATGAATGGTCACTACATACGGAACCGGACAAAAGATAGGCACATTGAAGTTGGTCCAGTGCATCAGCGAAACACCTGACGCATGAATAAGGCGCGGCATAACAATTTGCTCTTTGAGCGTATACCAGCGCGCGGTCGTGGTGACAATTTTAAAACGGCCGCGCGGAAGTTGTGCAGCAGCGTGCGCGGCGCCCTCAGGCAGCATAAAAAGCGTGTACCGATGTTCGTCTTTTTTATTTTCAGCGAGCGCGGCGATGAGTTCTTCAACGTACCGTCCAATACCTCGATGGCCGATCCCGTAGAGACGCGCATCAATGCCGATGTGCATATGTTCGTTGTGTTGATTCAATAACCGATAGCGTGCGTTGCGCCGTCTTTTCCCATGAAAAATGAGTCGTTCGTTCAAGTCCGCGCGAGCGAAGATCTTTAATATATTCAGGATCGCGGGCAAAAAGTGAAAACGCTTCAACTAATTCTTCGGGGTGATAGGGGTGCACATAATGAGCAGCTCCGTGCGCAATCTCACCGAGTGAGCTGTGCGGCGCGGTTATCACCGGCGTACCGCACGCCATTGCTTCTATAATAGGAAATCCGAAGCCCTCGTACAATGACGGATACACGAATGCTGATGCCGCGCTATACAGCGCGGGCAGGTGTGATGCGGGAACTTCATGAATGACCGCCACCCGCGACGCATATTTTGAACGGGCAACCGCTTGATAGAATTGTTTTGACTTCCATCCCCGATGTCCCGCAAATATGAGCACATATGCGTTCGCGACATCAGGTTCGCGGTCATTCCATGCCTCAAAAGCTGCTAATGTCATATGTGTGTTTTTTCTCGGCTCTATGGTACCGGCTTGCAGAATAATTGGACCGTCGGGAATGTGATATCGTTCGCGAAGCGCTTTAATCGTCGTTGAGTTGAGCACCGGACGGAACTGCGTCCCCAAACCGTGGTGAACCGCGTGCACGCGCTTTTCATCAATACCATACCGCTCAATAATGTCTCTGCGCGTGCTCTCAGACACTGCCACCACCGCCTTCGCCTGCTCGCATAAGCTACGCGGACGAACGAGATGGTGCCAGAGGTTCTGGGTGCGCGTAAAACACTCAGGCACTATTTCGAAAGAAAGATCGTGCATAGTCAGCACAGCGGGCACGTCTTTTGACCATGCGCTATAGAGTATGGTTGGGAAGAAAAGCACATCGCACCCGCCCACGAGCGAATCAATGTACGGCCACCGTCGAAAACGAAATGAAGCATTTAAAAATTTACTCGGAAATCGATATCGATACACCCGCACGTTCGACAACGTTTCCAACTCGTTAATGAAAACAGAAGCCGTGCTTCTAGTGTTGATGAACAGCTTCCACTCGTGCCCGCGGGTTGATTTAATCATATGTCGAAGCACTGCCTCCGCATACACCCGCACGCCGCCGCTTCCCTCAATGAGTACTCGTGCGTCTACACCGATAATCATAGCGACGCTGACTTATGTTCCACGTATTTTGAACGTACGTACGCTTCAAGATCACGCTCAAACCGCTCTTTAGAAAACTGCTGCGCGTGATTTCTGATTGCGTCGCGATCAAACGATTCTCTGCGCATGCGGATTACGCTATCAGCCAACGACTGCCAATTCTGCTCTTCGAACAGCGTGCCGGTCACGCCCTCAATCACCGTTTCGCGGGCGCCGCCGGCGTCATAGGCAATAACCGGTGTGCCGGCAGCCATAGCCTCAACCGCTGCAATGCCAAAATCTTCTTCCTGTGGATGAATAAATCCCTGTGCCGACGCCAAAATACGCTTCTTCATAGTATCGTCCGCGTTGCCAACGAACGTAACGCTCGGACCGGCAAGTTTTCTGAGCCGGTCGCGCTCTTCACCGTCGCCGACAATAACAAGAGGCATACGCAGGCGGTTGAATGCGCGAATCGCAAGATCAATTTTTTTATACGGCCGCAACCGTGAAACCATCACAAAATATCCCTGCTGTCGCATGTGCGGATAACCAGAAACGTCAACCGGCGGATACATAACATCGCTTTCACGGTTATAGTAACGCTTAATGCGATCCGCCACAAAATGTGAGTTTGCAATAAAATAATCAACGCGGCTTGCCGCGAGCTGGTCCCACATGCGGATGTTATTCAGCACAATCGGAAGTAGTTTCTTAATCAGCCAGCCGCCGCCGACCTCCTCAAGGTAGGTATGCGCATCGCTCCAGAGATATCTTGTCGGCGTGTGGCAGTAGCAGATATGTACTGAATTCGGCGGCGCAATGGCTCCTTTGCCGAACGCTGATGCTGAGGAAACAATGACGTCATACGCAGACAAATCAAGCGACTCGATTGCCGCGGGCATCAGGGACAAGTACCAACGAAGATGCGATCGCGAAAGTGGAAGATTCTGAATAAACGACGTGCGCACGTCCATATCACCAAAAAAATTCCCAATCCGGTCAGGATCGTGGACCAGTGTGTAGAGCGGAGCCTGGGGCCACAGCCGGTGCATTGACTGCACCACCCGTTCGGCTCCCCCAATTTGATTCAGATGATCATGTACGAGTGCGACGTTCATATTATGATGCGTTTTTGCCGGTCAATACGACCCATGGCGTACGAAGGAGAATAGTAATATCCAACAGCAAGCTCCAATTTTCAATATAAAACAAATCAAGCCGGGCTTCTTCAGTAAAACTCAAATCACTCCGTCCGCTCACCTGCGCAAGACCGGTAATTCCGGGTTTGATGCCAATAAGTCTACGCTGTGATCCTTGATACTGCCCTACTTCTTCAGGTTCGTGCGGCCGAGGTCCCACAAGGCTCATATCACCTTTTAACACATTAATAAAATTTGGCAGTTCGTCGAGACTCCACTTGCGCACAAAACGTCCCACGCGCGTAATGCGCGGATCATGCTTCATTTTGAACAGCGGGCCGTCATCGCGTTCGTTCATGCTTTGCAATCTTTGCTTCATTTTTTCAGCGCCGACAACCATAGAACGAAACTTATACAGTTTGAATTGCTTTCCGCTCTCACCCACTCGTTTGAGTGAAATAATCACCGAGCCGCGAGAATCAAAAACAACCGCAAGACTAACCAGAAGCCCGACAGGAAACAGAATAACGATGAGCAGCACTGACAAAAATATATCGAGCCCGCGTTTAACAATCCTGCCCCAGCCATCAAGCGGCGTGCGTTTAATGTGTATGAGCGGGACACCTGCAATTTCGCTTGCTGAGACATTATGCGCCTGTGCCTCGAACGTATCCGATGCGTAGGAAAAATCAAGATGGTTATCCTGGCACAGACGGACAAGTGAAATTCGATCCTCGCGCTCAATACCATACCCCGCATGAATAACCATATCTGCGCCGAAATTTTTTGCGATATTGAGCAACAACCCGCGTGAAGCATCATCAAAGACTCTGAAATGCCTGACCACGGAAAGCCCTGAACGCACATCATCCTTGAGCGCTCGGATAAAAGAACCTGCCTCAGCATCATTGCCAAACACCACGACGCGAATGACGCCTATCCCGCGGCGGTATAGTCTCCGTTGGATTGACCTGATAATCACACGACCAAGAAAAACAAATATAATGGCGGCGAGCCAGCCGAACAAAACTAAAAATCGCGACCCAAACAGCTCATGTCTGAAAAAGATAAAAAACACAATCGACACCAGTCCAGTTGAACAGCCTAGCACCACTTTTGAAAATTCTTCAGCAAGCCTACGGGGACGACGAATCACATACAGCCCCGCAAACGCAAAAATAGGCAGCCACACCAAAGCCACCAGTCCGACAATCTGAATATAATGAGAAAACGTAATTTCAAATATGATCGGACGGACATCAACCAAGAAAGTTTCGTACCGTAAAAAATAAACCGCACTACCTGCGGCAAGCAGCATCAAAAAATCAACCGGTACTAGAATAAAACTAAATAGCAAGTCTGATCGTTTCATAGATCGATAACAAAAAAGACCTACAGAGGCCTCTCCATAATGACAGTATGCATAGCGGATAGGGTGACCGATAAGCCGAATTCTGTACCCGCCGAACAAGTCGGCAGGCGACGACCATCTATCTAAGGCGTACGATTGCTCGGACGCTCAAACGGGCTACCAAATTTGCCCTTTCACCGGGTAGGGTTTGCCTCTTCTTGCGTGTCGCCACACAAGCGCGTGGTCTCTTACTTTGCCCACCGAAGCAACACGTCGCCGTGTCGCAAGGACGGGCTCTCCCGCGCGAAGGCGGGACCGCGATTTCACCATTACCTGTATCCGCCCAAAGGACGGACCATCGGCTGTATACTTTCTGTTGCACGTGCCCTGGCTTCTCAAACGAAGAAAAAACTCGAGATTTTTTCGCCGCTTGATTATACCGGTCGCTGTTAACGATTACCCATCTTATGAACGCTTACGCGTCCATTGGTGTTCGGACTTTCCTCCCGCCAAAACCAGCTTTCCGCGAATTCGCGAAGCGAACAAGCGAGTGGTCTTGGGCGGGCGATCGTCTGGTCTCCCTATCCGCCATACATACCCTGTTAGTGAACCATTTTTGTATACCTACCATATCAGAAATTGCCAATAAAGTCAAGAAAACGAAGCATTATCAAGCGCTTTGTTCACCAGCGCGTCAGCCTCGGTATTGTGCTCCCGAACCGTATGGCGAACCGAGTACTTTTTCAGAGTACTGAGTATATTCCAAGCACGCACAAAAAGAGGCGCTAAGTCCTTATTTTTAACTTTGTACTCTTGATTAAGTTGCTTCACGATCAATTCACTGTCCATAACAATTTCAACTTCCCGCGCGCCGAGTGATTGTAGTTTTTCAAGCCCTTTAATAAGCGCCTGATACTCGGCCTGATTATTAGTTGCACGGCCGATATATTTTGAAATCGTAGCAACTTTTTTTCCGGCGCCATTAATAATAACCACTCCAACACCCGCTGGTCCCGGATTACCACGCGATCCTCCGTCTGTGTACATGGTGTATGGCATATTATGACGTGTGTTTAATATCAAGTAATTTCAACTGCATTGATTCTCTCCCCTGCCACACGTTAGTCTGCACTTCGTATGCAATGTCGACGATATCCCCTGGATTCAAAACATCTTTCCACTGTTCGCCAAACCCGAACGCAATAGCGGTCAGGAATCCGTCGCCAACGGAAAATTTAATTCGCATATGCTTTCCATCTGTGCCAACTAACGACACGTCCGCGACGCGAACACCCATGCTGGCAAAAACAGGACGAGGATTACCGACACCAAACGGAGACAGAGCTTCAATCCCTCGCACAAGGCCCCACTCCACCTGCTCAAGCGGCATCTGTACGTCAATGGTTAGTTTGCGCGTCAAATCGTCGTCGCTCAGTTGTTGTTCCGCTATACGGTTCATAGCATCAACAAACGGTTCGAATAATTCAACGCTTTTGAGCGTGAACCCGCACGCTCCCTCGTGTCCGCCGAACCGCTCTAAATATTCACTGCACTGCTGAAGCGCCTCAGTAATATTAAAACTCGGGATACTGCGGCCCGAGCCGGTCAGTTTTCCCTCAACGTCAGTCACTACGAGCGAAGGCCTAAAGAGCCTATCGGTGATGCGTCCACTAACCAAACCAACCACTCCGGGCTGCCAATCATCTCCACGTGCCCAGAGCACATGCTTACCCTCTTTCTTTTGAGCTTCAGCCTGAGGCAACGCCTCTCTGAGCATGCGTTCAGTTTCAGACTGCCGTTCAATATTTGTCCGGTTGAGCGCTTCAGCGTATGGCCGGGCTTCGCCAACGCTATCATACCCGAGCAGAGCAAACGCGTTGTTTGCATGATCAATCCTACCCGCCGCATTCAAGCGAGGACCAACAACAAAACCAATTTCGTACACGCCAAGCTCGCGGTCAACTTCAGCCGATTCGATAAGCGCCTGCAAACCCGGACGGCGCGATTTATTCAGCACCACCAAACCGAATGTTACGAACACTCTATTCTCACCAACAAGCGGCATCATGTCCGCGACCGTGGCAATTGCTACCAAATCCAAAAACCACTTCTCGTGTCCGGCCGGAAGGTCAAAAGTCTTCCAAAGCGCCTGCACAGTTTTAAAGACTACTCCACATGCGGCTAACTGCTTGAATGGGTATGTTTCTCCAGAAAGATGCGGATTCAAAATCGTATACGCGTCAGGAAGCTTTGATGGCTCCTCATGATGGTCAATGATAATGACATCAACTCCCTTCTCCGCGGCATGGGCAACTTCTTCTACATTACTGGTACCGCAGTCAACAGTCACAATCAAGGTAGCACCTTCTTTCGCAATATAATCAATAGCGTCTTTATTCAAACCGTACCCTTCTTTTTCCCGATGCGGAATATAGACGTCAACCTGCTCGATGCCAACCTGTCGAAGCGTCTCAACCATGAGCGTTGAAGAAGTAACACCGTCAGCATCATAATCACCATATACGTACACGCGCTCTTTCTTTTCTTTAGCATCGCGTATGCGATCCATAACGCGTTGCATGTTTCGAAACAAAAACGGATCATGTACATCCTCATACCGTGGATTCAAAAAAGGCTCAACATCCTCTGGTTTGAATCCACGACGCTCCAGTATGCGCACAACAAGGGGGTGTGCCCCCTTGTGATCCGAATCCTTGATCGGCGCATCAATTACCTCTTGTACGTCCCAGGCTTTCATGCGTTATAGTGTTGAGGAAAATTCTGAAGACTTTGAACGCATCCGCATAAACGCATCATAAACAAACGTCCGCGCTATAAGCGCAATTGGCGCAGCAATAAATATACCCACAAGCAGTGCGAGAACTCCCAGAAGCCCGACAATACCCAACACGATGTGAAGCCCGAGTAAATCCCATTTGTAACCCGCGGTCATCACCGAACTCTGCCTCATCGCCTGTAAAGGGCCCATATTCCGATCAACCACTAAATATGTCGCAAACTGGAAACGAAGAGCCCAGACAATACCAGGAATGATGAACAAGATAAGTCCTGCAATAACCACCAGTGCAAGTAGTATTTTTACGGCCAGATATTTGAAAAATAATTTTGCGTATCGGTAAAAATCAACATAAGAAGCATTTCCCGTCCTCACGAACGAAAGCGCTAATTTAAGAAATCCGATTTCCAGAATAATACCAATAACGCCGGATAGAATATTTGCGATGATAATTGCAATTTCATTTTCTACGCGCGCGAGTGCGAGCACGGCTCCCGGAATACTGCTCCCAATGACAACAATAAGCATCGCACCAACAAAAAACCAGAAGTGCGTGGTCACTATTTTCCATCCGATGCGGAGAGATTCGCCGATTGAAAATATCATTGGGTACATGCGATTACTGCGTGTCCTCATCTTCTTTAGGATTGAGCCCGAGCTCGTCCTTAAGCGAATTAATTGATCTACCAATAAAATAAGTGACTAACACCACGATGATAGTCACCACAAGCGCGTATACGAATTTTGCGAGAATACTGTCAGGCGTGCCAAAAAAATTAACGCGCTTGAACAAATCCTGAATGGCGCTATTCCACGCAAGCGCGGCAACGAGTCCGAATCCTGCGGTCATCAGCGTGCTTAGCTTCTCTAAAATTTCAAGACGAAGGTTTTTCTTTGGCATGCTATCTAACTTTTTTAATGGTATGCTTCGGCGTGCGCTTAAGCGATAAAATATCACTGCGCTTTAGAATTCCCTCTTGCGCGCCAACTTTGCAAATGACCGATTCCGCATTCGTCATTCCCACATCAAGTGCAAACCCCATGTCGGTCATGGTACCCATCATTAAACCGCTTACAAACCCAGAACCGAATGAATCGCCGGCGCCGGTGCTCTCGCGCGCCTTAATAGACTTGTCGGCGCTCATAAAAATTTTCTGAGTGGCATCAGCGCAGTAAACACCCTGTTTCCCGTCAGTAATCAAAACAATATCAGAGCCATGAGCGAGTAGTGCGTCCAGAAGATAAGTCGGTTTATCTTTAACTTTCTTTTTGCCGTTGGCGCTGACAAGTCCCAAAGCCTCATCGCGGTTGAGAAGCAGGACGGTACATCGCTTGAGGTAGGCAGAAAGGCCTGTCAGCCCTTTCTCAAGCTGAGCGCTTCCCGGATTCCACGCCCATTTAATATTCCGCTCGTGCGCGGTTTTAGAAATAGCGTCAATCGCCTTCTTCCAGTGCGGTCCCGAAAATGATGTCGTGTAAAACCATGAAGCACTCGTGATGCTTCGTTTTGGCTGATATTGATACGACTCATTTGCGCCTCTTTCAACGATCGCTACGTGGTCATGCGCGTCGCCCGCGACCGTCAGCACTGAAAAACCAGTCTTCTCTTTCATATTTCGCATCACCAGCGAGGTTGAAACTTTTTCATCTTTGAGACGATGCTCAACAGCAGTTGCATCATCGTCATCACCCAGCGAAACAGCGGATGCGGACGTAAAGCCCATTCGAGAAAAGGTGACCGCGCTATTCAGCGCGCCGCCGCCGAGCGTATGCACGGAACGAACCGCATTTATCTTTGCGCCGTATTCAAACGCAATCAACTTTTTGCGCGTCATTTCGCCTTTTGGATTATCAAGCACCATCGCGTCAGCGCTGTCTACAAAAAGAAAAATGTCACGGACCGCGGCTCCGAATGTAATAACGTCAAAACCCATAGTTACAGTGACCCTTTCCGTCTGAAAAATATAATTGTAATGAGTATCAGCGCAAAAATACCGCCAAAAATAGCCCACACAATCGCTGGTGTGTGGGCATATGGAAGCCCCTCGATATTCATGCCATAAATTCCCGAAAGCAATGTCAACGGCAATAAACCGACCGAAAAAATAGTCAGGACTTTAATAACCTCGTTAGTCCGCTGCGAAATGAGCGACTCGCTCACATTATGCAAACTGTTCATAACATCAATATGAGATTCAGTGATAGATTGAATGCGCATCAACGTGTCATTAATATCGTCAAAGTATACGGATAGTTCTTTTTTAAGGTATGGATTATCTGATTTCACCAGCGTCATCACCACGACGAGCTGCGGGCTGATAATCCGCTTAAGTCGAATTAAGTTACGCTTGACCAACGCAATGTTCCACACTGTTCGCTTACGCATGTCTTCACTATAAATATCTTCTTCAATATCACTAATCTGCTGACTCATTTTCCGGACGACCGGCCAACATGCTTCAGTCAGCATATCAACGATTTCATACAGTAGAAATGCAGGCCCGTCTTCCATATACTCCATACGTGCCGCTTCTTCATTTGATAATTTTTCAAAAAGGGTTTCAAGACGCTTGTTCTTACCTTTTGCAATAGTCACTAAATAATCCTTACCGAGAAATACATCCATTTCAAACACGTGAATTCTTTTTTCCTCTTGATCATAATCTGGAAAATGCAGCACCATAAACAGATAATCCTTGTAGAAATCCGTTTTTGGCTGCTGAGTACCGCCTTCAATATCTTCATAATCCAACTCGTGAAAATCAAATTCTTTTTGGAGAAATGGAACTGTCGTGTCGTCGCTCGCGTCGAACACGTGCCAGACATACTTCTTGTGTTCTATCGTTTGGTGCATAACGTAGTGTTTTATTTTTTGTGTTTTATTTTTTTACTGACAATGGTATTGATGATGAGGTAACCAATCGTTCCGACGCCAATTGCGACGAGCAGTGCGATAATCGTGGCAAGCCACACATTGCCAAGATGCCAAAAACCGATCGAAACAGACTCCTGAGCCTCACCCAATCCACCACTGCTATCACTGACCGTTAATGTTACTGTGTAATCTCCGGTGCCACCAAATGAATGTGTCGGACTTTTTGTTTGAGACAATTTTCCGTCACCAAAATCCCACAGATAGATGAACGATTCATCGGCGCCTAAAATATCAAATGTCCACGTGTTCCAACTTTTTCTGCTTTTCGCAATAACAAGGTCAATCGCGTGGTCCGCGTCAGACTGGTCAGGAAAAGTGTATTCAACTTCTTCAAGCGTAAACTCTTTATCCGCGTCCTCTGTAAGCGCGGGCTCTTGTGTAACTATTGATGTCGGCTGTTCCGAAGCTGTATCGATTGGTTCAGCGGCAGCGGAAGTCGGTTCCGAAATGCTCTCTGCCGGCTCAGGGGCAGAACCCGGCACACTCGGATCAAACGGCGCCGGATCTTGCGCATCGGGAATGCCGTCGTTATCGTCGTCTGTGTCGACGTTATTGCCGATACCGTCACGATCTATATCGTACTGTTCAGAGGGATTAAGAGGAAAAGCATCCGCCCCATCTAGAACACCATCTCCATCTGTGTCGCGCTTGAGCGGATCTGTGCCGTTAATGGTCTCAACGCCGTCATTAATACCGTCATTGTCATCATCAAAATCCTCAGTATCAGGTACTCCGTCACCGTCTGTGTCTTTGTTTACCAAAAAATTAGCAACTGAGGCTTTGTTATTACCTAAAACACCGTCCGAAGGATCAACATTAAAAATTTCAGCTGATACGGTGTAATACCCTTCCGAAGGCTCCCAATCAACGAATACTGTCGAGCTCTTTCCCGCAAGTACCGAGAAAGGTTGTTCTGAACCAACGGTGTTCTCATTGACTAAAAAACGCACTGAGCCGCGTGCATCAGATTGGCCGACGTTGGTAACAGTTGCATAGATGCGAATTATCTCTCCTACGTACGGATATTTATTTGAAAAACTTATATCAGACGAAGAAATAGAAACATCAACTGCGGCGGCGGCAGAACCAGGCACCAACAGCAACATACCAAGAACAAACAACAATCGCTTAATCATATGCCTATCTATTATACTAAAAAAAGGTGCCCGGAATCAAGCAGTAAAAAAAGGGGTTATCCCTTTTTTTACTATTCAATAACAATGTCCTCAATAACTACCGGCGTGTTTGGGCGATCTCTGCCATCGCGATCAACTTGTGAAATTGCATCTGCGATATCTTGTCCGTCAGTCACCTGGCCGAATACGGTGTGTTTCCCATCAAGCCACGGCGTTGCCTCTGCAGTGACAATGAAAAACTGAGATCCGTTTGTGTTTGGTCCCGCATTAGCCATCGCGAGCGTACCGCGTACAATCTTATGGTCATTAATTTCATCATCAAAGAAATAGCCCGGCCCACCGGTACCATCATTATTCGGATCACTGTCTTTTGATAGTGGGTCGCCGCCTTGAATCATAAAGTCAGGAATGACCCGATGAAACGAGACTCCGTCATAAAAATCACTTTTTACAAGCTTTAAGAAATTATTAACGGTCTTGGGCGCATCTGCATCAAACAATTCTACCGTGACATCGCCCATTGAAGTTTTCAGGGTAACAACGGTATGTTCGGCCGGAGCCGTCTCGGTCATAGTGTCGTCCATGGTTTGTTCTTCATTAATAACAACTTCGGCATCTGATTCAGCTGAGTTATCCTGCACCTGCAGCATCTGATCAGATTGCGTATTTAGGTTTCCCGAAGGAAAAACCGATGATTCTTTTTCTTGCGTGCAACCTACCAGCACCAAAGCTGATGAGGCAAGCAAAAGCGATATGTGTGCTATACGCATATTATTCAAAAGTTACTGGAATTTCTAAACTGTCTTCATTATCCGCCCCTTGATTTACTATCACGCTAACTGTGCCGGATGGCGCGCTCGGCGCATCAAAAAGAAGCAACTCGCCAAAGGTATATCGATTCTCTCCCTCTGAGAGTTCATACGATGACTTCTTTTCAGCAATAACCGACCCGCCATCTCCGCGCAGCTGGAGTGTGAATGTCTGGTCATCGCTTACTAAATTGCCTTTGACCAAAAGCGGGCTCGTGACCTTGGCACTCGGTTGAGGACGCGTCACTGAAACCATACCACCATCTGAAACAACCGGCTCACCTTCTTCCGCTAAGCCCGAAAGTGCTTCACCTGATGCCTCATCAGGATGCACTACCGCAGGTTCGTTCCCTGCCTGTTTCATGCCTAAAGCAACCAAAAGAATAATCATGAACGCAGTAATCCATATATATCTCGACATACACAATGATCTTAATAACAAGAGAATAGTACTAGAATATCACGCACCACAGTGGGGGTCAACGAACTTGACAGCACTATTAAGAAACAGTACGGCACGTGATATATTTAAAACAGTACTTTAAATATACACTCTCAAAAAATCGCGCTCATAATTTCAGCACTGAGCCAAACCAGGAGAGTTGATTATGTTAAAACAGCACGCTGAGCATTGGCTCAATCAAAACGCCAGTTCTATCAAAATTGGCGTTACGGTTGCAGCTGGTCTGTTGCTCGGCGCACTGCTCGCACTCAGATTCGTCTGAACACCCCCTCGGTACCTGATCGGTGCCGGGGGTTTTTTTAGAAATCACCAATTTCTTTTTTGAGCGTATTTTCAACGGTCCAGGAATCAATCGTCCAAACCAGCTTGCTGTTCTCGCGGCCGATATAGTACTCTTCAGCATCTTCGCCAATCTTATCACCCACAATAAGCGCGTCTTTTTCCCCGGTCTCAAAACCAAGCTCAATGCGAATATCCTGCGGCTTGCCGACAATGCCCGCGTTTTCTTTGCTCACCTCTTCGTGAATATCAGCCGCGAACATATCTGATAATTGCGCCAAAATAGGGCCAACCACTTCGTCTGATGAATCTTTTGAGAACGGCGTTACCTGTTTCCAGCCATCACCGGTCTTTATCAGTGAAATATCAACATCGTTGTACCGCCAGTCAATGGAGGTTACCTTCAACGGATCAAACACCCACACCCGCTTATCGCGCCAGTCAGTCCGATTGAATACCGGCCTGATATTGCGCGTCGAAAGATATACGTTATCTGAATCAGCATGACGCATGTATGTTGAACTGAAACCAGGACCCTCTTTGCCAATAATAGCATCAACCACTAGTGTATCGTCCTTCCACGCTTGAATATTCACTCCGAGGTTATCAACTTGGAGTTCCTCGTGCTTTTCAGAATTGCGGCTCGCGAGCTCGCCTCGTGGCATGTTCTGAAAAATATCGAATAGATCCGTAATGTAGTCAGGATTCACTAAATAGTCGCCCTTGTTTGCAACCACCCATTTTTCGCCATCTCTGCGCTCGAGAATATTTTCGTACAAGCCGTTCACCCCCACCACTCTGATTTTTGTCAACTTATCTGGATTTGAAATACCAAAAAAACTTGCGGGGTTGCGTTTATTCTTTCCGCTCGAGAGCCCTTGTGCAATACCCATAACAATGAGCAGCGCAGCAAGTACGCCAAGCAGAATAAATACTTTTTTAAAACGTTGTGGGGTGGATTCAGCCATACGCTAGAGCATCATCTTATTTTTCTTCCGACGGGCAAATCTGAACAGGCCGTACGCCGCAAATAGCGCGGAAATACCAATAACATTAAGCCACTTCACGACGTTCTTGTTTGCTTCAGACATTTCTTTGAGCGGACGGTCGGTCACTGATTTTGATCGAATTGCAATCAATGACTCATCGCTCGTGAGCGCGTCAACCATATTTTGGAAAAAAAGCGCATTTGACTCAAATCGCTGCAAATTTGCATCGAGTGGAAAATCTGCATCACCAACAACTATCAAACGCCCTTCGTCTGTGGAGGATGAATATTGTTCAATTTCATCACTGGTGGGAGGAGCTTCCTTTTTAACACCTTTGTCATCGGTCTGTAGTTTTCCTGGAATTTCGTCCTTGCCGAACAAACTGTCAAAATGTCCTGAAATCATGGTCGCCAGTACCAGCGACTTTTGTGTCCCCTCTTCAGGCGCTTCTATGGAACGAGGATTCAACTGAAAATCACCATCTTGAATCCACCCCTGCGCGGTGGTACGAACCAGATCAGTATACTCCGTGCCGTCAGGTAATTTCTCTTCCAATACTTCAACCGTGCTCACCCAGGTAAGCACGAGTGATTCAAGTTTATTTACTACCGCTGAGTCAGGATTAAACCCAGCTTTTGGAACCTTTATCCAAAACGGATATGGCGAAAAAAACTGAACTTGATCTGTTCTGAATGCGGCCAGCTCATTCGACGCATCAAGCGCGAGATTCTTATTGAGGCGCACGCCCCACTGCGCAAGCAGTTCGCCCATGCCGGTCGTAAGTTTTTCAACGGTCAGTTCAGCGCCGTTGATTTTAGTACCCTCAGCAAGCACCAGTACATCACCGCCGCGCATCAAAAATTGGTCGATGACATACTGTTCGCGCTTCGTAAGCTGCTCTTTGACGCCCGGAATGATGAGCGTGTCAACATTCTCAGGAATCAAGTCACCAGTTTCAATGTTAATATCGCGTACGCGGTACTGCCGCTGTAGAAAATTATCAATACGTGAAAGATCGCTCTCTCGACCCCATGCTCCCCTGCCACTCAAAAAAGCAACCGTTGGAACCTCGTCTCTCGTCACTTTACTGATGGCAGCCGCAAGATCATACTCCAGAGTTGCGGTATCTTGCACAATCGGAATAATTTCCTGCTCATCTCCATAAAACACCGCGATACCGAGATAGCCGTTCGTCACCTGATATTTATCTTTTTCCACCACATTAAACTGCAGCGTCGGAATACCGATGCCGCGCGCTTCCTGCTCGATGTCAGGATTTGCGCTCGGATCCAAATAGGTCACCAGCACGTTGCCGCCGGATACGGTTTCAAATTCAGACAAAATATCACGCACGTCCTGGTTTTTGTTCAAAAGGTATCCGGGCAGCTCTTCGGTAAAATACGCTTTGACATTCACAACGTCGTCGAGTCCAGAAAGCATGGTCTTGGCGGTATCTGAAATGCTGTAGTCCTTATTTTCTGTTACATCCCAACGTCCGAAAAACTGTACTGAAAAAATATTGAGCACCAACACAATGACCGAAACAATCGCGATTGACGCAAAAGCGGTGGCTTTGTTCACTTGTTTTTTTGAATCAAATAATCCCATATAATCTATCGCCAGTTACGCGAGCTGATTGACTGCACATTGAGATACAAAAAGAGCGCGGTGAATGAAATATAATACAGAAGATCGCGCGTATCGAAAATACCTTTGACAATGCTGTTGAAATGCGTGGCGCTCGAAAGAAACTGGACAATGCTCGCAATCGGTCCGGTCACGAATGAGAGTACGTTATTGCTGCCGATGAAAAAAATGACAAACAAGCTAGCGAGCGACAAAAGAAACGCCACAATTTGATTTTTGGTAAACGAAGAAACGAGCAAGCCGAACGATACATAGAGCGCGCCGAGCAGTATTGCGCCTGCATATCCCGCAATCACCACGCCGGTATCAATATCACCAAGAACCGCAACTGTCACCGGAACCGAAACACTGAGCAAAAGCACTAATAACAGGAACAGCATTGCAGAAAGGAATTTCGCGATGACCACTTCCCAATCTCGGACCGGCAACGTCAGTAAAAATTCCATAGTGCCGGTTTTCTTTTCCTCAGCCCAGCTGCGCATAGTCATCGCCGGAGCGAGCAAAAGGAACATCCACGGAAGCAGTCCGAACCACTGGCGCATGCTCGCCTGTCCGGTCAGGAAAAACCGCTGGAAAAAGAGCCAGTTGACGACTACCAAAAACACAGCCACAAAAATATACGCGATTGGACTGTTGAAATACGACACAAATTCACGCTTCAGGAGCGGCTTTATATTTCTGATACTTGCTTTAATAGGTGCGCTGTTCATAGATTATGATTCCTCGCGAGTAAGCCTTCGGAAGACGTCCTCAAGATTTTCCTGTTTTCGATAAAGTTCCAAAAGCGCCCAGTTGTTCGAAACCGCGCTGCGGAATATGGACTCGCGCGCATCGCCGTCGCTGGATGACAACTCAATACTGAATCCAACAACGCCATTCGGCTCTTCATCAACCACGCTGACGTTCTGCACGTGGCGGTACTCTGAAAGTGTTGACCGGACTGTATCGCGATGGCCTCTTATTTTTGCATACACAACTTCGCGTCCCGCGGTCTGTGCGGTCAGTTCGCTGGTGGTTCCCTGCGCAACAATGCGTCCGTTATTAATAATCACCACGCGCGAACAGGTAGCCGTTACCTCTGGCAAAATGTGCGTTGAGAGAATAACGGTCTTTTCTTGACCGATGCGCTTGATTAAATCGCGAATTTCAACAATCTGGTTCGGATCAAGACCGCTCGTCGGCTCATCAAGTATTAAAATGTCAGGATTATGAATCATTGCCTGGGCGAGTCCCACGCGCTGGCGATACCCTTTTGAAAGCGCGTCGATTGATTTGCCAATAACATCCTTTAAGCCACATACGTCAACCATATGCCGAATCGCGCCGGTGTGCTTGTCTTTCGGAATCTGGCGCGCTGAGGCGACAAACCTAAGATATTCATACACTTTCATCTCGGTATACAGAGGGTTTGTTTCCGGAAGATATCCGATTCTCTGTCGAACTTGAAAAGAATCATCAACCGCATCAATATCATCAACTTTTACCGTTCCAGAAGTCGGCGAAATAAACCCGGTGATAATTTTCATTGTGGTTGATTTTCCAGCCCCGTTCGGCCCAAGAAAACCCAGTACCTCGCCATCACGAACATCAAAACTCACTCCATCAAGCGCTTTTTGTTCTCCATACTGCTTTGTCAGATTTTGGACTGAAATCATGTATTTCTATCTTGGTTTCACTGGCAAAAAAGAATATCCCCCTTCTGAGATATTCCATTATAGCCAAATTGTCGAGCAGGTACAATGTTATTTTGGGAAAACTTGTGGATGACCGCCAGATCTAAAAAAGCTTCATGAATGAGTCAATCTTCTTCACAAAACGGCGGATGCGGATGCCCGCCCACAGTGAGGCAAGACCAATGAGCGCGAAAAAGAAAGCCGCCAGCAGTACAAGCAGACCGGGATAAAAAACAACCAGCAGGCCAAGCGCGATAAGCAGAACTCCCTGCGTCAAAAAATACGCATAGAGGCTGTGTGATGAACGGCGAGCTTCGTGAATTATTTTTATTTTATCCATGTATCTAGTATACCATTACAGTTCCGCACTGTCCAAAATAATAGTGGTCGGTCCGTCATTTCGAATACTGACATCCATATACCCGCCAAACTCACCCGTTGCGACCGTTACTCCGTACCCGCGAATTGCCTCAATCATCTTTTCATACACGCGCGTGCCGGTCTCAGGATCAGCGGCTTTCACAAAACTTGGACGCCTGCCTTTTCTACAATCTGCATACAGAGTGAACTGAGAAATCAGCAGAATCTCGCCGCCAACATCCAAAAGCGACTTATTCATCTTTCCTTCATCATCTTGAAACACGCGAAGATTGACGATTTTCTCAGCCATCTTCGCTACCAACGATTCATCGTCGTTCTGCCCGACGCCGAACAGTATATTAAAACCGCGCCCAATGGACCCAATTTCTTTTCCCTCGACTGCGACGCTTGATTGTGTAACTCGTTGTAGGACTGCTTTCATACTGAATTATCATATCAAATATTGAAGTAAAAGCATAAATACTTGACAATTACACTAAAATGTGCTTTAATGTCAATAATGCAACCGATCTTTTCACCCCTCTCATAGGAGGTATACATGCAGTTTCGCACGCTGTTCGCCGGTCTCATGTTCGTGGTCTTGGTCCTCGGCCGCGGCATCGCCTACGCCGACAGCTTCCAGGTCACAGTCTCGGACAACAAGTCCGAGAACTCGGACATCACCATGATGGCCGAGTGGCTCGCCTACCCGCATCTCTACTCCCTCAAGCCCCTGGGCCCAGGAGCAGGCGTGCTCGGGTATGAGCACGACGCGCGCACCGTGATGTACAGCCGTACCGGCGATCCCACGCCCAAGCTCGAGCGTACCGGCATGGTCCTCTGGACCATGTTCCGCGACTACCGCATCACGAACGCCGGCGAGCTCGACGCCTTCCGCGACCGGATGTACCTCGGTTTCGCGGTCGACTGGCTGAACTCGCGCAGCGAGTACAAAGGCCAGTCCGCCGTGGACTGGGTCGCCGGGTACTTCAACAAGGAGCCGGCGCACATCGTCGCCTGCTACCATCTCTGGGTCGCGAATAAGCGGCTCGCGGAGATGATGTTGGCGCAGAACACCCACCTCAGCTCACGCTGACTCTCGACCCCCGTGACTTCAACGAAGTTGCGGGGGTTTTTCTTGAAAAAAACAAAAAACAGGAGTACCGTAAAAAACCGCCCAACCGAAAGGAGGTATATCGTTCTTTTTTGTCTCCCCCATACGAAAGCAGGAAATGATGGCACCCCATCGAAGCACATTCACATTCGGGCACGCCGTCGGAATCGCGTGTCTAGCGCTCATCCTCGTCGCGCTCTACATCGAGGTATTCAGCAAGTGGTGAACTCCAAACGGGTCTGTCCAAACAAGACAGGCCCGTTTTTTTATTGCAGTTCCTCAATGAGTTTTGCAAAAACCGTTTCAGGATTTTTCTTTAAAGTCACCACTTCGTACACAGCTTGCAGAACCGGTAGTCGTAATTTTTCGCGCAGTGCAAGCTTATGGAACGCCTCGGTCGCGGCAATACCTTCAACCGTCTCGCGTACCACGTGCGCTGCCTGCGACGGTGTCTTGCCTTTGCCAAGCTGTTCACCAAAACGGCGATTTCTGCTTCCCTTCGCAAAACTGGTTCCAACACTGTCGCCGAATCCCGCGAGCCCATACACCGTCTGCTCTTGTCCACCTAATTTCCAAATTAGACGTGACACGTCTCTAAACGCTTCGGTGAAAATCCATGCTCGTGTATTGTCCGGCATGTCCAGTCCGTTCATAATGCCGCTCACTACCGCAATCACGTGCTTGCCCACGCCCGATAGCTCTACGCCGACCACGTCCCTAGTCTCAAACACATGAAACCAATCACTGGACAGCGCACTGAGCGCGCGCTTGGTGTATGCGTTCGCTTTTTCAGAAGCTATCATAGCGGCTGTGTGCGCGCCTTCCGCGACTTCCGGCGCGAGCGTCGGTCCGGACAGTGCAAACGTCTGATTGCGAAAATTCGCGGGCAATTCTTCTTTAAGCACCTCAATCATGGTTTTAAGCGAATCACCCTCAAGCCCCTTGGCAACGGTCACGATCACGCAATTGCGCGGCAAGTGGTCCGCAATTTGCATGGCAACGTCACGCACGGCGCGCGAAGCAACCGCAATAATCAAAACGTCCGCGTTCGCGACCGCGCGCTCAATCGAACCTTCAGCGCGAATCGTCTGCGGCAACTCCAATTTCTTGAGCGAACGCGGGTTCTTATGCTTCTTTGTAATAGCGTCAACGACGTTTCCTTCAATATCCCAAAAAGTGACTTTAAACTTATTCGCGGAGAGCACCATCCCGAGCGCGGTTCCCATTGCGCCTGCTCCTAAAATTGTTGCGTTTGCGTGTGGCATTATGTGTTTGTGTTAATGGGTATACTCTTTGATAACGCGAGCTGCCATCGGCACCTCGTCCGTAAATATATCATTGATTCCGGCATCAAGAAAGTGCCGGACGCCGTGTTCGTGATTAGGGACGCCGCCCATAAAATGAAAACCCATGCGCTCGTACCGCTCGCGGAGTTTTCTCAGCCGAGGGACCGGATACAACAGATTGAATACGGGTTCGGTCCACGGGCGGCCCTCAAGCCATCCGGTAAACCCACCCCAGCTCTTCGTCGGTTTCTTGAACCGGGAAATCGGCGGAAACTCAAATAATTGCGCAATCTTCAGCTGCGGAAATTTCGGTTGCAGCATAAGCGCGTGTTTAATATTTTGATTATAGCCAATAAGGTGCACCTGATTCCACATTCCCCGTTCCGCAATAAAACGCGCAAGCGTTTCGGCGATGATTGGATTTGGCTGCTTGAGCTCTAGAAAAAAAGGCGTGCTTCTGCGTTCAATATATTCAAACAACTCTTCAAGGATGGGGATGCGTTCAGCGTTTGTGCCGCGCCGATCCATAAATTCCGCATACTCAGTTTGAGAAAGAATCATGTCCCGTCCGCTTTCATCTTGCGCAATATCATCATGGTGCACAATTATTTCACCATCAGCGGTCAGCCGTATATCTGTTTCAATACCTTGAGCGCCGTGCGTAAACGCGGCGTCAAACGCGGCAATAGTATTTTCGCGGACGCCCGACCGGGCGTACCCGCGATGCGAAACTAGCATATAACACCATCATAGCACACTCCCTCATTCTGACCATAAATAAACGGCTCACGAAGATTGTGAGCCGTTTGCGGCCGAAATGAGCCGTTTAGGTCTCCGAACGTCGCGGTGCGCGCAACCGCGGTCGAATGACTATGGTTCTCTTTTTGAGCTCCTGTTGTAATCGAAGCTCAACAGGACCGTCAGGATCAACGCGATCATTGCAGTTGACCATGAGCATATGGTCACCGTCAGACCACTGGGCCTGCACGTGCCTCCACGCGTGCCGCTCAAGATCAACTGAGAAGAAGATGAAGTGACCCGGGTCAGTAATCTCTTCCTGCTGCATGATAGCGGCGATGATTGCGGGTTCATTGCCGCGTGTTGACGCGTGGTCGCGATGCATACCGGTGAAGAAATACGTCCGCTGATTGTCGTGTCCGTAGAGCACGCACTTCATCACCGGCGACGCGCCAAGATGCGGTACGAACGGATACATGGCAGTTTTGAACACCGGTTCCGGCGCTGGGGCGTGCTTCTCCAGCTGGTGCTCCTCAAAAAATGGATCAAACGGAGCAATGTCCAGCGTGCCGTCCACAATCCGCACCCACCCGGTAATATGCACCAATCCGCTCTCTTCATCAATGTCGTAGCATGCTTCAAAAAGCTCAACATGGTGAGGAGGCAGCGCATCACAGCTGAGACATGTCTCAAGCTTGATAATCTGCGTCTCGATTGGGTCAAGTCCAAAACGGTTGCAGATGAGCGCGATGTAGTCTTCATCGTCGAAACCGATATTTGTCTGCGCTACTGCGTATATCGCGTACTCGGGCCACAGCACGACACGGAGCTTGTCGTACACCATTTTGTACTCAAGTCCGGGATCTTGGTGCACCAGCATCTTATACATTTTTCCATACACAACAGGAGTATCCATAGCGGTACCCTCCCTGTTTGTTGCGCGCGTTGTAAAAGGTCTACTATTGTTAGTATACGGCAACGCGGGTAAAAAGAAAAAGAGTCCGCCGATTCGGTGGACTCTTTCATGATGCTTAGGACTGCGTTGCTTCGTGCAGACGCCGGTTATCCTCGCGAATCTTCTCGCAGAGAATTTCGATGATGTTGCGCTGGATCTTTGCGGTGAGCGCGCTGTCCTCGGACAGAAACGCATCCAGAGCGTCTTTGCCGACGCGCAACGCGACAAGTGGTTTGCCACTGGTCGCGGTCACGGTAGCCGACCGAGGCATATCGGTGAACGTCCCCATCTCACCAACAAGGTCTACCGGCGTAATCACGCCGATGCGCGTCTCTTGCGCGGACAACTCCACCGCGCCCGAGAGCACGAGCAGCATGTCGGTACTCTCTTCGCCTTCGGTGTACACGGTCTCGCCCACCTCATAGGTTGCCTGCTTCCAGATGTGCAAGAAACTCTCGCACTCCTGAATAGACAACCCGCTGAACAGGCGCGTCCGCTGCAACGCTTCCAATATCTGGGTGTTGATATGACCCGACATACGGCCCTCCTTGAAAGGATTGTATTTCTGTTCCAGCACTCCTCCGGATTGTAAAAAGCTATTCACAGCCTAACGCGAATAGTGTTTTGTTGCAATAAAAAAATATGCCCAGTGCTCGGGGACAGGGATTTGAACCCCGATTACCAGGGCCAGAACCTGGCGTCCTACCATTAGACGATCCCCGAGCATTGGGCACATTTAGTGCAACCTCTACAATACAATTTTTTTCGAATTTGTCAACTTTCAACAACCGCTCCGTCAAAAACTTCAAGCGCGGTCTTCATTAAAATTTCCTCATCTGACGCCTCAGGTGATATGGCCGGCTGATTGCTACCCGACTGCGAGCGTGAGGACTGCTTAAGCTCGACAATATCGTCGCGGATGCTCGCTTCAACATGATAACTGGCGCCAAATACTTCTTCAATAATTTCCTCGACAATCATGCGGTTGTGCGCTTCTGAAACTTTTTCCTGTTGGAGGCGATATTTAAACCCGAGTTCAACAACCCCGCTGCGGACCGCAATCGGCTGCGCGACGCCCAAAATAAAATTCAGCGCCTGGCTTTTGTCGCGCACCTTCATCAGCACCTCTCCCCATCCATCAAGCACTTCTTCAAGCGAATGCGTTATTCCCGCCTCTTTTGTGGGGCGTGTGCGCACACTCGGTTGTACCTCAGCTTTTGGGGACTCGGTCTCCTCTGGAGCCGTTTTTTCCAACTTCGGCTTTTCTGGTTGTGTCGCTATTTCAGTCTTTGGGGGCTCTACTGCCGCCCGCTGCTTCTCTTGCGCCGCAACTGGCGCAACCGTGGCGGCAACTGCCGTATCGCACACTGCCGCGCTCGCAAGCTCGAGCGGAAGAATAGGTAATTCTGACGAATGCGGCATTTCCTGAACCGCGCGAAGTAGTTCATGCGTTATTTTTCGAAGCTGCGACGCTCCTGCTTTTTCGCACACAGCAACAATACGTTCAATCTCGTCAGCGCTATACTGCGTGGCAAGCGCATCAGTATCATCAGTAATCGCAAGCACCAACATATACCGAGACAGCACCAACGCCTCATCAAGCAGTACGTCCACGCTCATGCCCGCGTCCTCAGCCTTCTGCAATAGAGAAAATGCCTCGCGTGCATCTTGAACCGCAAGTGCCGATATCCAAGCAAACACCGTCTCAAATCCGGCTCTCGGCAAAAAGAGCTGGGCGTCTGAGGCGGTGATACTCTTTTTTCCAATAGAAAGAATCTGTCCGAGCAGGCTTTCGGCGTCGCGCAGCGCTCCCCCGCTTCTGCGCGCTATATCTTTTAATATTTCTTCTTCAACTGAAACCTTTTCTTCTTTAATGAGATACTGCAGCCTCCCCACAATTTCATCGTGGCGCAATTTCGTAAACTGGAAATGCTGACACCGTGAAAAAATAGTTTCTGGAATTTTGTGCAATTCGGTCGTCGCCAAAATAAATACCACGTGCGGCGGCGGTTCTTCGAGCGTTTTCAAAAGCGCGTTAAACGATTCGTTCGTCAGCATGTGCACTTCGTCGATAATGTACACTTTGTATGGCGACGAAGCCGGCACATACTTCACATGTTCGCGCAACTCTCTGATTTCCTCAATGCGGCGGTTTGAAGCAGCGTCTATTTCAATCAAGTCAGAACTTTTTCCTTCACTGATTGAAACGCACGACTGGCACTTCATGCACGCCTCGCCATCCTTTGCGCGCTTCGCGCAGTTGAGAGACTTTGCAAACAAGCGCGCGGCCGAGGTTTTGCCGGTGCCGCGCGGTCCTGAAAACAGGTATGCGTGCGAAGCGTGATTTTGCTTCAATTCCTCAAGCAAAATCTGCTTGACGGCGCTCTGCCCGACAATGTCTGAAAATTGCTTTGGTCTGTACTTGCGATAGAGGGTCATAACGTCCCTCTAGTGTACCGTCTTTACCCGCCTAAATCAAACAGGCCGCAAACGCGGCCTGGTGTGTATAGTGTATACTTTTTTACTAAAGCAAATCGCTGGTATCGACCCCTAAATCACCGTCAACTTCTTCGTCTGATGATTCTTGTTCCCCACTACCCATTTGCTTGATGATGTTTTCCACAGCCGCCCAAGTGGACTGCTTGTCCGCGGGTACCAGAATAACCACCTCGTCGCCCACATCGCCTTTATAGTAGGTGATTGATGCGGCAAGTACTTTGTAGGTATTGCCCTGCGCCATGACGCTATATTCGCCGGTATCGTCATCCTGCATCAGTGTGCCGCGAATGCGCTTGCGATCGATTGGGCCAATTTGCTTATAGATAAATCCACCATCATCGGTAATGGTCAGTTTGAGCATGTCGCCCTCGACCAATTTTGATTTTGAAGCGTAATTTGCGGGCACCGTAAATTGGCGGCCGTCTGGACCAATCATATTCACGCCGTCAAAGATTCCCTCGACTACCTCGCCATCAACTTCGTTGCTCCGCGGACTCTGCTTCGGAAGTACGGCTGACAAATCAACTTCCTGACCTGATTCCAGCTTCGACAAAAGACCCCGCATGGTATCGAGTTGCTTTTCAGTACGCTCAAGCATCTGCCTAAGCATCACTACCTGATTCTGGTTCGCCATGATTTTTTATTTTTTGTTTATGTTTTTCCAAAAAAAGGATATCCACAGTATAGCATAAATGACCTATTCCGACAAACACTATCTGAGAGATTCCCCTGGCTGGGGCATATTTTCTGCAGCCTGTTTCCGTCCGAGCTCCAGACGATTATTAATATCGTCCATAATTTCAGCGCGAGGGACGCCATAGAGCGTACGCGCGTATTCTTTTAACTTTTTGACGGTTTCCGGATTTCCCGCCGCGGGCGGATAGGTCTCCATCTGGAACGGACGTGACGCCGTGTTATCAATCAAAAGTTTGACGTACGCATGGTATTTTTCAATGTTGATAACATCATATTCATTAAAGACCGGAGCAAATTCCTTGGCAATAACTTCAGCATCTTCAACGCCGATTTTAAAACTGGCAATGGTGCCGACGTTTCCAAACACCGCGTCCCGGATCTGCGTATTGCCTTTATCGTCAATCAGCTGACTCACGTACTGATGGGCCATAATCAGGTTGAGTCGATACTTTCGGGCTTCAGAAAGAATTGTTGCAATGGAATCGGTTACAAAATTTTGAAACTCATCAACATACAGATAAAAATCATGCCGCTCCTCCTCAGGCAACTCCGCGCGTGTCATTGCCGCCATCTGAAGCTTAGAGACGATAATCAAACCCAAAAGACTGCTGTTTACTTCGCCGGTCTTGCCCTTTGCAAGATTAATGAGCAGAATTTTCTTCTTATCCATAACCTCCCGAAAATCAAACGCGCTTTTCGGCTGGCCGATAATGTTGCGCAGCATTTCATTCTCCACAAACCGGCCCACTTTTGAAATGAGGTAGCCGAGCATTTCAGATTTATGAAAATCACTGGTCTTGGCCATCTCCTGCTCCCAGAACGAACGTACGGATGGATCAGTCACCTTCGCAACCTTGTATCGCTGATACTCGGTATCAGTGAACATGCGCGGAATATCGATGATAGTGCCTGGGTGCTCTTTGTCAGCCATGAGCGTCAGCATCACATTGCGCATATTATGCTCAAACATCGGACCAATCATCTCCGGCGGGAACAGCTTCATGAATATGGATATCATATCCTGCACCACGAAATCTTTCTGACTCTCCTCTCGAAATTCAAGCATATTCAGCCCCATTGGCTGCTCAATATCGGACGGATCAAAATAAATGACATCTTCGTGGCGTTCGGGTGGAACATAAGAAAGCACAGTGTCAACCAGATCGCCGTGCGGATCAATCACACAGACGCCGTGTCCTCCTTCAATATCCTGCTTTGCCATATTAGAAAGCAAAACCGATTTTCCTGAGCCTGATTTACCAATCACATACATGTGCCGCCTGCGGTCTCCGTCTTTAAGGCGGACCACGCTGTCTTCGCCGCGATACATGTTATGTCCAAGAACAATCCCGTCAGTTGGAAGATTAACGGGCGCGCCGGCTTGTTTCGATGAAAGCCATAGAATGTTTGGCGTCTCGGTCGTCGGCAATGGAAAATGGAACAGAGATGCCATTTCTTCCGTATTCAAAATCATCTGTGATTTTTCGTTGAACGCGCGGTATATGAAATCATTCAAAAATCTTTTCATGTTTCTCGGACGCAGCTGCTGAAAACTGTTTCCGTACTGATATCCCGCGAACTGCGAAAACGAATTAACAATGCCCGACAGCTGGCTCGTTGCTGCCATTTCAGTATCAGCGGCAACGACAATGCGAATATTCACTTCAAACCCACTCTTGGCTGCCTTTGTTTGAATGCGCGAGACCGCTTCTTCTTCAAATGGCGACAAACCCGCAAATTGCTGACCGTGCTGTTCTGGACGTTTGGACGCTCCGCGAATCACGCCGTAGACCAAAGAGCCGCCAGCGGTCGCGATTGCATCAGACAACTTCTTTCCCTGTCGAACCTCGCGCGCGAGATTATTCCCGGCGGCATGCCACTTCGGGTGCGCGCTGCGCACGACAAACTGAATTGCCGCGCCGCCTGCTTCCACGTTTCTGAATTTCGAGAGCGCATTCGTAATTGATGAAAGCGGATCAGCTTCCATTTCCTGATACGTGTTAATCGGGAAAAAATACGATTTCTTAAATTTCAATGTAGAGCCGACAATCACGCATTGCGGCGTAAAAATATTGTAATCTTCGCGCTCTTCAATGCGCGCATCCGGATACTGTGCCTGAATCTGCTGTTCCACATACTGGCGCACATGTTCAGGAATAGTGACATAGAACGAAATCACTCCCTCGTCAGCGACAATTTCGAACGCGAAATGGTCGCGCCGTCCCAGAAACCAAGCAATAATCCCCCGCTCGGCCCGAAGACCGGCGAGGTTAGACATAAAGCTTTCAATTGGCGCAATCTGAGTACGCGCCTCAATAGACTGGCCTGCTTGTTCCATTTCAAGAGATTCCTTCGGCAATAAAACGCGCAAGGTAAGCATCTCAAACGGGTTAAACCGATTATACAGCCTGCGGCCGAACATGCGCCCGAGATACGCGAGCACGGTCAACACCACAACCGTAACAACGACGGTGATAAAAACGCTGCCGGTTTGATTTTGTAGTACTAAGGTGCCGCCGGTGCCAGTAGCACCCGCCTGTGCGAGATACGTGAGCATAGTGCTACCCGTCACCGCGCGTCTTGCGCGCGATGGCGAGGATGTTATCTGTTTTTATTTTTGATTCTTGCTCAAGGTAAAAAATGTTTACGCCGGGAATATGATTAATCCACGTCCGCAACACCGACAAAATCTTTCCGGCCGCAAATTTTCCGCCCTCAATCATTTTTTCTATCTTACCTGCTGCTTTCTCCCCTTCTATTTTCACGGTCTGCTGGGTCGCACCATCAAGCCCCCCATATAAATCTTCTAGGCCGGCAGACATTACTTTTTCGATCTCTATCAAACGCTCTGATTTCGTCTGTGGAGTTGCGACACGCTGAACCAACGGCTCGACTGCAGCTGGTTGCGGCGCAGGTGTCGGACGCGGTGCGCGAGTGGGTGATTCATGCACCTCTTGCGATGCCTCTTTTTCTGGCATGGCCTCAAACTCAACTCCAAGTTGAGCCGACTCAGGAGACTGACTCGCCTCAACAATGGCCTCTATTTCAGAATCAAGCAATGCAGCCTTTTTTAAAGATGTTTTTTCTAGTTCAGCTTTTTGTTCCATGGCTGATATTATACCACATTTCAATCAAACTTGACCAAAAGCCTAATTATTGCTATCCTGTGCTCATTACTTTATCAGTTAATTAACCTTATTTTTGCGCGACCCGATTGCTGCAGGCAAAAATAGGACGGAGAATGCTTTCGAAAGGCGCTCAAAAAGCCGAGAGAAAGCGTAGCACGCATGGCACACAAGAAAGCCGGTGGCTCCACAAGTAATTTACGCGATTCACAAGGTCAACGACTGGGTGTGAAACTATACAGCGGCGAAGTTGCGCGCGACGGCGCGATTATTGTCCGTCAGCGCGGCACGCGCTATATGCCCGGGGAAAATACCAAACGGTCAAAAGATGACACCATCTTTGCGACGTCGAACGGCATTGTGAGCTTCAAAAAGAAGCAGCGAAAAGGATTTGACGGAAAACTACGGCCACGCATTGAGGTGAATGTCACCCAAAAGGCATAACACCTATTCCTGAATATTCAAAAGACCGGCTCTGCCGGTCTTTTTTTAATTTCATGGCAAAATAATGGTATACTATACGTATGCTGTTATTTCATCATTATCATCTTAATCTGCGCAGAGCCATCCACTCGGATTTCTGGCTCTTTGAACTTTCAATTTGGCTTCACGTATTCGCGAGATCACTGATTGCGGTCTTTGTACCGATTATGCTGCTGCGAATCGGGTATACAATTCCAAACGTGATTCTATTCCTATTTCTTTTGTGCCTCATCGATTTTCCGTTCAATTTCGTGGCACAATGGCTCGTACGAACCATAGGGGCGCGATGGGTCATGGTATGCGCCATGCTTGCAACTATCGGATTTTTTTTGGTGCTCTATGGACTTGGACCAAACGACTGGAATAGTATGCTCACGCTCGCAACCCTCGGCGCGCTGTATGACGCATTTTTCTGGGTCGCCCACCTCTATCTGTTCATCGGCACAAACAAAAAAAAAGACAACACCGCGGAAAAAACAGGTATTCTCTATATGGTTCGCCAGCTCGGCGGGGTGCTCGGACCGGCAATCGGCGCAGTCATACTGCTCATTGCAGGAAAAGACGCGCTGATTTTGGTAAGCGTCGTCATTCTCGGATTCTCTATCCTGCCGCTCCTTAAACTCAAAGCGGATCACGACAAGCCCAAAAAAACCACAGTTGCTAATTTTAGACGCTACTTTGCGCACCTGACGGAAAAGAAAAACTACATTGCCTCAGCATTGCAATCAATCCATGCGCAAACAGAAGCGAATCTGTGGCCGCTTTTTATTTTTGCCACCATCGGCACCGTTGAATCTGTTGCCGCGGTCCCAATTATCGTATCTATTACCGCAATACTCTTTTCTTACCTTGCGGGAAAATTGAGCGCACGTGAAGGAGAAAAAATGATTGTGGTTGGTAGCGCGCTCATTGCAATCATCTGGGTGCTCCGGCTTCAAACGGATTCAACCGTTTTTTACTATGTGAGCATCTTCCTGATTGGCTTATTCTCCTTATTGGTTACCATTCCCCTCGACAGCAACATATTTGAACGCGCGAAAATACTTGACCCGCTTTCGGGCTCTACCTATCGTAACGCCACTCGGGTGCTCGTAAATGCGTGTTTTTACGGGTCGCTACTCCTGATTATCAATATTTTCCGCGCAAGCTTCCTCACCGCCACAGTCAGCGTCTTTGTACTCATGGTGGTTAGTTTTATATTTCTGCGGTATACCACGAAGCTCAACACAAAACAGCCGGCAGCATAATACAACCGGCGGTCAGATTTAATTCTATTTCAGACACGCGCCCACAAAATCCCTAAACAGCGGGTGCGGCCGCAGTGGGCGTGATTTAAACTCGGGGTGGAATTGAACTCCCACAAACCAGGGGTGATTTTTCAGTTCCACAATTTCAACAATACGTTTGTCGGGCGACGTTCCTGAAATCACCAGCCCCGCTCTTTCAAGCTTGTCGCGGTATTCATTATTAAATTCAAAGCGGTGGCGATGGCGCTCGTCGATTCGATTCTCCTTGTACGCTTTATGCACCTTGCTGCCTGGCTTAAGCTTTGCGGGCCACGACCCCAGCCGCATGCTGGCGCCATAATCTTTCTGGAGCATTTTCTTTTCCTGGTCTGGCATAATATGAATCACCTTATGCTCTGCGTTCTCGTCAAACTCTTCTGAAGACGCAGTTTCGTCGCTAAGCACTTCGCGCGCTATATCAATAGTCGCAATCTGCATACCAAGGCAAATACCGAAGTATGGAATATTGCCGATGCGAGCATAGTGCGCCGCAGCAATTTTCCCTTCAATCCCCCGCTTTCCAAATCCGCCCGGCACCAAAATGCCGTCGACTTTTTTGAGTCTGCGCAATTCTTTTGCGTCCTTTTTCTCTAATTTCTCTGAATCAATATGCTCAATTTTTATTTTGACGTTATGGTGATATCCGGCAGATTTCAACGCTTCATTAACTGAGATATACGCATCACCGTGGTTTGTGTATTTTCCGACCATGCCAATGGTGACTGTCGATTTTCCATTTTTCACTTTTTTCACCAAATTCTGCCATGGCTTGATGTTGCATGAATACTTCTTGATGTTAAAATGTGAAAACAGCGCATCCATCAGATTGTGCTTGTAAAAATTCAGTGGAATTTCATAAATGCTTTTAACGGTATATGCGGGAATAACCGCTTTCTCAGGTACGTCGCAAAATAATCCAATCTTTTCAATCAAATCCTTATGAATAGGATAATCGGCGCGCGCGAGGATCATGTCAGGCTGGATGCCGCGACGCAGAAGCTCTCGAACCGATGCCTGTGTCGGTTTAGTCTTAAGCTCGTCAGTCACTTTGAGGTACGGCAAAAGCGTCAAATGAATAAACATGACGTGCTCATGGCCCTCTTCATGGTGAAACTGCCGCATAGCCTCAAGATATGGCTCTCCTTCAATATCGCCGACCGTACCGCCGATTTCAACTAACACAAAATCAGCGCCAGACTCGTCCGCGGCCTGCCGAATGCGCTCTTTGATGGTATTGGTAATGTGCGGAATAATTTGAATGGTTTTGCCGAGAAAATCGCCACGCCGCTCATCCTTAAGCACCTGCTGGTAAATCTGGCCAGTAGTGGCGTTTGAAAGCTTGCTGGCATTCTCGTCAATGAACCGTTCATAGTGCCCAAGATCAAGATCAGTCTCAGCGCCGTCGTCAGTCACAAAAACTTCACCGTGCTGAAAAGGATTCATGGTGCCTGGGTCGACATTAAGATAGGGATCAAGCTTCACCGGAAAAACCTTGAATCCGGCCGATTTCAACAGTGCTCCAATAGACGCTGCAGCCGCGCCCTTTCCAAGGCCGCTGCACACTCCCCCGGTAACGATAATATACTTCGTACCTTGCGCCATTTTGTCTTTTATTCCGCTGTATTAGTAGGTTGCTTGATATCGACGTGGATGGTTGCCGTATTTCCACCGCCTAAGTGTAGCACAACTTCGTGAACGCCTAAAGTCTTCAGGTGGTGAGGCAAATCAATAACGTTCGGATCTATAAAAATCTTCTTTCGCTTGCTGATTGAAGCGACTATTTCCTGCGGCCCCACCCCGCCGAATAGGTTTCCTGCCTCATTCGCGGTGGCGCGCACCAAAATAGTCTCTCCGTCGAGCATAGATCGTAATTTCTCTTTTTGCTTCTTCTCTTTTTGCTTGCGCCGAGCTGCGCTCTCACGCTTTGATACGACGGCATGCACTGCGGACGCGGTCGCCTCGCGCGCCAGACCATTTTTAAGCAGGTGATTTCTGGCAAATCCCGGCGCAACATCAATAATGTCGCCCGCATTGCCTACCTTTGGAACTTGTTTGGTTAAAATGACTTTCATAATGTTGTTGTGCGCGCGTCATACGCGCGCTTCAGTAACGCGAGCGTTACCGCGCTCAAAAGCAATACTGCATTCGCAATAATCAATGCGCGGTCTCCGCGATGAAGTCCATGCGCAATCCACAATACATTCCCGATGCTAATCACCGACATCATGCCGTACGACAAGTCGCGCGCGCGCTTCTGGTGATATGTTTTTATAATCTGCGGAAATATATTCAGCGCTGAAGCGACGACCGCAGCCCCGGCTACTACTTCCCACCACATACTATTGGCGGCTATCCAAATATTCAATAGCGCGATCAAGCTGAGGGTCGCGGTCCTCGCTGTAATCCTCACTGGTCAGTTCAATAATTTCATCGGGAGTAATGCCATCCTTATCGATAGTGCGGTCTTTAGGCGTATACCACCGTGCAACCGTAAACTTGACACTCGAACCGCCCGGAAGGTCTTCAAGCACCTGTACCGACCCCTTGCCAAACGTTTGCTCACCGATAATGTACGCGTGGCCGTAATCTTGAAGCGCTCCGGCGACAATCTCTGAAGCTGACGCGCTGCCGCCGTTCACCAAAAGCACAGTCGGAATACCGTTAAAAACCGGCTTGCCGTTGCTCTTATACACACGTTCAAAAAGCTCGTTAAATGTTTTTGGTTCGCCACTTGAAGCATTGGCAGTACCCGGAGTACTAATGACCGGAAGCAAGCCCGCATCTTCAGCGCTAGTTGACCGCTCAATAACAACCACGTCATTGTTGACCCATGCGGAAGCGACATCAACCGCCGTCTGCAAAAACCCTCCTGAATTGTTGCGCAAATCGAAAATAATTCCTTTTGGATTTTGGGACAGCACGTCTCGTTCGAAATCTCGAAACAGTTCAGTAGTGTCAGTATTGAAATTACGCATTTTGATGTGCGCATACCCGTTATCGAGCATTTCCCAGGTCACGCTCTTCACGCGGATAGTATCTCGAGTAATTGAAATTTCAAGCGGGACATCTTCACCATTCCGCGCGACCGTCAACAACACCTGCGTTCCTTTTTCGCCGCGAATACGGCTCACTGCTTCATCAAGTCCCATACCTTCGGTTGAGGCGTCGTCAATTTTCAAAATAATATCTTTTGCGTGCAGACCTGCCTCGTGCGCGGGTGACCCATCAAGCGGAGAAACCACGGTAATCAATTCGTGCTTTAAACCTATTTCTGCGCCAATCCCTTCAAACTTTCCACTCAGAGAATCAGTAAACTCCTCAGATACTTTTGGAGTGAAAAATACTGAATACGGGTCATCAAGCGACGCCACCATTCCTTCCAGCGCGCCATAAAAAAGCTTTGTCTGTGAAACCGGTTGATCAACATAACGCGTGCGAAGCATATCCCAGACAGAAATGAAAAGGTCAAAATCGACATCTTCTCCGAGATATGATTTCACCTCCGACCGATTGATGGTAACTATACCTGATTCAACCGGCTCTCCGCGGTCATTAACCACGACCACGTCCTGATTTCCTCGACCCGCGTAAAAACCTCCCACAAAAGAAACTGCTATCAGCAGGAGCACGGAATACGTTGAAATGTATTTTTTAATTCCTTCCATATGCATTAAGCACCCGTGTATTTTAACACACGAGCGCCAAGCGGCAAAATATCAATCAATTCTCGTTATATCAGCCCCGATCAAGCGTAGTCGCTCATCAACAAACTCGTACCCGCGGTCGATATTCTCCGCTTCATGAAGCAATGTTTCGCCGCGCGCGGACAGTGCCGCGATAATGAGCGTCGCTCCCGCGCGCAGATCAAGGCTGTTGATTTCCTGACCCGAGAGAGGTGTTGGACCTTTGACCACTGCCCGGTGCGCATCAATCACCTTTGCGTCCGCACCCATTTTGATCAACTCTTCAAAATAGCCAAGCCTGTTTTCATACATTCCATCAATAACCGTACTGGATCCTGGCGCCTGTGTCGCAAGCATGCCGAACGGAGCCTGCAGATCGGTTGGAAATCCGGGATATGGCGCAGTCTCGACGGTAAAGGGTTTAAGCGCCTCGCGTGAATTACGCACAATCCAGGATGTTCCATCTTCAGTAACGTCGACGCCCGCACACCTGAGTTGATCCAAAATTACCTCCATGTCTTCGGGGACAACCGGCCCGATGCGCATATCATCTCCACACAGCGCCGCAAGAACGGCAATAGTGCCGATTTCAAGCTGATCAGGAATAATGTCTATCTCAGCGCCGTGCAGTTTCTTTTTTCCATGGATAGTAATAGCGTCGCTGCCGGCCCCGCTAACTTCCACTCCCATCTGCTCGAGAAACGCGGCAAGGTTGACGACATGCGGTTCGCGTGCAACATTGTTGAGTATTGTCGTCTCTGGAATCAGGCTCGCGGCCATCATAGCATTCTCAGTGGCGGTAACCGAACGCTCTTTGAGCGTAATAGTTCCCCCTTGCAATTTATCGCCAGAAATGGTATAGTATGTTTCTTCTTTTTCAATAACCGCGCCCATATCTTCAAGCGCTGAGAAGTGTGTGTCAAGCGGACGATTGCCAATATTGCATCCTCCTGGCTCCGGCATGGTCACTGTACCCATAGTGGCCAGTATAGGCCCAATAAAAAGCACAGAGGACCGCATACGCTTCGTCAGAAGGTAATCCATCTTGCTCTTGGTAATTGTCTTTGTTTGAATGCTTATGGTGTGGTCATCAAGCCATTCAATAGCAGCCCCAAGATCCTCCAGTATCGCAAGCATATGCTCCAGATCGCTGATACGAGGAATATTACGAATAACGCATCGCTCACGCGTAAGCAGCGTTGCGGCTAAAATGGGGGTTGCGGCATTTTTCATCCCCTGCACACGCCAGTTACCGGACAAGGTATTTCCTCCTTTGATGAGAAATTGTGACATAACAATAAAGTGAAGGTTGACATCTGCTGTGGGAAAACCGCAGCAAACGCTAGCCTTTAATGATTGAATATGACGCTTCGTTTGCGCCGTTTCATCTATTCTACATTCATAGCAATTTTTTTCCTAGTCTCTCCCCCGCTCGTGTTTTATACAGCAGGATATCGCTATGATTTCAAACATAATCGGGTCATTGAGACCGGGAGTCTTGTAGTAAAATCATACCCCGCGGGCGCTGAAATTTATCTGGATGATGAACTCTATCGGGAAAAAACGCCGACCATCATCAATACCATCATTCCGGGCACTATGAATCTCAGAGTCGAAAAAGAAGGATACCATGTCTGGGAACGAAAAATCCAGATTGAACCGCGCGTGACCACGTTTGTTGAGACGGTGCGCCTCTTTGCAGACACTATGCCCGTTCCTCAGCTAGAACGATCAATTATTGATTACTGGTGGAACGAGCGCGAAAACAAATTCGTGTATCAGACGACTGACCATATTCGTCTTTTTAATACGTTCAACAACAGCGACACGCTTATTGCCAATACCGGTCCCGGTGTAAGCGCTGATGTCGCGTGGTCGCCAGACGGACAACGGTTCATACTGACCAGAACTGCGTATGGCGCTGAGCAACATTTTATCATCAACGCGAATAAGCCTGATGAATTTACAGACCTTTCGAGCATAACCAACCTTTCACTCACTACCGTACAGTGGAATCCACTGAACGATAACAGCGTCTACGCGCTTAGCAATGGCGTACTCTACCGCATTCCCTATCTCCTCAAAGAAATTCGACTCGTCCACCAGGGTGTTATCGAAGATTATCGCGCTGAAAATAAGCGAATAATATTTATCGAGCGCGCGCAGCAGCGGACACGATACCTTTCATGGATTGCGCCGTCTGATCCAGACACCATTCATCGCGTCACTGAAATTCTTGAAACAGGCGACATTGCCATCACCCCGACACATTCCCATCGGGTAGCATACGCCAACGAGCGATCAAAAACACTCACCGTAATTGATCCCACAATTGTCGAAAACAACATCGAGCTTGCGGAGCGAACTATTCGAAATGTTGATCAGGCAATCTGGAGTCTTAATGGCGAGTATCTTTTCTATACCGACGGATACGCGCTCTATCGAGAATCGTTTACGAACCCAATCACCATCATTCCAAGCAAACCCGCGAGCCAGCTCATTACCCGGTACTCGTCGCGCATCAATACATTGCTTATCGGAGACGATGAGGCATTCGTCTATTACACAGTCGGTGAAACGCTTCGAGTGATTCAGATTGGCGACGAACGCAGCGTCCGGCTCATTAATGAGCTCACGACCATGCAAAAACCGACCTTCCTCGTTTCAAAGCAGGCTATTACATACATTGACACATCTGGGATTCTTCAACTTCTTCCCTTAACCCTCAATCGTGATGGCGGGATTCGCTTTTTTAGCGGCTAGCAGAGAAGCTTTGAGCAGCGAATCAAACGTGCCGGCATCAATCCATTCTCCGTCCACCATACTGACCGCCAACTCTCCCTTTTCTAAATATACGTTATTCACATCAGTAATCTCAAGCTCTCCGCGGTCGGAGGGCTTGAGATTTTTTGCAATGTCGACCACGCTATTGTCATACACATAGAGTCCGGTCACCGCGTAGTCAGAAATCCAATCTTTCGGCTTTTCAACAATACTCGTCGCTTTCATTGTGCCATCAAAGGCGACGACCCCGAATCGTTCCGGGTCGCTGACTTTTTTTGCAAATACGTGTCCGCCTTTTTTGAACTGCTTAATCACTTCCGAAAAATCATCTTCAAAAATATTATCGCCAAGAATCAGCGCAACGTCATCTGACCCGATAAAATTTCTTCCCAAAATAAAGGCCTGCGCAATGCCCTCCGGCTTGTCCTGAATTTCATACGTAAACTTTGCGCCGAACTCGCGACCGGAACCGAGCAAACGTAAAAAATCACCCGCGCGCTCAGGCGCCGCAATAATCAGAATATCCCGAATGCCCGCCTGTAGAAGCGTCTCGAGCGGGTAGTAAATCATCGGTTTGTTGTATACCGGCAACAGCTGTTTTGAGGTAATATTCGTGAGCGGCGCAAGGCGCGTACCGCTCCCGCCGGCAAGGACAATTCCTTTCATAAGAAAAGGTATCGATTAGTCTCTAAAACGTTTTGATACTAGCACCAAATGCGCCCAAAGTCGAGCGTCGCTTATCTTATTTTCGAAACAAATAACTCCAGGCTCGTACGCACTTCATCCGCTAAATCATAGTCAAAAATTTTTTTAATCGGAATCCAATCAAAATCAGCACCCTCAGTCAAAGTCATTGCTGATTTCGGCATGTCGCTTTCAATGTAGAACGAATACTGGCGCCAGTTCTCATCATTTTCATCGTCATGTTGCCGCAAGAAAACGGCATCTTTCGGATCAATGGTAACCATGAGCTCCTCGCCGATCTCGCGGACAAAACATTCAACGGGCTCTTCGTCGCCTTCAGCGCGTCCGCCGAAAAAAGACCACTTGTGCGGCGACCACTGCGTATTCCCGTCCCGCAGGTGCAACAGTACTTCTTTAGACGCAGGATTATACAAAAACCCGTTTGCGGCAAACGGTCGTTTAACCTCCATACTGCTTTTTGTAATAATCCTGATAGGCGCCTGACTTCACCCGTTTCCACCAGTCTTCATGCTCCTGATACCAGCTGATTGTTTTTTTGATGCCTTCTTCGAGCGTGACCGACGGCTTCCAGCCGAGTTCATTACGAATTTTTGACGAGTCCACCGCATACCGCTGGTCGTGGCCCGGCCGAAGACCTGAAACTTCTTCAATCAAATCTTTGGGTTTGCCGAGTGTTTCCAAAATAACTTCAGTAATCATCCGGTTGGTCACCTCGGGTTCGTTCTCAGCGGCAATGTCGTACACCTCACCGAGCGTACCTTTTCTAAGTACTGCATCAACGCCGATGCAGTGGTCTTCAACATAGAGCCAGTCGCGAACCTGCGTACCGCCGTCATAGAGCGGCACGTGCTTACTCTCTAGTATATTTGAAATGAAAAGCGGAATCAGTTTCTCGGGAAACTGGTATGGTCCGTAGTTATTCGTACAGTGTGTAATAATTGCAGGGAGCGCATGCGTCCGTACGGCGGCAATAACGAGCATATCAGCTGCCGCTTTTGACGCCGAGTACGGGCTTGAAGGAATGTACGGGTCGCCGTATTTTGATTTTCTCGGCGCCTCGACATCCCCGTATACTTCGTCGGTACCGACGTGCACAAGCCTGCCAATCTTCAATTCTCGAACCACGTCAATCACATTCTGCGTGCCGAGAATATTTGTGTCCAAAAATTTTTTTCCGGAATGAATAGAACGGTCGACGTGCGACTCAGCCGCAAAATGAACCGCCGCATCAGCGTTGATTGCGGCTTTTTTTAAATCGTCATAGGAACAAATGTCTCCATGCACGAACGAATAGCGCGAATCCCCCTCAATCAATTTCAAATTCTCCAAATTGCCCGCGTATGTCAGCGCGTCAAAATTCACCACTCGATCGTCAGGGTACTTTTTGAGAATATAGTGAATGAAGTTGGAGCCGATAAAGCCGGCGCCGCCGGTCACAAGGATGTTCATAAGCTAAGTATAGTATTCAGTATTTTTAAAAGGAATGAGCGCCATAGTAACTGCGTCAGCATACGCGCTCGTACGAGTCACCGCGTCCCCGGTAAACAAGCCGACGGCGCCGTTCTGCTGTTTGGTATTTGTTCTACCGAACACTTCGTCGTCAGCGTCGCCAAGTTCTTTGCCATCGCGGATGAGATCAATAACCGCCTGCGGCAGAAAGAATGAACAGCTTCTTCCTCGGCCGACAACTTGAGCATCTATGACAACGACCCAGGCAAATGCTTCCATGCTTCCGTACTTTTCTTCAACACCTCCCTCGATGCCGATCCAGTAATTCGCATCTGGCGAATGTGCGCGCGCGTTCTTCGCCCTCTGTTCCGCGCCGCGCAAAGCCTCTGCGTCCGACATCGGCTGGTCCGCAACGCCTGAGGGCACACTTACACCGTCGCATTGGTATACCATACCAGGAAACATACGCGCAAACCCCCGTTCAACCGAATTAATTTTTACGGGATTCTGCGATGCTATAATAATTTTTTTCGAATCAGTCATGCGCTAAATGCGGGCGTAGCTGTTAAAATGAGGGACGTCGTCCTGAAAGACTTCAACTACTTCATAGATACCCTTGGTGTACATCTGATTGTCTTTCAAAAAATGGGTTGCCTCGAGAATGCGGATGCTTGCGATTGGACGCGAGAGTATTCCGTTTCCTTTTGTTTTCAAAAGAGGAATTTCACCGTGCAGCCAGTAGTTGCGCTGGCCCGTTTTGAGAAACGAATACGTGCGCCCTGCTTCAAGTGGTTCAGGAATACATTCATCTTTTGACCTATTCCCGCTCTCGCATTCCGAAAAATCACGAAGCGCTAAATCAGGATTGAATTCTACTTGTATTCCCATAGTTATTATGCGGCGAGCGGACTCTTCTCGTTAAAATTATCCTCATACCGCTGATTAATCTGCGCAATGCTCGGCGCGTGGCGCTGAGTGCCGTACTGTTCAACCGCGTACGATGCGACCGTTGACGCCAGATGCCCTGCCTGATGCCAATCCCACTTATGCACGAATCCAAGCACAATGCCGGCACGGTATGCGTCTCCGGCGCCGGTCGGATCAAACACTTCGCCGGCCTGCGCGGGCGCAATCCGATAATCTTTTTCTTTGGTGTATATGATTGAGCCTTGCGCGCCCTGCGTCACAACCACCACAACGCCGCGCTGCGTCAAATCATCCAGCTCGTGACTTGTCTTGCTCCTGAACAGCTGCCACTCATAATCGTTAAAAATAACGATGGCCGCATCAGACGAACAATGCGAAAGTTCCTCAGGAGACAGCGTGGTCATCTGTTGGCCAGGATCAAAGCAGTATGGAATCTTCAGCTTGCGCGCTTCCATGCACCGCAGGGCCATCTCTTGTTTCGATGAAGGCGAAACAATTACGAGCGCGGCGTCGCGCGCGATATCATTCGTAATCGGCACCTGACTGCCATGCGCGAGCGCACCTGGATAAAACGCGCTAATCTGGTTGTCATCAAGGTCGGTAATCATGTTCGCAACCGCTGTATACGCGCCTTCGATGCGCTTGATTGAAGATGTGTCGATGCCATGTGCTTCAAGATGCGCGCCATACCGGTCAAAATCGCTACCGACTGCGGAGACTATTTTCGGTGTTAATCCGACCAGCGCGAGATTGTACGCAATATTGCCGGCCGTGCCTCCAAAATTTTCTTCAAGCTTGTCGAGTATGAACGAAACATTAAGCACGTGAATTTGGTCAGGAAGAATGTGCTCGCGAAAACGATCCTGAAAATCCATAATCCGATCATAGGCAACAGAGCCCGTAACAATAATATGCGACATATCAGTTCATCTCCTTTCGTATCGCTTCAGCGGTGCGTGCGATTTCTTCACCTTTTGCCGGCTTTCCTGACCAAAGCGTGTGCCCGTCATTCGGAAACCTCGGCATAATGTGTAGATGTGTATGGAAAATAACCTGACCCGCGTCCGCGCCGTTGTTAACGCCGAGATTATACCCTTTTGCCCCGACAGCCGTAGCTACGCTCGGTGCGACGCGCCGTACAACACTCATCAAGTGCTGCGCGATATCCTCGGGCGTCGATGAAAGATCAGTATGGTGCTCTTTTGGGACGACGAGTGCGTGCCCGGGATTCACCGGATTAATATCAAGGAACACAATCGAGACATCATCTTCGTAGATGGTGTGCGAGGGAATATCTTTGGAAATTATTTTGCAAAATATACAATCGTTCATATGACTATGCTGTTTTTAAAAACTCACCCAGTTTTCGAACTGCCTGCGCTCGCTGAGAGATGGTCGTTTTTTCCTCAAGCGTCATCTGGCAGACCGGTTTTTCAAAACCGTCAGGAATAAAAATACTGTCGTACGACATCGCGTGGTCAATCGGCTCAAAAATAGATTCGGTTATCATGCCACGCATCTGTGCGCTGAAACAACGCGGCTCTCCGCCCGGCTCACAATACCCGATGACGGTTTCGAAATAAGCGCCTCTCGGCTGGCCCGCAAGCAGGCGCAGAATACCTTCAAGCCCGATGCCTCGAACCACAAACTTCGGCAGGGCGCCGGGAAAATTATTGCAGGCTTCAAAGAAAATTCCTGTATCATCTACCATGACGTTCTTGCGCAATGACGCAGATAATTCGCGCGCAGCGGTCATGCACACCTCTTCCATGTGAGCTTCTTTATCCTCAGCATACTGAACCGACTCATGGTTCAATAAAACGCCGTACGGTTTCAGTGCGTCAGCTATTTCTTCCGCTTTGCTTCTATTTGTCGTAATCAATGTAACCTGTTTCATAGAATGTAGAGAGCTACTACTACGTCAGTATAACACCAAAAGCTCTAAAATCAATGATTTTTTCGTTATTATTCTCCGCGGTCAAAAAGCCAGAACACGCCAGACGTTAAAAAGATAAGCAGTGCCCACGCGGGATTAAAGAAAAAAGACACATACCCCTCCTTCAACGTTTCAAGCAGATACAAAATAAATACCAACACCGATGACGCGCGAAGCAATTCAGTGTTCAAGCGAAGAGTTGTTTGGGAAAGTCGCATATTATTTCTTGAGTCGTTTGAGCTGATTTTTAACGTATGACCAAAATCCGTCCCAGTCGAGCGGATCACGATGCAGAAGGACCGAAACGTCCTCGACAACGATTTGTCCGTGTCCTTGATTAAGCTGCGGCGCTGAAAGGATAAAGCTGATTTCATTAATATGAAGCGCAAACTGGCGCCAATCATAGGTCACCGGCTGTTCGTATAACCCGTCACCCAAATCAACCGGAGGCACATACGTCGCAATCAAAAAATCATAGTCGTTGATATCAGTATTGACGTTCATCACATCGTTCGTGATTGTCTCCGGCAGTACATAGTGGTACGACACAACACCGGACTCCGGCGGATTGGAGAAAAAAGAAGTGAGGTTCGCATAGCGCACTTCTTTTTGGCAAAAGAGCACCCGGTCATACCGTGTGCACGGCCATTGGAGCCCGTCAATAATTTTATTCTGAAGCGGCTTCATCACAAAACCCCATGCGCCGCGCACCGACCGGGCGCCGAGTTCAATAATCGGCTGGGATTCATTTCTCCATCGCAGAGTTGCGGTCACGGTATCAAACTCTCGCGGCACCTTCACGTCAAAATACACCGGATCAATATACAGCCGCTGTGCATCTCCGTCTTCAGGAAGATCAATCAATCGCTGCTCCGGATGAAACTCACTCACTGGCGACGCGGGATCGCCCGCGCGGTACGACAAATCAAGCTCCCCGCTCGGCACCAAATTCATCCAAAAAAGCCACAACAGAAGCGCGCAAATCGCCCCCCAGAGGGCGCACCGCCACGACCATAAAAGCAGATTGTTCCTTGTCTCGTCCATAGGAGTATATTACCATAACCCTATATGAAGTCACCCCACATTGCAATTATCGTATTGCACTACAAAAACCTGGAAGATTCAATGAAATGTCTCCGTTCGCTCGAAAAGCTCACCTATGAAAAACGGTCTGTTTTTGTTGTTAATAACGATAATCAAAACCATCTTGAACAGCTGGCTAGCTCGTTTCCGTTCATAGAGCCGATTCAAAATGACTTAAATCTCGGCTTTGCGGGCGGTAACAATGCCGGCATCAAGAAAGCGCTGGAGGATAGCCGCGTTGATGCGGTTCTGCTTGTGAATAATGATACCGAGCTCGAGCCAGACGCGCTCGAGTCGATGGCAGCTGAACACGCAGATATGGTCGCGCCAAGAATGATGCAGATGGATGATAAAAACAAGGTGGATAATCTCGGTATCACGCTCTATGCGTCTGGGTTGCCGTTCAACCGGCGTACTGAAAAAGAAAAACTACTGTGCCCCTCGGCAGGCTGCGCGCTCTATTCACGGAAACTGCTTGAAGACATTGGCATGTTTGATGAACGCTTTTTCGCGTATGCCGAAGATCTTGATCTTGGATTGCGCGCACGGCTTGCTGGATATAGGGCAGCGTACGCCCCTAGCGCACTCGTCTATCATAAAGGTTCTGCCACAACCGCAAAACTTTCTGAATTCGCGGTTTTTCATACGTACCGAAACCTCATCTGGGTGTACTGGAAAAATATTCCTTTATTGGCACTACTGTGGCAACTGCCAATATTCTGTCTCGGCTGGCTGGGGCTTTGGGCGGGATACGCGCTCAAAGGCAGACCGCTCATCATACCAAAAGCGTTTTTATCAGGGTATGTGCGTTTTTTGAGTTTTACAAAAGACCGTATGCGCGTGCAAAAAAAAGTTATTGTTTCACATAAAGAAATTCTTTCCTGGTTTACGCCGTCGCTGTTTCCAAGAAAAAAATAGCAGGACACCGTTTAGGCGCCCTGCTCAACTGCTACTTCCATATCTCAATCATCGCGGCTTCGCGGTCCGAGTTCTCTTGACGCGCGAGCTGCTGCGCCTTGATCACAACCGTAAAGTCGTGCGTGTTGAAACACTGCGCGCAGCACGCGACATTGAACCGCTTCTGTTCTCGCTCGACGCGTTCAGCAAGACGATTCCCGAAATCCTCATGCCATTCGTCGCGCGCGCCTTCAAGCACTCGTCCGCACACCGCACAGCGGCTGACCGGACTGAGCACAAAACGCGGAACTGCGGGCTGAGCAATCGGAAGTTGTTCTGCTTCCCGATTTTTCTTCTTTTTCTTCGGTGGTGGCTTTGCGTCTCTATGACAGAGTCGCTGCCGGTTGCAGAGTGGTACGCACGAACCCACGATCCCCTCCTTTGTGACAAAAAAAGAGCGAACCTCCCGCTCACGTAGCATGTAACTATTGATTACCTACACTATACCACTGTCCGCAAAAACTGCAATCACAAAAAAATGGGCTTTCCTGATCAATTGGAAAGCCCGTTACTCATCCAGCGGCGACCGCGCCCTCTTTTGTCAACACGTACGGAGACGCAACCGTTCGTGTAAAAACCCGACAGTGTGAATCGAACATGTTTGAGAGCGCATCTGCAACATCCTCTAGCGAGAAATGCCGGGGGAATATGCGTCGCCAAATATCATGACGCGGCGTCAGACGCTCGCGCAATCTACGATGGTTGGGTGATTCTTCAATTCTATCGCGAGAGAACAGTACCAGAATGAATTCCGATCCCAAATCGACGTACTTTGCATTTATGTCGTCGATTATCCATTCAGGCGGCCACGAATGGAATAGCGTATGCCAATCGCGGTGTATTCTGTCTGGAATACGCACCCCATTCTGGTAGGGCCATCGAATTTCTCCGCCCCAGAAACGAGGCAGCCGATGATGCAATGACCATGGCTCGCCCGGCACTGTTTTCCACGCCCCGTATAGGATCACCCCAATGATAATACAAGGAACATAATCCCCTCCTTTGCTGTGTGTTGTTATGTAACGTCTTTTCTTTTCAAGTATAAACAGAAATAAAAAAACAGACAACCATGTCGCGCTCTTGGTAATAAAACCGCTTTTTTACTCCAAAAAACTCTTCTCTATCCGCCAGATGTACACGTCTCCGGTACGTCTCGGCTCGCCGAGCAGTGTGACGGTACTTTCAAGAATCCGATCATTAATCCACCTGTTTTCGGTCATATAATAGCAGACCGACGCGCCGGTCACTCGGAACGCGCCCGCAATCCAGGTTTCAGATGGAGATTTTGACATGCCTTCAAAAATCTTAACCCGCTCTGGCTGCGCGTACTCCGCGTACACGGGAAAATTACCCGCGGTAATATGCCTCCCTGAAATCGCCTCAAGCCCCAAAAGCGGCCACGTATTCCCGATTACACAGTAGGGGCCTTCGTCAAATTGATGCTCGCTCCACACAAGCCGGGCAGCCGCAATTTCATCAGCGGTCACGAGCTGGAGTTTCGGGCCCGAAGCAAATGTTGATGTTGCCGCAAACGCGAGCAAAAATGAAACCGCAATAATTCTCTTTCTCCGCGGAATTGCCACTGACGCATGGTACACAAAATGCCAAATCGCAGACCCTAAAAACAAAATCATGAAAAACACAATGGTTTCATTCAACCGACGTGCGAGAATATGGATGCCGTCCGTGAACGACCACGAAATAAAATACGACGACAACGTAATCAAAAATAATGTCGCGACCAACGTAATTGTCTTCTCGCTTTTTTTGTATCGAAACAGCCGATACAGCATAAACACAATACAACCCCAAACCGCCATCGAAACCACGAACGGAACAACGCGATACGAAAAAAGAGGAATCCGCGACAAAGAAAGCTTCGTCTGATTATACAAAAAATTGCCCTGATCAATAAAATCCGGAGGAACCACAATACCAATGAATCCCGACAGTCTGCCGAACGCGTCCGCAAACGCGTCCACAACACCCGAACCGGACAGCGAATGAGGCGCCAGTGTTGAAAGACCTTGAAAAATTTCCAGAAAAGGAATAGCGAGCACCGACACGATAACCAATCCCGTAAAAATAAACCGATCACGGATTTGAATTCTTCGTTCGCTCAAACGATGCTTTCGCCGCAATCTGCCCCAGTGAAGCCGATTCACAAACAACGCACGCCAAGCGACGGAGAGGACGCCGATGCCGATCAGCACAAAAAAATTCAAAATATAATTCCAATAGAACAAGAACGTAAATAGTGCCGCAGCTTTGAATGAAGCACGCCGGCCGGTTTGCGCATAGTGCATCCAAAGCAAAAAAACAAAAAAGAAAAACAAATGCCCGAACGAAACCGGAATAGTAATCGCTCCTTCCGATTGGAACGTGTAAAACAGTGTTGGTAAAAACGCGAATAATAGACCGAGACGAGCATCCTTAAAAATAATACTCCCAAAATGATACAGAATAATAGTAATGAACAAAGACCATAATATATACACCATCAAAAGGTCTACCCAAAACATATCAACTGCCAGTGTTTCTGAAATAAAAATAGTCGACGACCACTGCGCGGCATATGAAGTCTTATTCCCGGCAACCAAAGCCTCCGGAAGCGCGACCGGCCCAAAGTGCACCAAGGGAGCGTCTTCACCCCAGATGCTCGGTGTATAAACATTCCCTTCAGCAAGCCACTGTTCCGCTCCTAGATGCCGCCACTTATCTCCGCCGAAACCGGTTTCATACACGCCTGGAAGATAAAGATGCGCGACATAGGAAAAACTGATCAGTATAATCAAAATGACCTGTTTCGGGTGCTTTGAAAAAACGGCTCGAACAACTAAAAACGTAATGCCAAAAAACAGCATCAGCACAAATGACGACAATGCATCCCAGGGGGATAGAATATATACGCCGGTCCGCGCGTGGATGATAAAAAAAACAAACAGAGAACTGAGCAGCACGAGCACCCACAACGACTGATCGCGCATATATTCACGAACCACCGAACGCGCGACATGCTGATACGCTATCGGCTCGCTCGTTTTTTTTGTTTTGTTCCGATATCGATATGACAAAAAAATTCCAGTACATCCCGCAATCCAAAGCGCGAGCGCAATAGTCGGACGGTGATATTTCCAAAGTACCACCGGAATGCCGGCGGCCATTGCAGAAAGATAAAAACTAATCAAAAAACCATAGGCCTTATTCCATACTACCCCCGCATTTATTGTCTTTCGTACCACGGCCGAATACGCGTCTGATACGATAAAAAAATACAAGCCTAAAACCACAATACCAAATAACGTGGAGTGTACAACGGTCCAGTTAAGATACATCCCCAGAACCGCGGCAGAAAGCGCAATAACTTGTTTGAATAAGTGCTGCATAGGTAGATAGTAGCAAAAAAAGGCAAAAAAACAACCGAGGCCACCTAGGTAACCTCGGTTTTATGGCTCAGACAAGACGTCCTTCCATCTCCGCAATGGTCGCGGCGGCGGAAAGTTCGCTCTTGAGCTGCTCAGGAGAGAGCCGTCGAAGGCACTCCCGCGCCCCTCGTCGGATGCACACACCCACGCTTGCGGGGTAGCGCATGCTGAGAATGGCGTCAATGTACGGCTCACGGATAGTGCGAGTCTGCTGGCACATGACATCCTTCCTTCTTTGTGAACCACTCGTCCAGAGTGGTGTGAAGCGCGCATTGCGCGCGCTAGAGATGCGACCGCTGGCCGCTGAAAAGAAGAAATACCTGGAACGGCGTGAACTGTTCCCTGCCCCACCCAATCTCATGTTCTTGCGGAACATGGAGCAAACCAGGTACTACCAATTGCACGAGGCAGCTGAACGCATCTTCTGGCAGGTGCTGCTTCGACCACTCCAGCGACGTATATATTTCAAGCAATTCATCGGTCGAGCGTCGGTCAAGCGCGCAAAACAATTCATCGTCCAGCGTGCCGAGCGACAGAATCAGCTCAATAGCATCAGGCACATCACCACTGTCGAGTGACTGCCTGAAATACGTACGGCACACCTGCTGTACGAAAGACAGTGCGCGCGTTCTTTCGATGCTGCTCGCCAATAGTTGAATCATCGTTAAATCTCCCCTGTGATGAAAAAGAACATTCTACTGATTGTTTAAAGCATTGTCACATTTTTGTCAAAAGCGCATCACCTATTTTTTCCCAATCATATTTTTCTAATGCGCGCGTGCGTGCCGCCTCGCTCATGGCTTGCCGTAACGACTCGTTAGTTGTTATGCGCTGTATCGCCTCTGCAAGCTTCTCAACATCTCCCACTGGCACACATATCCCTGAAACGTCGTGTTCATACACAGCGCGCACGCCGGGTAAATCAGAAGTAACAACCGGCGTACCACATGCCATTGATTCAACCAGCACAATGCCGAATGATTCTGACTGATCGACTGAAGGCAATACCGTCACCGACGCCGCGCGGTATAATGAAACAAGCTGATCATCGGTCACGCCGCCGGTAAACGTGATTCTATCCGCAACCTGTTCATCTGAAGATTGTTTTTGATAGTGCTCAATCAACGAACCTCTGCCCGCAATAACCACGTGCGTCGACATGGAATCAAGATGACGAGCGGAAGTAATCAGATGATGTACCCCTTTAAAATAGTGTGCCGGATCTAAACCGCCCACGAACAAAACAATTTTTTTATCGCGGGGAATACGTAAAATTTCATAGAGTGAATCAGGGACGCTTCCCGGAGAAAATCGTTGAACATCAACACCGAGCGGCAATACTTCACAACCACTCCCTTTCTTCCAAAATGTTGAAAGCTTTGAATGTTGTGCGTAATCTTCTGATGATGCATGCACCACATCGCTCGCACGCAGTATTTTTGGAAGAAAATACTTTGTTGCGTACGCAAAAATCAGACCTTTAAGCCCACTACCCACGACATCCATGTTATATACCAGTACCAATCGATACTTTCCTTTTTTTCTGCCGAGATACACCTGGCGCATGCTGCCAAAAAAAGGATACATCAATATCACTGTATCAAAAAAAGCAAGCTTGGTCCCTAGATTTGAAATCCATGCCGCATTGCCGTAACGCACAGCCGGCTTCAGTAATGTAACGCGCGCGCCAGGGACAGGCTCAGGGTCGCCGTGTCCGTAATCAGGGGCATACACGGTCACCTCCTGGCCTCGTGACGCCAAGAGTCGCGCGTAATGATATGCAACCGTGCCAATACCGCCGCGATATGGCGGGAATACTGGAGTCACTACAGCTATTTTTTTCTTAGTTGACATAGTATGTCTGTTTGTAATACTGAAATCGACAGATACGCTCTTTCATGTTCACAGGGGAGGTGTTATGAAAAGATGCGACCGATATTCAATTCCGTGGAGCGCCGTTGTTATTTTACTCGCGGTGCTAACCAGCGCCATGCTGTATCTTGCGGTGAATACCGCGCCACTCTGGATTTCACGACTCAGCGAAGGGCTGGCAATCGGCTACTGAACCCTGTACCCGTCTGTATAACTGCAGACGGGTTTTTCTTATCTGATGAAATGTTTACTCGCCGCATAATAAAACTCGAGCATAGGATTGACGACATACCGTATCAACGGGTTGCACATTTCCGAAAAATCAAGTCGTACTGCCATATGACGCATTACCAGACGATCAGATTGTGTACGAAAACGTCGAATACGCGCACGTGAACGCATAATCGACGGAATATGAAAAAGTATAAAAAAGTACGACCATATTTTTTTATGTATGAACCCGCTCAATAAACTATACGCCAGCATCATGCATTCAATCAGTATACCAACCGGGAGCAGTATAAGCAGCGTACCCAGCTGATAATTTTTTAAAATGGTCATCAGCCGGTTGCGTTCTGACCAATAGAGTAAATTTTTATTCCGTTGAAAAGAGTAATAATGCAGCACCTTTGACTCCGGCGCAACAACCACCCGATACCCCGCAATGCGCGCGCGCCATGATATATCCAAATCTTCATGATACGCAAAATAGGACTCATCAAACAGACCCACGGTGAGGAGTACTTCTCGCGTGTACAGCACTGCCGCACCTGACGCGTATCCAATATCATGCACCTCTGTCTCGTGATACGACTGAAGCGGACGGCGCAAATCGCCGACATAGCCGAAACCGAGATATTGGAGCACGTTTCCTGAACTATTGATGAGCGACGGATTATCACCCATCAGGAGCAGTGACTGCACCACGCCGACAGCGTGATCGTGCGACGCTTTAATCAGCGCGGAGAGCCAGCCCGGCGTAACCTCAGTATCTTGATTCAGAAGCACAACACGTTCGTATCCTTCGTCCAATGCGCGCTGTATGCCGATGTTGTTGCCTCCGCAAAATCCTCTGTTTTCAGTGAGTGGAATAACGGTCACCTGTGGAAACTCGTCTGAAACTTTTTGAAGGGTATCGTCCGAGGAATGATTGTCTACCACACATACATCAAACGAATCCGCATCAGAACGAAAAACGGAAGCAAGACAACCAGTGATCCATGTGCTTCCGTTATAAGTAACGATAATAATGGCTGTACGCTGGGCCATATTACTCTTTTTGTTCTTTCTGATCTTCATCAAGCGCGACAGTGCGTACTATTTTGGTGATGGCATGTTCAATGCGCTCAATGCGGACAAAAATTCTGAATAGAAGATAAAACAATACCGCGACCGCGATGTACACTACCAAATCAATTCCGGTTGCGGTCTTTAGGCCAATAAGTTCAGCGGCGTAGTCTGCGACGCGCGGGTACAATACAATAAACCCGACGCCGGCCCAGAGAATCATCCATGCGAATCCTTCCCGAATTGAAAGCTCGCGCTTTTTCAGACGAACCAATACCCTGCTGATAAAATATAAGACGACTATGGTTGTAATGACTTCAATATACATACTATCGCGCTATTTTACTCCACAAAAAACGAACGCCAATAAGAATTTTTTTAATGTTACTCTCTCCCTTGCTTTGGGAATACTCTGAGTAGCTGATGGTAATCGGCACCTCCTGAAAACTAATACGCTGTTCGCCTATCTGGTCAATCACCTCTGAAGCGTACGCCATGCCGTCCTGGCGGCAATCTATTTTTTCAAGCGCTTCGCGCGAAAAAGCCCGAAACCCATTATGCGCGTCAGTCAGCTTAATGCCCGAAAAAAACCAAGTGAACAGCACCGCAAGTTTGATTAAAATAGATCTAACCGCCGGCACATTGCTGCCGGTATTTAAAAATCGCGATCCAACCACAGCGTCGCACGTACGAGACGCAATCGGCTGAATAACCGCATTTATCTCATCAGGATTATGCTGCCCGTCCGCATCAAAATGCACCGCGCAGTCATAGCCTTTTCGGAGCGCATATCGGTTGCCGGTTGAAAGCGCGGCACCATACCCTCGATTAATTATGTGCCGTACGACCTGCGCGCCTCCGTGCACCGCCTGAGCAGCGGTAGTATCGCGAGAACCATCATCAACAACAAGCACATCAAAACCGCGCTCGCGGACTGAACGAACTACCTCCGCAATTTTTTGCGCTTCGTTGTATGCGGGAATAATGATGAGCGTGCGCATACTGAACCTATCTCCTTCCCACGCCTTCATAGGTAAAGCCGTGCTTTTTCATTTCCTGGGCATCAAGCAAATTTCGTCCGTCAATGAGAATTGGCGTGCGCGATTCCGATTTCATGAATGCCCAATCCAATTCGCGGAATTCCGGCCATTCGGTTGCAATGACAACCGCGTCGACATCTTTCGCGCCTTCGTGCGGATGGCGAACGTACGTAATCGTACCGTCAAACACCTGCTGCGCGCGCAGCAGCGCCAAGGGATCATACGCGCGGACGCGCGCGCCGTGCTTCTGCAACCGCTTGATGATATCAATGGCTGCCGACTCTCTAATGTCGTCTGTGTTTGCTTTGAACGCGAGCCCAAGCACCAGGATATCTTTGTCTTTGATATCTTTTAAATGGCGAATCAATTTCTCAACAACCAAATTGCGCTGCTGTTCATTCACTTCAATAACGGATTTGAGCAGTTTAAAATCATATCCTTCGTGGTTCGCAAACTGTTGCAGTGCGCGTACGTCTTTCGGAAAACAGCTGCCGCCGTACCCGATGCCAGCGCGGAGAAAATGCTTGCCGATTCTCGGATCCATGCCGATTGCTTCAGCCACCTTATCAACGTCAGCCCCCACTCGTTCACAGACATTTGCCACCTCGTTGATGAAAGAAATTTTTGTTGCCAAAAAAGCGTTTGCCGCGTACTTAATCATTTCAGCGGTTTCAAGATCAACAACCAATGTCGGCGTTTTAATATTCTCATACAGTGAAAGAACCGTTTCCGCCGCCTTGCGGTTGTTGCTGCCGACGACAATGCGGTCAGGATGCATCATGTCCGCGACTGCCTGCCCCTCACGCAAAAATTCTGGGTTTGAAACAACCGCGCAATCACCTTTGAACGACTCACGGATTATTTTTTGCACCAGTTTTCCGGTACCGACAGGAACTGTGCTCTTAGTAATCACAATTTGGTCGTTTTTCTTTTGCGCCGCAAACTCAGTGCCAAGTGTTTTTGCAACCGCTCGCACGGCGGACAAGTCAGCAGTGCCGTCTTCTTGCGGCGGCGTCCACACGCAAATAAAATGAATGTCCGCTTCACTGACAATCTGTTCGACGCTGGTCGTGAATGAAAGCCGTCCGTCCCCAGTATTTTTTTCAATCAGGCGATTCAACCCTGGTTCGTGAATCGGAACAATGCCGCGCTCAAGCCGACGGATTCGATCCTCGTCTATATCCATGACCGTCACCGTATGCCCAAGTTCAGCAAGCGATGCGCCAGTCACCAGACCGACGTACCCTGCACCAATTATTGATATATTCATATATACTGTTCTTCAAACCATTTCCATGTCCGCGCAAGCCCCTCGCGAATAAGCACAGAAGCATTCCAATCAAGCTCGCGCGCAATCAAATCATTCGCCAGAGAGCTTTTTAATACCTCCCCGTCCACTGATTTGAGGTGCTTTACTATACTATTTTTTCGCGAAATATGCAATAGATTCTCAACAATTTCATTAATTGAGGTCTCTTGAGATGTACCGACATTATACTCATAGTGCCCCTCTGGCGCGCGCATCGCGCGCAGGTTTGCTTCAACAATATCATCTACATACACAAAATCCCTCGTCTGTTCACCATCACCAAAAATGGTCAGATTGTCGCCGGTAAGTAATTTTTTGGAAAATATTGCTATCACTCCGCCTTCTCCCACTGTGCCCTGGCGCGGACCATACACATTCGCATAACGAAGCGCGACCGTTGAAAGCGGCGAACGACGAAGCATTTCCTCTCCTTTTAATTTTGCTGCTCCATAGGGAGAAGCAGGCGCGAGCGTCGCAGATTCAGAAATAGGCACAGCAACTCCCGGTGCGTAGACCGCGGCGCTCGACGAAAAAATAACCTGCCGCGCTCCTGAGGCTTCGCTTGCGGCAATGACAGATTGAGTCCCCCCAATATTCACCGCATCCCCTAGCTCTGGATTATCAAAACTTTTTCGCAAATCAATCATAGCGGCGCAATGAAAAACGGTCTCAGGTTTGAAATCAAAAAATAACTCGCGCACCGCAGACACATCCACAATATCAATCTCTTCAACACGCACGGATGGGTTAAGAAAATCCCTGTTTCCAGTACTAAAATTATCGAGGACCATCACCTGATGCCCCTCGTCTACCAACCGGTCAACTAAATGCGCGCCGATAAATCCAGCGCCACCTGTTACTGCTATGCGCATATGCAATTTTAGTTATTGTCGTTGCCCTCATCCATCACCCAAAGCCCTTGGTGCTCATAACGAGAACGCGCCGATTCAATATACTGGATGGTTTCTTTCAAACCATTCTCGAACGTCACGACCGGATACCACGAAAGCCGTTCTTTTGCTTTGGTAATGTCCGGAAGCGCCTCAACGTGAAGGCCTTCGGGCACGCGCTCGTATGACACTTTTGATTTTGAACCGGTCATGTCAACTATTTTCTTTGCTATGTCGCTCAAATTCTGCTCATCAGGATTACCAATATTAATCGGTCCGAATTCTTGTGGGTTCTTATTAAGCTTAAAAAGTCCATCGACAATATCCTTCACAAAACAGTACCCGCGCGACGAATCTTCATCTCCATAGATAACAATTTCTTTATTATCGAGCGCGTTGCCGATGAAATCAGGCACCATGCGCCCCTCGTTCATTTTCATGCGCGGGCCGTACGTCGCGAACACGCGAGCGATGGAGACTTTAACGCCAAGCTGATCATGATAAATCGAACAGAGCGTTTCAGCAAAACGCTTGCTTTCGTTGTATGAAGCTCGATCCCCGACCGGATTGATATATCCCCAGTAATCTTCTGAAAAGTTCTTGCGCTCAGGAAGCGGATCTCCGTAAATAGCGCCTGTTGAAACATGAATCATCCGCGCTTCGTACTCGCGAGCCAGCTCAAGAATGTTTCGCACGCCGATAGAGTTCGTCAGCGCGGTGTCCACTTGGAATTTTTTCGGATCCTTGTAGGTGGTCGGCGTCGCGCAGTTATAAATCTCCTGCACGCCCTCAACGCCTATTTGAAATTTGGTCAACTCGGGATACGCGCCCAAATCAATCGGCTCAACAATATCGTGCTTAATAAATTCAAAATTCTCGAGCTGCAGAAACGCATCAATATTAATTTCGTATCCGCTTGAAAAATTATCAATACAAATAACATTCGCGTCGCCTTGCTTCAAAAGCTCTTCGCACACATGCGAACCGATAAATCCGGCGCCGCCGGTCACAACCACATTACGTTTATCAAAAACTCCTTTTACTTTTTCCATAGGTTTTTTACCTTCCAATAAATATACCTCCTTGATAACTATCGCCAAACGGCATATATACCGCATCTTGCACTATCTCTGACCCATATGTGCTGAACGTCCTAACTTCCGCGACTCGTCCCGGACCGCTTCCCACGACAATCTCGAGGGAATTATCCGCATCAAGCTGTGCGACTCCGACGGTCGCGCCACCACGGAATGTGTTCTCAAATGCGAAGAATTGACGTTCGACGTTTCCCTCAGCGTTGAACACGCGCACCTGTGGTCCACCGCCCACGCCGGCTGCGGTAATCACTTCAATCTGACCGTCCCCGTCGATGTCTCCAGTTGCGACGTTTACGCCGCCGCGAAAAAAGGACGGATACGCAAGCCATGATTGTTCTTTATTGCCTACTGTATCAAAAATCTGCACAAGCGGCAAAGACCCACCGCCAGTTCCGGTGATAATTTCAACCTCTCCGTCATCATCAATATCAAGCGCAGCGACGGTCACACCACCGTCAAGATCTTTAGCGGTGACGGTAAAACTTCCTTTTTTCTCTCCAGTCCTGCTGTAGATGTTGATATCTGAAGAAAGTCCGGCGCCGGCTGAAGTAATAATTTCGTCTGTGCCGTCCGCATCAATATCCGCGGTTGCCACATGGACGCCGCCGCGAAATGAGGAATCATACGCAAAAAATTGACTGATAACAGTTCCATCCTGCTCAAAAACACGCACCTGCGGTCCGCCGCCCGGACCGGCGCCAGTCACTACTTCCTGGATGCCGTCACCATCAACATCTCCATACACCGCTTCTGCTCCGCCGCGGAAAAAATCTGGATATGCCGCCCAGCGTGATTGCTCAACGCCCGCAGCATCAGTCCGGACAATCTCTACCGTCTGTCCGATTCCGGACGAATAGAGCATTCCATGCAGACCAAGCGTCACGCGCCCGACCTGGGAACGTGTTCCAATTCCGGTTCCGGCAGTGGTAGACGCACGTTCAAGGGCCGCGCGCGCATCAAGCAGTCCCGCGCCCAACTGACCCGCATACATCGGGTTAGCAGCATCAATGTTGACCCCTGTCTGAGTAATAATAGAAAGCACCTGATCTTGTGTCAGTTTTTTATTGACGGATTTCAGAAGACCCGCAACTCCGCTCACAATCGGCGTTGAAAACGAAGTCCCGCGCCAACCGCCCCGATACTCTGATTCAAAATCAACCCCGTATCGCGGGTCAATCGCCTGCGGGCCAGCAACGCCGTTTCCCGGAGCATTAATGTCAATACAGCGTGTTCCAAAATTAGAAAAACTTGATTTGGTGTTGTCGCTATCAATTGAACCGACGCCGATGATTCGATTCAGATTAGTTCCGTCTTCGCACACCGGATACAGCGGGCGCAGATCAAGGTCGGCAACGACGTGGTTACTCCCCTCGCCGTCGTTCCCAACAGCCGCAACCAGAATAACGCCCGCGTCATATGCGCGGTCAATAGCCGCATCGAGAACATCGTCCGTTGCGGCACCCACAAAACTCATATTGATGATGTCAGCGCCGTTTTCTATCGCGTAATCAATTGCGCGCGCAATGTCATCCGTGGTTCCCTGCCCATTCGCGTCAAGCGCGCGCAACGGCATAATCTTACACTTCCAGCAGACGCCAACGAGTCCCTCGCTGTTATTTGTCACAGACGCGGCAATACCCGCAACTACAGTGCCATGATTCACTCCGCCAAAACTGTAGCTGTCTCCAAATTTTGGGTGCGGATCAGAAGTATTCCCAATAAAATCCCAGCCTGAAAAATCATCAACAAAACCGTTGTGGTCATCATCAATGCCGTTGAGCGGCGTCTCACCTCGATTAAAATAAATATTTGCGAGTATATCGGGGTGATCCATATCAACCCCGGAATCAATCACCGCAATCACCACATCTTCACTACCAACCGAAAGCTCCCACGCCTCAGGAACGCGGATCTGCTCAAGGTACGTGCGCTGTCGGTCGTAGAAATCATCATTCGGAATAGGCACCGCTGCTGACGCCGACTGCGCGACCCCATTCGCGAATACTAAAAAAAGTATGAATATGTTTTTTGTTTTCATGGGTGTTCCGAATTATTCAGCGCCTTCCAGCTCCTTGCGCAGACGTTCAACTTCCTGCTTGGCAAGCGTCGGATCTGGACTGCGGTCCGCTACCTCCTGCCAGTAGATCCACGCGTCTCGCGTTTGTCCGCGATCCTCAAGGAAGCGGGCATAACTTTTCATAATATCTATGTCGCTGGTTACCTCGATTGCTTTTTTATAGAGAAGATCCAGCTCGTCAAATCGTCCTTGAAAATGTGCCAAAAACAAATTAATCAGCTTGTGGTAGCCCATTTCTTCAAGCGGTTTGCGCAGTATGCCCTCCCGGAACATGCGCTCAGCATCGTCGTATTTTCCCATGTCTTCGTACACGCTTCCGAGATTCAGATAAAACAGATAAAAATTTTCATTCTGTTTAATACCGTCACGATACGCCTTCGCGGCTTTTGAGAGATTGCCAAGTGTTTTTTCAACGATACCAAGCTCTAGATAATTATCAAGATTCCCAGGATCGTTTTTAATATCATTCAACAACTGCTTACTCCGATCAAGCAATTCAGCCCGTTCTTCAGGTGACAGCGCAACGTCAATAACGACATTCCGATGTAAGTAACCCCACGCGCCACCCGCAATCGCGAGCAAAAAAATCAAGCTGATAATAACACTGATAACTGTTCTTTGTTTATTCTTCTTAAAATAGTGCATAGTGGCTTTCTATAACTCTATAAAATTGGTTTGTTGTCCGCTCTCGACAAGATCAATAAATTCTTGCGCCTGCTCTTTGAGCGACGAATCGCGCTCAGACACTTCCCGCGCCGCCTCGATTGCTTCTTCTTTACGTCCCATCTGCGCGAGCAGCGCCGCAAGCTTTGCTTGCGCGGTACCGGTTCGTATGTCGTCAGCCACATGCCGATAAATAATCAGCAAGGTCTCATAATCTTTTTCTTCAAGCAGTACGCGCGCAACCGGGCTTACCTCTTGTTCCTGCGTAAATCGATGTCCGCGCTCAAGGGCGGCCAAAGCGGTTTCGATTGCGCGGCCCGTATCGCCAATCTCAATATACGCGAGCGAAGCGATCCAATATGTTGAAGGCGTGTTTTCGTTGAGGCGGATGGTTTCTTCAAGCAGCGCGATGGCATCCTCGTTCCTGTCCTGAATAAGATAGGTGTTTGCTAACGAGAAAAAAACCTGCTGGCGAGCCTTACCGAGTGACGCGGCTTCAAGCAAGGCGCCTTCGGCTTTTTTCAGCGCCGGACGAGCGAGTTCAGCGTCGGCATTGCTCAACAGTTCGCCGTAGACATTCATCATATTGCCGTATGAAAGCAACAGCCTGACGTCCTGCGGATTTTGATCAATCGCCTTTTCCATTTCGTTCGCCGCAAAATTAAAACTGTTTTGCACTTCGCCGACCGTCATCTTGTTTGAAAGCGCGTATTGGCTGATGTACTGAGCCAGTTTGATGGTCACTTCCCTCCGATCATATTCGGAAATTTCGAGCACGTCTCTGAACATACCAAGCCGCTGTGAAAAACTTGCTCGCGACGGGCGCAACGCGTTCAGAAATGCGATATTGTGCTTAATGGTTTTTATGTTATACGCGTACGTTATGGGAACAACAACCAAAAAAGTGCCGACTAGCGCAAACAACCAATATTGCGGACGAAGACGAGACCCGACTGCATGAGCAGCCTGGGACAATTTTTCTCCAAACGCGCCAAACAACTTTTCTGTTTCTTTCTCGGTCACTTCAAAATATCGAGACACGACGTACCCCATCAGAAGCGCCAAAAGAATATAGGTGCTCACCGAATCAAACACAAACAGATTCTGAATGAAGTAGGCGACAAAAAATGCAAAAATAATTAATGCTTCAAGACGGTATTCTCGCGCGGTTTTCCCGATTCTCCACAAAAGCAGAAACAATCCGACCCCGACGCCAAGATATGTCAAGATGCCGAAGATTCCCATAGTTGTGAATACTTCAAAAAACATGTTGTGTGCGCGATCCCACCACGTCTCTTGGCCAACTAGCGTATAGAAGCGCGGGTCGAAATATTTATTGAAAACAACGTCGAATTTCTGCGGTCCGACGCCGAGCCAAAAATGCTCCTGAATGCCATGAATAGCGCCGCGCCACGATATTAAACGAGTTTGCGTGGTTTCATCATCAAGCCTGATATCAAAAAAACGGCCGAATACCTCATTTTCACGGACAAAATCACTCTGCCGGAACACGAACAGCGTACCAATTAAAATAAAGAAAGTCGCAAACAGCGGTATGGTTATTTTTTTGAATTTCGCGTCCGCCACCCAGATGACGTACCCAAGAAAGAAAATACCAATCCCCGCAATCGTGCCAATGAATGCACCGCGAATGCCGGTAAATACTTCAGCAACAAGCAAAACAGCAAGCGCAATGCCGGCAATAATGCGCCACGGGACCGCGCGCGCCTTATCAACAATAATGTTGATGGCGAATGTTATGTTGAACAACAGATATGCCGCCAAAAAGCCGGGGTTGCCGAGCGTACCGGTAATACGCCCCACCCCGCTCTCATACACGCGGTTCGAGCCGGCTCGCTGCAAAAATCCGTACCACGCAACCAGCAGCGCAACCACAATAGAAGCCGAGAAAAGCTTTTGCCATTCTTTCTTTGTTTTAAATATGCTCGCGGCAATAAAAAATACAAGCCAGTAGTGCGCCCAACTGAATATGCCATCAGTACGCTCATAATTCCCCCACATGCTGAAGTTGAAATTAACGCCGGTTGCCGATGTTATAAGTACAATCACAATAAATGCTGCAACGAACAAACTCACTATGTTTTTTCGCGGTCGATACCGCGGAGCGATTATCGCGAGCGGCACATAGGCAATCAGCGCCGCTTCAGCCAGTATCCTGACATACACCACTTTGGTGAAAATAGCCGGGAAAAAAAACATAGCCGAAATCAAAAAAGGCGCAACCAGCATTGCGTACAGAGCCGTCTTGACAATGTAGAGTAATATTTTTTCTATTTGGTTTATGTGCATTCTTGTATTGTGCCTAAAAAATGGATATTTTGCAAATAAAATACAAATTGACAAAATGGCTAAAATTAGGTACATTTTTATCATTCTATGAGACAAAAAATAAGGCAACTAATTCTGCTTATCGGAGACGCCGCACTTTTGTACGCGGCGCTGTTTGCAGCGCTCAGCATCAGGCACCGCGAACTGATTGATATCCACACCTGGAACACCCATTGGGTCGCTTTTAGCTACATTTTTGCTGCATGGATTGTCATTTTTTACATAGCGGGCTTTTATACTTTGAGCAATATCCGCAATGATCTCAAATTTTACATTACCGCAACTAGAACGCTCGCCATCAACATCCTGCTCGCAATTTCATTTTTCTATATCTTTCCGAATCTCGAAATTGCTCCGAAAACCATTCTTGGATTGACCGGCATTATATACTTCATCTTTTTGATACTCTGGCGTCGAGTCGCCCATCGAACCATCTCTTCGCAAGGATTCAAACGAAAGGTATTAGTGCTCGGATATAACCCGATTGTGAAAGAGCTCTCAAAACTTCTCCACCAGAATCCGCAGCTCGGATACGAAATTGCCGCTGTGCTTTCTGACGACAAAAACAACCGCATCCCGGAAGTAAAACACTACAACTATGCACATGAACTCAATGACATAATGAGCCGGCACCGCATCACCACTATCATCATGGACGAAAACGTCCAGGAGTCGCCTATTCTGGTCAGGAGCCTATACGAAAAAATTAATTTAGGAATTGAGTACCTTTCACTCACGCAATTTTACGAAAACGTAACCAAAAAAATTCCAATTGAGGCAATCAACCATATCTGGTTTCTAGAAAATCTCGAAGAGTCTAACAAGCGCTTCTATGAAATCAATAAACGTCTTATTGATTTCGCGCTTGCGGTCATTGGCATTATTTTTTCCATCATACTGATGCCGATTCTGAGCGCATTGATTGTAGCAACCAGTGGACGTCCGGTATTCTTTACGCAAATACGTCTCGGCAAAAATGGCAAAGCATTCCGTGCTATTAAGCTGCGCACCATGATTCAGGACGCTGAAAAAAACGGTCCGCAGTGGGCGCAGGAAAATGATCCGCGCATTACGCCCGTCGGCGGATTCCTTCGCAAAACGCGCTTGGATGAGCTGCCGCAGTTATTGAACGTTTTGAGAGGCGAAATGACGTTCGTGGGGCCACGGCCCGAGCGTCCCGAATTTGTTACCAAGCTCGCGCGAATATCTCCATTCTACCGCGAACGGCTGCTCGTCCGCCCAGGGCTTACGGGCTGGGCGCAGGTCAACTTCCGGTATGGCGCGAACGAGGACGATGCCATGAAAAAACTGCAGTACGACCTCTACTACGTAAAAAACCGATCACTCATTCTTGATCTTGCTATTATTCTTCGAACGATCAAAACCGTTTTGAGCAGATCCGGCAGATAGTATGGCTACGAGAATACTTTTTTGTACAGGCGTTTTTCCGCCCCTGCTTGGCGGCCCTGCCACGGTCGTGAGCAGGCTCGCACATGAACTAACGGCTCAAGGATATCTCTGCACGGTCCTAACAAGCGGCCCCCGCCAGCGCTCCGCGCTCCCTTTTTCGGTTTCACGCGTTTCGTTGCGCATTCCCCAGCCGTTGCGCGGATTACTGATACTCTTAAAAACGTTGCGCGCGGCGCGAGCTGCTGACGTGATATACGCGTTTGACACGTATACGAGCGGATACGCAGCCGCACTCGCCGCTCAATTTTTTAAAAAACCCTTGGTGCTCAGATTTACCGGCGATGCCGCCTGGGAGCAAGCCTACACACTCAAAGAAACAAGCGATGATATTCTCGCGTATCAGTCACGCGCACCACGAACCAAAGCGCTTGCGCGGCGTCAGTTTATTTTGTCCCAAGCAGATCGCGTTGTCACTGACTGCGAATTTTTAACGACTGTGCTCGCGGCAATGCGCGTACCGCAGGAAAAAATACGCGTCATCAACAACGCGATTGATCCGCATGAACAAGCAGCGCCTGACTCAGACAAAATCGTGTGCATGGCGCGCCTCGTGAGCTGGAAAGGCATCGAAGCGGTCATCAACGCACTTCCGGCAGTACGCGCATCAGTACCCGATGCAACGCTCGTCATTGCCGGCACCGGTCCGGAAGAAGCGCACTTGCGCGATGTCGCTCAAAAAACAGCGTCAAAACACATAACGTTTACCGGTGCAATTCACGGAGTAGAAAAAGAAAACATGCTCCGAAGCGCGGGAGTATTTATTTTAAATACTTTTTATGAAGGCATGTCCAACGCGCTCCTTGAAGCAATGTCCTACGGTCTGCCAATCATCGCGACACCCGCGGGCGCGAACACCGAACTGATTCAAAACGAACACAGCGGAATTATAATTTCATATAACGATCAAGAAGCTATCGAACAATCGCTTATCGACCTGCTGAAAAACAAAGACCGCGCGCGCCAGTATGGCGCGTCCGCGCATGAAGCGTCAAAACGATATTCATGGGAGCGACTGGTGCAAAAAAATAAAAAAGTGATTGCTGAACTAGTATGAAAAAAATATGCTTCATCATTCCTGAAGGCGGCCGCGCACTAGCCTCGCACAGCGCGTACCTCGAAGGATTTATCCACGAAGTCGGGCAACATGCCGAGACGAAGGTCATTATTGAAAAAAATCTCGCTGTCCAATTTCCGCCAATTCGCTTTCTGCTTCTTTGCGCGCACAGCATGCACGCGCGTGTCGCAGGGTGCAAAACTTTTTATGTGCACTACTCTTATGGAGGCGTGTTTTCAGCGTGGATTATTACCTGGCTATTTGGTGGAAAAGTATTCTATTGGAGCTGCGGCAATATGTGGCTGTTCGGACCGCAGCGGATACTGCGGGTCATTTTAAAAATCATCAACACGCTCGTGACCGGCAATGAAACCATGAAACAGGCATACCATGAACACCTTGACATTCCGCTTGAAAAAATTGCGATCATGCCGAACTGGATTGAGTACGACCGGTTTGAAAATCTTTCGCAAAAACGCACCGCGCTTCGCTCAGAGCTTGGTATTGACTCGCATGCTCAAGTAGTTCTTTTTCTCCACAGGCTCGCCCCGCGCAAAGGATCGCGCTACCTGCCGGATATTGCACGTGCTATGAGAAAAAAAGCGCCCGATTCCCTGCTCCTCGTCGCGGGAGATGGTCCTGATGAGTCATGGCTCAAAAATGCACTTACGGGTATGGACCACGTACGTTTCTTAGGCGCTTGGCCGAACGACCGTGTACCTGAACTGATGGCTGCCAGTGATGTATACATTATGCCATCCGAAGAGGAAGGATTTCCACGCGTCATTATAGAAGCGCAAGCCGCAGAACTTCCGTATACCGGGTTCAACGCGGGCGGCACCCAAGAAATCAGTCCAACCATTGAACACCAGTACGTTTTTAATATAGGCGAAGTCGCGCCACTCAATGATGCGATCATCAAGCTTCTGGAGCTCGACCAATCAAAGCGCGCAACATTGAAGCAGGAGTTGAAACAGCATGTCGCACAGTACCGCCGTGAAGTGGTTGTCCAGCACTTTTTGGAAATTATCAGCGGACGTTCATGAACGAGCACAATGCAAAACTGCGTATTCTTTTTGTCGGTCGTGCAATCGGCACGTTTTACATTTTTGAAACTGTTTTTGAAACACTGCTGTCTCGCGGACATACTATTACCGCGCTTCGCGACCCGCAATGGGATAACGCGCATGACGCAAAAGCTGAAACCGTACAGGCGCTTCAAAATCAGCATGATACGTTTTCAATTGAATCGATTGTACAAAGCGCAGGACTCAGAAGAAAAATTCTGTTTCGCACGCGTGAAATCCGCAGCTTTCGACGCTATATTACGCAAAGCGGCCAGTCAGCATACTATACCGACAGGTACGCGCACTACCTGCCAAAAAGCATAAAACGCGTTTCTAAAAACAAAATAGCGCGTGCGCTCATCGCCTCTCCACTCACTGAAGTGGCGTGTGCCGCCATTGAAAAAATTATTCCGGCTGACTCGCACGTAATGAACCACATCAAGCAGCTGCGTCCTGATGTTATTATTGCCTCACCAGCCAATATGCGTTTTTCAGAAGAAATTGAGTACGTGAAGGCAGGGAAAAAACTCAATGTTAAAACAGTGGTGCCGGTGCTTTCGTGGGACAACCTGACCACTAAAGGACTGATTCAAATCAAACCTGATGTACTCATCGCCTGGAACAGCATCCACGCGCGCGAGGCGGCACAGTACCACCATATTCCTGAACCTTCGATTTCCATAACCGGCGCGCCTGTCTTTGACCGATGGTTCGAAAACAAAACTCCGTCTCTGGACGTGCATGAATTCCGCACAGCACACCGCCTTCCGCAAGACGCTCCCCTGCTCCTCTATCTTGGCTCGTCCGTACACATCGCACGGGATGAGGCGTGGCTCGTAAAACTGCTGCGTCATGCGCTTGATGCCAGTGAGGACAACGAGCTTCGCGCGACGCACATCATTGTTCGTCCGCATCCCGGCAACAGCACCCCGTTCGCACATCTAAACGTACCCGGTATCTCAGTTATTCCCAAACAAGGATCAGTCCCTGACAGCGCTGAAGCGCGCCAACTTTTCTTTGACACCGCATACCACGCGCGCGCGACAATCGGGATTAATACCAGCGGCATGATTGACGCAATCGTCCTACGCAAGCCGGGTTTAAGTTATGTGACGAGCCGCTACGCCGCCACGCAGCTTGAAGCGCAGCACTTTAATCTGCTAAAACAAAGTAATGCAATCAGCCTCGTCAGCACGCCCGAATCATTCATTGCCGCAATGAAAAAAATCCTCGCTGGCCAGGATGAACGGGCTTCTGAACGAAAAGCATTTATTACGTCATACATCCGTCCGTGCGGCATCGAGACGCCTGCCGGAGCAATAATCGCGGACACTATCGAAAATACCGTATGAACAAAACAGCACTCAACACCATGAAACAAGCCGCCGAGTCTTCTGGCGCGTATGCATCATATCTGGCTGCGCGGGATGCTATTTTTAGGATGCTTGAAAACGACACAGCCAACGCGCATCAGCCGAGCGAATATTGGAAAGAGGAGATTGAAGGGTTCGGCTATTTGTTTGACGCGTCTCCGCTTATTGTGAACACATTGCGGCACCACAGCTATCACATTACCGGATTGAGCTTTTATGATTACAAATCGCACCACCAGCACACCGCTGGCGCGTTTAAGCAAAAGCTTCAGTCGTTGCAGGAACTTGATGCCAGCAACCTGTTGGTCTCAGAACCGCGCGCGCTGGGAGGATTCGGATATGAGATTGACGGCAAGTTGTACAATATAGATACGCTGAAGTTTTATGAGTACATGGTCGGGCTTGATCGCGCCGGATTCCTTGCGCCGTTCAAAAAAAACGAGCAGCGCCAAGTAGCACTTGAAATCGGACCCGGATGGGGCGGGTTCGCGTACCAATTTAAAAAACTGTTTCCAAACACGACCTATGTCATGGTTGAGCTTCCTGAAACCATGATTTTCTGCGGCACATACCTTGCATCGCTCTTCCCGCAGGCAAAAATAGTGTTCCTTGATGGCACGGAAAAAGAAATCAGCCGCGAAACGCTACTGGATGCTGACTTCATTTTCATACCGAGCTACCAGTGGAGCTCGCTTGCGCCAATACGGTTCGATCTTGCCATGAACATGGTATCATTCCAGGAAATGACCAGCGAGCAAGTTGAGGAATACATTGCGAAGCTTGCAACAGACCAATGCACCCGCGTCTATAGCCTGAACCGCGACAAATCCCCACACAACACCGAACTGACCTCAGTGAGTGGTATTTTGAAAAAGTACTACACCATCGAGAAAATCACCGTGCATCCGACGCTGCAGTACATGCAGATGACGCAGCCCGTACGAAAAAAGACACCGGTACAGAAAATAAAATCTTTCATAAAGAAAGTACTCGCGCTCCCGATCCACATCCTACGCACCACAAGAGACACAAAAAATGAACTTGAATTTCCACAAAAAAAATACAGCCATATCAAAGGTACTCAGTAACGTCATTATATGAAAACAGTCATACTCTGCGGCGGCAAAGGCACGCGCATGAAAGAAGAAACCGAATTCAAGCCAAAACCGCTCGTCACCATCGGCGAGAAGCCAATCGTCTGGCATATTATGAAAACCTACGCTCACTACGGGTTCAATGATTTCGTGCTCGCGCTCGGGTATAAGGGAAACATGTTTAAAGATTATTTTCTGCACGAGCAAACCTACGCGCACGATTTCGTGCTCGACACACAGAAAAAAGAAATCGGCTTCCATGGAAAAACGCACGATGATTTTAAAATTACATTTGCGGACACCGGGCTCGAAAGCCTAACCGGAGAACGCCTCCTGAAGATACAAAAGTATATCGAGGACGACGAATTCATGGTAACCTATGGCGACGGCGTCGGTGACATAGATATCAACGCGCTTATCGCGTTTCACCATTCCCAAGAAACACTCGCGACCCTAACCGCCGTGCACCCGTATTCAAAATTCGGGCTCATTAATATTGACCCCGCAAGCAAGCGCGCAACCAGCTTTGTGCAGAAACCGCTCATGAAGGAATATGTCAGCAGTGGTTTCATGATATTCAATAAAAAAGTATTTGACTATCTCGACAACGGGCCAGTTGAAAACGCGTTCCCAAAACTGATCGAGCGCCGACAGCTCTCGGTCTACCGGCATGAGGGGTTTTGGAAATGCATGGATACCTACGCCGAGATGGAGGAAATGAACGCACTCTGGGAAACAAAACGGCCGTGGGCGGTTTGGGAACAAAAAAACGACACATGCGCGCTATCGTAACCGGCAACCAAGGATACATCGGGTCAGTGCTTACGGACGTACTCGCCGAGCATGGGCATGATGTCATCGGCATTGACAGCGGCGCGTTCCGCGACGTTTCTTTTGTTCCGAAAAAAAATGACGTACCCAATCAGATCTACAAAGATATCCGCGAGATTACCGCAGACGATCTCAAAGGCGCTGACGCGGTCATCCATCTTGCCGCGCTTTCCAATGATCCGCTCGGTGCGCTGAACCCGTCTGTTACATTCGACATCAACCACCGCGCCGCCGTTAGGCTTGCTGAACTCGCAAAACAAGCAGGGGTCGCGCGTTTTCTTTTTTCCTCATCGTGCAGCATGTACGGAGTTGCCGGAAACGCGCCGGTTACCGAAGACGCGTCTTTTGCGCCGCAGAGCGCCTACGCTGAAGCAAAAGTGCTCGCTGAACGGGATATAACAAAGCTCACAGACGAATCATTCGCTCCTATTTTCCTTCGAAACGCGACCGTGTTCGGCATTTCGCCGCGCATGCGCTTGGATCTAGTCGTGCAAAACCTCGCTGCATACGGATACCTCGACAACGTCATCACTATTTTAAGCGATGGACTCCCGTGGCGGCCGCTCGTACACGTGGAAGACGTCGCGCGCGCATTCTCGTTTCTACTCGAAGCGCCTCGGGAACGCGTGGCAGCACAAGCATTCAACGTCGGCAGAAACGACAATAACCTGCAGATTAAAACAATCGCCGAGATGGTACGCGAAATCATACCCCGTACTACCGTTTCTGTTAAAAACGAGCATCCGTCCGACAGCCGATCGTACCAGGTTGATTTTTCAAAACTGCACAACCTCGGCTTTGCACCGCAATGGACCGTGCCTGAAGGCATTGAGGATATATATAAAACATATCAGGCCATTAACTTCACCCGGGACCATTTTACCTCAGACGCATACATCACTCTCAGCCGGTACCAGACGCTCATGAAACAAGGTCGCATGGACGCTGATTTGCGAATACGCTAACATACATACTTATGCACTGCAGATCTTGCAACCACGACATTCAGCCGTTCTTCTCGCTCGGGGACATGCCTCCAGTAAACTCGTTCCTCTCGACTCAGCACATCGACAGTGAAAAAAAATTCGAACTTACGGTCGCATTTTGTCCGAGCTGCTTTTTGGTGCAGATTACTAAAACCGTGCCCCCGGAAGAACTGTTCAGAGACTACATCTACTTCTCATCAACATCAAAAACAATTCTTGAACACAATGAAAAAACGGCCACGTATCTCACCAATCGCCTTTTGCTTGACGCAGACAGTCTCGTGCTTGAAATAGCCTCAAACGACGGCGCGCTACTGCAGTATTTCAAAAAACGAGGGCCGCAGGTACTTGGTGTTGACCCGGCAGAAAACATTGCGCGCGTGGCGAACGAGCGCGGCATACCGACTATTCCTGAATTTTTCAATCTGGCTCAGGCTGAAAAACTGACAGCTGAAGGAAAACACGCAGACCTGATCTATGGCGCAAACGTGCTGGCGCACGTTCCTGAAATTGTCGACTTTGTCCGCGGCGTTGCAACTGTGCTGAAAAAAGAAGGCGCCGCAGTATTTGAATTCCCTTATCTCGCCGGCCTTTTCGAAAACAAATTTGATATTATCTACCACGAACATGTATTCTACTATTCCCTGATTGCATTACAGAATCTGTTTGCGCGCACGGGACTTTCAATCTATGACGTGGAAATGGTTCCCATGCAAGGCGGCTCGCTCCGCATTTTTGCGGCACACGAAGGCACACAGCAGATACGTGAACGCGTGCGGGAGCTCGAAACATCTGAACGAACACAAGGTTTTGATCGGTTTGAAACCTACAAACAAATGGCAATAAATGTAGAGAAACTCAAAAAAGAGCTACGAGCACTCCTCACAAAGCTCAAAGCCGACGGAAAGCGCGTCGGTGTGTACAGCGCTCCCGCAAAAGGCGTTATCTTAATGAACTACTTTGGCATCAACGGCAATCTGATTGATTTTGTGGTTGATAAATCAGAAGCAAAGCAAGGATTGCACATGCCCGGCGTACACCTGCTTGTGCATCCGCTTTCAAAAATCTACGAGCAGCACACAGACTACTTGATCATCCTCTGCTGGAACATCTGGGAAGAAGTTGTTGCTATGGATGAACTGAAACAATTCAAAACAGATGGCGGAAAATTCATTGTTCCAATTCCGCAATTACGAATTGTATAAAAAAACACCGAGAAAGCGGGACGCCGTCTCGGTGAAATACTTGGGGATATTATTGATCCCGCTGGTTGAGGTACTCGAGCGCTTTGGCGGCTGACACAAGGTCGCCTTGCGCATAATATCGCTCCATACGTTCGAGCTCATAGCCGACGAGTGCGGAGCGCGAATCATGAGCGTTCCCTGTGAGTGCACCACTGACTCGGTCCATCCAACGGGTGCACCCGGCACGCAGTAAACACGCAACGCCGGGTACTCACGCACGGTGGCGGTGATGACTTCCACGAACGCGCGAACCAAATGGAACGGCGCTGCAGTCACTGCAACTGCAGGATAGGACATCCTGCGTGCGAGCCGGACCAGGCCGATTGCTTCAGTGTGCGTGTGGGGCTGTGCGCCGTCAGGAATTCGCACGGGAATCACGTTATTCACGTTTTCCCATGAGAATTGTTTCCGCACTTCAGAAAACCCGGGATACCCTGGCGCGTCTTCGAGGTCCATTGCTCCGACCGTGCCGACCATACCCTGTGAAACCTGTTGAGAAGCAGCTCGTATCGGAGACCAAATATTGTCGCTGGTTTCCGAAAACACATACAGTAGACCCACAAACAGACGTGGGCGCACGTTGGACATCGGCAATGAATCCGAGAACGTGCGAGCGCTCAATTCAAGCGCTTCGTTGACGCTGGCAAAAACCGACATGCAGTACCTCCTTTTAATATCTGCTCATTGGATAAGGAACACACAAAACAGCATATAATGTCATATTTTTTTTATACTGTCAACTATAAAAATATGCCATGCTGCGTTATAATCCACGTATGCAAATAAAGAAAACAGCCATTTTGGGAGTCTATGCGCTCGTATTAGAGCCGATTGAAGATGAGCGCGGGTATTTTATGAGAACCTTCGGTAGAGAAGCGCTGCTTGAGCACGGTATTGATTTTGAAATCGTGCAAGCAAATCAATCGCTGACCAAGCAAAAAGGTTCAATCCGTGGCATGCATTTCCAACAAGAGCCAAAGCAAGAGGATAAACTGGTGCAGTGCGTAAACGGCGCCATCTACGACGTAGCACTTGATCTCAGGCCAGACTCCCCTACCTACCGGCAATGGCACGGCGAAGAACTGTCAGACAAAAACCACACCATGCTTCTGGTGCCAAAAGGGTGCGCGCATGGTTTCCAGACGCTCACTGATAACTGTTTGATGCAGTACTACATCTCCGAATCGTACGCTCCGGACCTTTCTTCAGGGGTTCGCTGGGACGATCCCGCATTCAACATCACGTGGCCGCTTGGGGCGACCGTACTCTCAGAAAAAGATCAGTCATGGCCATTACAATAATATGAAACTACTTTTAATCGGAAAAACAGGACAGCTTGGATCAGCAATCGTGGAGCATGCGCACGCGGCAGGCTTTGATGTGGTAGCTGTGGACAAGGATACGGTCGACATCACGAATGAGCAGTCAGTGAACGAATGCATCAGCAGTAACAAGCCGGACGTGGTCGTCAACACCGCAGCATTCCACGTGGTGCCTATGTGTGAAGAAAAACCAGATCTGGCGCTCGCGGTAAACGCTGTTGCCGTAGGCAACCTTGCCAAACAGTGTAAAGAGCATAGTGCCTTATTTTTAACCTATAGTACTGACTACGTCTTCAGCGGAAATGTGCATATGCCGTACACCGAGGACGCGAATCCGCAACCGCTGCAGATGTACGGCATTTCAAAAGTCGCCGGAGAGTACGCGGCACGCGCCTACTATCCAGAAGGCACTATTATTATCCGCACCAACGGACTCTACGGCGGCGGAAAAACAGGCAGTCCTGAAAAAGGCGGAAACTTTGTGCTGAGCATTATCAAAAACGCCGAAGGAAAAGAAACCATTGAAGTCAGTTCCGACCAAACCATCAGCCCAACCTATGCGGGTGATCTCTGTGTCGCGACCCTCGCGCTGATTAACAAAAAACCGGAATCTGGCATCTATCACCTGGTGAATGAAGGCGCATGCACCTGGGCTGAATTTGCCGCCGAAATTTTAAAACAGTCAGGCTCAACCGCTCGTGTGACGCCTGTTGACCGGAGCAATGCACCAGGAATGAAACGCCCGCACTATTCCGCGCTCGCAAACACTAAAGCAAAAGCGCTCGGCATCACGCTTCCCGCCTGGAAAGAAGGGCTTGGGCAATACATGAACGAGCTTGGCTATGGAAAACACTAAACTGGTTAGTATTGGCTTGCCTATTTATAACGGCGGAGCGCAGCTTTCAAAAACGTTAGACCAGCTGCTCGGTCAGGCCTATCCGCACATTGAGCTCGTTATCTCTGATAATGCGTCAACGGACAATACTGAGGCGCTCTGCCGGGAGTATGCTGCGCGCGACAAACGAATTGTCTACGTTCGACAAAAAGAAAATCAAGGCTTGGTGAAAAATTTTTTTGAAGTCCTGCAACATGCCTCAGGCGATTTTTTTATGTGGGCGGCGAACGATGACATTCGCGATCCGCAATCGATTGAGCTCCTGCTTGCACAGCTCGAAACATATCCTGATTGTTCGGTCGCCATGTCGGGCATTAAACGCGTGTATGACGACGGTGCAATCAAAGACGAACTTGATTACCGCGCACAATGGCATACTGACCACCTAACAAGCGAAGAAACGTTCAAGCGCTTGATTAATGATGAACCTCTACACCTGTTCATCTATGGACTCTTTCGCACAAAGCAGCTTAAGCGCATTATGAAACGCCCGTGGCCCATGTGCATTTCAAACGACCGGGTGTTTATGTCTGAAATCGCGCTTACCGGCGGCTTTTGTACGATACCACAGATACTATTCACCAAAACCGCGAGTAGGAAAAAAATCTCGGAACGGTACAAACATGAAGCATGGGGGCAGGTCTGGCTCAACCCGAAAGCCCAGTCAATATACATTAAAACCATGCTGATGCACGCGCTCACCTCCCGCGCGGTTCCTTTTTCAAAAAAGCACATCATTCTCAAATATTGGATTCCGATCGCGTGGCGCAACAGGCGGCGTTTGCTGTTTGATATGCTTCCGATGCGGTTCATCAGGTTCGGGGTTGCGCTCAAAAAAGCAATACGCTGAAGCGTTTACAAAAACCTCAATTTTGGGTATTATTGCGCAATACTATGCCACAGAAGAAAAAAACAATTTTAGTCACGGGCTCGGCAGGCTTTATCGGTTTTCATGTTTCACGCGCGCTGCTCGAGCGAGGAGACACGGTTATTGGTATTGATAACTTCAATGATTATTATGATATTGGCCTCAAAGAAGACCGTAACAAAATCCTTGAGGCAGACAAACGCTACCGCGTGTATCACAGCGATATCAGCAACAAGGGACCGCTCGAAAAAATATTTAAACGCCACAAGATACATTCCATCTGCCACCTTGCAGCGCAGGCCGGCGTTCGCTACTCGCTCGAACATCCCGGTGAATATGTTAAAAACAATATTGAGGGCACGGTTAACATCTTTGAAGAAGCACGGACGCACAACATTCAGGATGTGGTGTACGCATCAAGCTCGTCAGTGTACGGCAACAGCCCGGTTCCTTGGTCTGAAAAGCAGGACGCGCTCGAACCGATTAACCCGTATGGCGCGTCAAAGCGCGCGACCGAACTGCTCGCCTATACCTACCACCACTTGTACAAGATTAACATGACGGGCCTGCGATTTTTTACGGTCTATGGACCATGGGGCAGACCGGACATGGCGTACTTCAAATTCGCCGATCTCATCCGCGCCAACAAAGCCATTGACGTTTACAACAAGGGAAACATGCGGCGCGATTTCACATATGTCGACGATATTGTCGCTGGCGTGCTCGCCGCAATCGACAAGCCGCGCGCGTACGAAATCTATAACCTCGGGAACTCAAAGAGTGAAAAACTCGGCACGCTCATTTCGCTCGTCGAACAAGGAATGGGTAAAAAAGCAAAAAAGCGCATGTTGCCGATGCAGCAGGGCGATTTCAAAGAAAATTTCGCGGACATCAAAAAAGCAAAGCGCGATCTTGGCTTCGCTCCAAAAACGCCGCTCAGAAAAGGAATGAGCGCATTTATGGGATGGTACCGAGATTACTACGGTACTTAAACACTATATGCCAAACCATAATGCGCAAAAAATACTTTTGTTTGCGCAATACCTTGCCTCGGCGCCGGATTCCTGCCCGGTGGCAGGACACTGGAAGAAAATTGTTGATCCGTTCTTACATGAAATAAAAGGCAGCGCTTTTGAAAACACCACAGTAGAGGAGCTGTTTGACACGTGGTCTTCGCTCAGCCAAGAGCCGCCGATTCGATTTGGCGTGCGGTCAAAAAAACTAAACTGGCGCAGGGAGAAACTCAAATTTTGGCTGCACAAAAACAAAATTATGCCCATGCCAAAAGCAGACGCTGAACTGTTCGCAGCGGTCCTTTTTTTAAAACGCCATGGTCTTTTTAACGAATATGAGCGCCTCAGAGCCAGAATCGGCTTTAACCACGCAATGCCGCTCGCGCGCCATGTCTACTATTTGAGCCTATTAAAAAAATATCTGAGCCAAGCGCGCATGCGCGGTACCGGCCTGAACATTCTTGAAATAGGAGCAGGATCAGGAGGGTTCGCGAGAATGTGCCACGAATATGGAATGATGAGCGAATATCATATTGTTGACCTTCCTCAAATTCTTTTAAGTAGCTCAATAACCATCACGCAGTCAGTCAAAGACGCGCGTCTCACGTTCCATCAAACAGAAAGCGAGGAGCAGCCAAGTTCTTTCCATTTTTACCCGAACCATAACCTGAAAGCGGTGCCACGCAATTATTTTGATATTGTGCTCAACTTCAACTCATTCATGGAAATGACCCAATCAGCGCGAAACGAGTATCTTACTGAGATACCATTCCTGCTCAAACGACCGGGGCTCTTTATGAACGTAAATAGGCGCCAAAAAGAAATGCTCCAAGAAGATGGAAGCATGTATGACAATAATCCGCTGCTCTACCCGTACCAAGGTTCAGGACATGTGCTTGAATGGGGCGTGGACCAGATGCAGGAAACAATAAAAACAAACTCAAAAAAGGGAATGTTCGTTCCATCCTCTGAATCCTTCGCGATCATTAGGGCGGAAGTGTTTCGCTGACCTACACGTGTCCCCTATCCTTGAGCAGTGAGTATAGGTGCTCCACCGCTTCTTCGACGCTGAGTTCGTGCGTGGGCAGCACCACTTCTGGAGCATCAGGGTCCTCGTACGGATCATCGATGCCCGTAAAGTTCTTGACCTCTCCGGCGCGCGCCTTCGCATACAAACCCTTTACGTCGCGCTGTTCGCAGACCTCGATCGGGCAGTGGACGTGCACTTCGACAAAATCACCTATCTCCAGCCGCGCCTGCTCGCGGTGTTTTTTGTATGGAGAAATAAAGGAAACTAAAGTAATCACGCCATTGCGCGCAAGCAGTTTCGCGACAAAGGTGACACGCTCAATGTTCTTGTCGCGATCTTCTTTTGAAAACCCTAAATCACGAGAAAGAGACTGGCGGACCACGTCGCCGTCGAGGCGCTCGACTTTTTTTCCTTCTTTGCGCAGACGATCCTCGAGCGCCATGGCAATAGTTGTTTTTCCGGCTCCTGAAAGCCCGGTAAGCCAAAGTACGATTCCTGATGGTTCTGATGTCATAGTCGTAGTATTAATCAACAAGAGGTTTTTCGTGCTGCGCAACGACTGCCGCAACCTCGGGGCGAACGATAAATTCAGGGAGTATATCTCGATTCGCGACCATCTCGCGCAATCGCGTGCCGCTGACTGAAAAATTCTGGTCTGCGTCGTGCTCGTGCCCGGTGCTGAATACGATGTCTCCGCACGCAGGACAGAAATGCGCATTGTCGAACTTAAGGATTTCAATACCGAGCTCACCCGGCGCGAACTGATCGAATATTTCCTGTGCGGCGAATGAATCATAATACGACCCCACCCCTGCGTGATCGCGTCCGATAATCATGTGCGTACAGCCGTGGTTCCGGCGGACAATGGCATGGTGTACAGCCTCGCGCGGACCAGCATAGCGCATCTCAAGCGGGAGCAGCGCAAGCATGGCGCGAGCCGCGTCGTGGTAGTGCTCAAACAGCGTCTCGTATGACTGAATAATCAAATCATCGTTAAAATCGCCGGCCTTCTTTTTGCCGACCACCGGATGCACCAAGAGCCCATCAACAACTTTGAGCGCTTCTTTCTGCAAAAACTCGTGCGAGCGGTGCGGAATATTCCGCGTCTGGAACGCGACCATCGTCTTCCAGCCTCTGCGTTCTTTTTCTGCCTTCACTTCCTCAGGAGTAAGATGATATTTATGCAACCGATAGTTAAAATCAGGATCAACCGTGAACTCTCCGCCCATGAAGATGTTCGGCGAATTTTTCAAATTAGCAACACCAGGATGCTCGACGTCTGTCGTCCCGAACACGCCCTGCGCAACTGCGTCTTTATTAAACTCATAAAATTCAGGATGAGCAACAGTGCCTAGAATCTGGCCGGCGTCATCAGCAAGCGTGATTTCTGACTCTCCTGCATACTGGTCACGCGTTGCCTCGTCAACAGAAAGCACCACCGGCAGGCTCCAAATCTGGCCATCAGAAAGCCGCATGTTTTCAACCACCGAAGTAAGATCATTTTCACGCAAAAAGCCGCGAAGCGGCGCGTACGCCCCGCTCGCAATATTGATTAAATCTCTTTTTATGCCGTCAGAAACGATGATTGGATTCATAGGTATCTTCCAAGAATAATGAATAGTGTAGCACGGAGCGCGGACTTGCTCAATGTTTTTGGAACAAGCCGTCAATGAGCTCTATAATGCGCTTTCCCGCGTTGCCGTCAGTTGCATGATAATAATCCAAAAGAGCCTGTTTCCGCGCGCCTGAGTGCTTCTCGGGCTTATCAATCGCCTCTTTGAGTTGATTGATAAGCTGTGAGGATGAATCAGAACGAAGAATAGCGGTGCGCTTAATGAGATCATCAAACACCGCAAGCTGGTAATGTTTACTTGTCGGACCATCCGACCGGTTACCGTCAAACGCAATCCATGTCGAGGGCGTGTCAAAAATCATTGCTTCCATGTTGAATGTCGAAGCTATGCTCGTGACTGCGTCCGCGTGATAAAGTAAATTGGCGACATGATCGCGCGAAGACGCAAGATCAGCCATCTCCCAAACAATTTCATTTAACAAAGTACCGTAGCGAGATACATCATGGCCCGGGTCAAAACGGACAAAGAGCTGGGTATTCAGAAGTTCACCGGATGCAATTGCATCTAAAATGCTTTTAATAACCAGTTCGTTCGAAGGATACATCTTGCTAATTTTTGCAGCGTACACCACTAATTTTTTTCGAGGGTCGAGTGCAAGCTTTTCAAAAAAAGCAGCTCTTTCGGACGGCTGGAATTCCCTAAACAAATAATCATACCGAAGCGCGCCCGTCACCGCGAGCGAAGACTCCGGAACATGATGAAATGCCACCATCTGTTTTTTAACGGGTTCACCAAACAACGCCCACGAGGTCACCGGACGCGGTTCGCTGAAATACCGCAGCTGCGGCGCATCAATATTACTGTCGACATTACATGAAACAATGCCACGCGCGCTACATTCAACCAGAAAAGATTTTTCCTCGCCCGCAGTTGCCACAAACACCGCATCAGGCGCATAACGGTCAAACAGCGTCCGCGCGACAGACGCTTTGGTACAGAAGCGCTCAATGCGGTTCCATAGTGCGTGCGACCGACGAATCGAGCGAGGCAGCACGCCGAGTGCGGCTGCGCGAATCAGTGATTTAATTTTCCAAACCGTTCCCTGCGCTTGACCAAATCCCTTGGTAATGCCCGCATGCACCTCACGCGCAAATTGAATTGCGGGGTGCACGCTGGCAAACGCCTGTTCGCGCCAGTATGCGGCAGTATGCGCAAGGCGGTTTGGCGCGACCATCGTCTCAAACACCACTGATGCCCCGCCGAACTCCTTCACGAATGCAGGGTCTGACGAGAACGGAGATACAATAACGAGCCGATCCTCCCTCTCCTTAAGCATGCGAAAAAGATCGGTCCGCAAAATAAAATTCACTCTCGCAGGATTGCGGATAATAAAAAAGTAGGTCCGCATATTATTTGAAATAAGTCCGCATCCAATTTTCTAAGTGTATCCACTGCCAGATATGGAACGAGTTCGGATTTTTACGCACGCGGCAATATCGACTGTACTCCGCGAGTACTTTTTTCTGGTCCAAAAATTCATACGCGTAAAACTTTTTTGCAGAAAGCGTCGACTGAATCCATGGACGCAGTTCTCGCTTGAACCATTCCCGCTGTGGACTCGGCACCGCGCGCTTTGGCGCGCGATTCACAATTTTCGGCAAAAGCTCACGGACCGCCTCGCGGACAAAGTAACGCTGCTGGCCGTGGTGAATTTTCTGCGTCATCGGCAGGGACAATCCAAACTCCATGAGCCGATGATCAACAAACGGAACGCGCTGTTCTACCCCGTGCGCCATTGCCGCGCGATCCGCGCTGTGCAGAATCCGCGGCAGTTTTGTGTGTACAATATCCCGATACTGCATATTCTGCAGCGCATTATCAAACGGCTCCGGAAATGAAGGGCGCGGCTTTTTTGCGGCGCGCACAAAAGAGGTATTGAGTACCTCAGTATTCACAAAACTGGTACCGTCGGCAGATGTTCCTCCTTGCAGGTATGAAGCCAGCGCACGCACCAGAAACTCTTTCGCTTCAGTTTCAGAATACTGATGCAGTACGCCGTATGCGTGCAGTTCATCAAGCGCTTTTTTGGTGCCATGCACGCGAATAAGATCAAGAAAAAACGCGCCCATGTAGTATTCATACCCCGCGCCAACCTCGTCCCCACCCTGACCGCCGAGCACCACCAGTATGTTATTTTCTCTGCATGCCTGCCCGAGGAGATGAAGACCAAACGTCGGCAGCCCGGGAAACGGCTCATCCTGATGCCAGACCACTTCATCCATGAGCCGGGACATGTCTTCAGGATAAAAATAGAAAAATTCATTCTCCCAATTCAGCTTGTCTGAAAGCGATTTCATAAACGGCAATTCACGATCTTTGAACTTGCCGTACGCAAATGAAAATAGTCTAAAATTTTTCTGTCCCCGCACCGCATCATCAACCAAAGCCGTGATCAAAGAGGAGTCAAGCCCGCCTGAAAGCTGAATACCGACCGGTACGTCGCTGCGAAGTTGAAACTTGACTGAACTCTTGATAAGTTTCATGAAACGCTCGTGGACTTCTTTCTCAGACAAATCAGACAAGTCGCGAACCGACTCCGCGAGATCCCAGTAACGCTCAATGGAAATTTTTCCGTTCTTATAGGTCAATGTGCAACCCGCAGGCAACTGATGAATGTTTTCAAAAAAGGTTTCGTCAGTATGTTGGAACAAGCCGTGTCCGAGGTAGTCATACCAAATTTTCTTATTTGGTTTTGTTCTGACGCCAGCCGCGAGTAAAGCTTTTATTTCAGAACCGAAATAAAACACGCCGTTCTGGAACGCGTAATAGAACGGCTTCACGCCTAAGTGGTCGCGCGCGCAGAAAAGCTCTTTTTTTGCATTATCCCAAAGCGCAAACGCAAAAATGCCATTGCATTTTTTAACGCACTCTTTTCCCCATTCGTCATACGCGGCAAGTAAAACCTCCGTATCGCTTCTGCTTTTAAAATTCTTCCGTTTCAACGACCGTTTAATTTCAAGATAGTTGTATACTTCGCCATTGTACACAATAGTTGCACTGCCTTTTGCATTCCGCATGGGCTGATGGCCCGCCTCAGACGTATCCAAAATACTGAGCCGACGATGCCCGAGCGCGGCCGAACCAGTAAGATATGATCCCCCATCATCAGGACCACGGTGCACCACAGACCGCATCATTGACTGCAGTTTTTTCTCTTGGGGCTTTTCCCCTTTTTTTTCAATTATGCCGACAATTCCGCACATAGTAGTTTAAAAAGTGGTTCTTTTTGCAAGCCGTTTCTTGCTATTTCGATACACTCCCGGTAAAAATCCGGGTAACATGAACGAACTCCAAACATGCCGATAATTCCAATGAATCAATTTTAACAGTTTAGCACGAAAGAGGAATTTTTGAAGCATTGAAGGTTCAGGAACATGCTCATCAAATGCATATCCAAATCGAATCATGTATGATTTTAAATATGATTGAATCATGCCAATTTCTTCAAGGGTAAGCCGATCGCCATAAACACCGACCGAACTGGTTGAGATGCCGCGATGCTGGGTATTATGCATCGAATTGCCGCTCCACGCGCTTCCGTGGATACTTGGCTCGATAAGTGTTTTGTTATACGTAATGCCCATATATTCAGCAAGCGAACGCATAATTGTCTCGGGATCGCGTACCAGATTCTCATACACAACCATGCGGGCAGCATTCTTTTTCTCAAGACGCAATACGCATTCGACTGAAACAGCCCAACGAAGGCACAATGATTCAATAGATATTGACTCACCCTTTTTTCCGCGATGCTTTTTATACGATGCAAAATTATCACGCGGATCGCGCACCACCTGAAGCAGTAGCCCACCAGGAAACCATTTTCTTATCAGATGCGCATACAATTCGTTGCCTGGCGTCTTCTCAACCCATCGTGTACGATTCGGCGTTTTTTCCGCACGAGCAAACGCGACCACAAGTTCCAAGAGTGCTTCCTTGTCACTAATTGTATCAGTGACGCGCGTTTTTATTTCACGTGCGAATGTTTCAAAATCAAAATGCCCGTGGTGCCGTACTCCCCACCCCTCATTCTCAACGGTTTCTTCTTTCAGATTCGCAAGGTATGTGTGCTCTAAAAGCGCTGTCGCGCGGTTGTGAGACGGCATGACTCTGCTGAAAAAAAACGACTCTTCGGGAATGACTAAAAGTTCCGGATGACTATCTAAAAGCGAAAGCAAAAGAGACGTGCCTGATTTTGGAAATCCGCCGATAAATGTCGCGCCATGCTCGTACTGTCGTGAGTCGTCCTGCATATGGATTAAGATAACCCAACCTCAGCGAGAATCCGTGACGCAACCCGGTCTCCCGCGTGCCCATCCTGTATCGTGCATTGATCTTTAACAATGCGCGCCCGACCGGCACGGTCGAGACTCCGATCATCCAGATACGCATTAATTGCACCTATGAGCTCCTCACGGCTTTTGACAAGCGGAGTACCCCCGGTCGCAAGCACATGCCGAAAATGCTGGACCGTGTATATCCGACTCAGGCTGTGCGAACTGTTCCGTTCCGTATGGCCGTCAAAAGACACGTTAATGACCGGGCAATCCATAGCAGCCGAATCAATGGTCATAGTTGAGGCATAATTCAACATCACGGACGCATAGGTTAAACAGTCAGCCATATAATGCATATCCTCCTTTGAAAACTCCCAGTCATTGAGCCCGTCCTGCTTGAAATGCTTGCCCGGCTGGTCGAATATGATGCGATCCGATGAAAAGATGTTTTCACCCTTCTTTTTGTGCGGCGCATAACGGAAAAGAATGTACACATCGCGCGGCAATGCTCCATTTTTAATTTCCGTATCAAGAATCTCCAAAAGTTCGCTCGTAATCGGCCGAAACGATCCGGTCGCGTCCGCGAACAAAATAAAACGCGCGTTCTCGGGCATGCCAAGCTTCCTTAAAAATTCCGCGCGCGGCAGGGTCGGCTCATAGCTCACATAGTAATCAAAGTGCGGCAGCCCGGTCACTTGGATATGGTCTTTTGGCGTTCCGATATACTTAACCGCCTCATCACGCACGCGTTCGTTGTGCACAATCAATTTCTCCGGCTTGATAAGACAGGTGCCTTTACTGGTCACGTTGTCCCAAGACCGCACCATGCATACGGTCGGAATACGGTGCCGCTTGGCGGCGTAAAAAAGAAACACATCAGGAATAGAATACACGTCCGGCACCACCACCAAGTCAATCTCTGTATGGTCAAACAATACATCGAACGAGGATGTATCAACAACGCGGGAAAATACGAACCGCGCGAAGCGGCGCGCGCTGCTCAATGCGCCAAAATACCACAGCAGTACCTCCGCGTAATACTTGAACGTCTTAGGCTTGCCTTCCCATCGCTGGTCGCGCCACCATTTTACGGTCGGCGTATAGAGCAGATTAAACGAAATGTTTTTGATGCGCTGAATGATTCGCGTTTCGTTTTTCTTTGGAATTGGCACCAGCGTCACGTTCGTCATATCAATAGTCTCGCGGTAATACGGAATTTTGTATTCCGGCACCACCAAGATAAGTTGAACGCCGGCCTCAGTCATTTTTTTGAAAATAGAAGTATACAAAAAATTACGCGCTTGCATGCCGTGCGTGAGTTGAATAAGAATTGTTTTTTGTTTCCCGGACTCCATGTGCTACAAGTTGCTCATGCGGTGAAAGTAGGATCCTGTGTCTTTTAGAAGCTCTTCTGGCGTACCCACTTCCCTGACCACTCCTCGCTCAATCACAATGAGGCGATCACAATCTTTAATGGTTGAAAGTCGGTGCGCAATCACGATAATGGTAATCTGGCCTCTCAAATCCTGAATCGCGCGGCGAATTGCATCCTCTGACTCATTATCAAGCGCGCTGGTCGCTTCATCAAGAATTAAAATAGACGGCTTGCGAACCAGTGCGCGGGCAAGCACCACGCGCTGCCGTTGTCCAACAGAAAGATGCAGTCCGCGGTCGCCGACCGAGGTTTCAAGCTTATCAGGAAGCGTCTGGATAAAATCATAGATATTCGCCGTCTTGCATGCTTCTTCAATTTCCTGGTCAGTGATAGTCTTGTCAAAAAACCGAATGTTATTGACGATGGTGTCGTTCTTCAAAAAGATATCTTGGGATACGTACGCAATATTCTTGCGCCACTGGTGCAACGAAATTTCAGATACATCAACACCATCCAAGGTAATGGTCCCCTCTTTCGGAGTAAACAAACGGAGCAGCATATCCGCGATAGTGGTTTTTCCGACACCGGAGGGGCCAATGATACCAACCATGCCAGCATGCGGAACAGACAGCGACAAGTTTGAAAATACGGCGTCGTTTTTATTTTCGTACGTAAAGCTTATATTATTGAGCGAAAGCTCCTTTTCGAACACAAACGGCTTGGTGCCCTGATCAACCTCACGATGCTTGGTCACCGCGTCGCGGAACGCGAGCACATGGTGCGCATTCGGAATGCGCTCACTCATCACCTGCATAGCCCCTTGGACTTTGTCCACGTAAATGAAGATACGTTGGATCATATAGGTCACCGCAATGAACGTCGGCAAATCAAATCCCGGCTTCAAAAACGAAACCGAAAATACCACTGCGATAAAAATAACGCTTATCGGCTGAATGGTGACGTTCGTCGCGGTCTTCACCAAAGTCTGCTTGATGTGAATAATGCGCAACCGTTCAAAAAGCCGCGTCACACTTTCCATGGCCGGCTTCTCGACGGCTGATGATTTGAACGTCTTGAGACCGATGATGCCTTCGTTAATCTGGTGCGAGATGTCTTTGTTGTACTGCGTCTGCTGTTTTGAATAAAACTTAATGCGCGACAAGAGCGGCTTGAACACGATAATCATGATGAACCCTGCGCCCAACGCGAACCCGGTCAAACTTCGGGAGAGCGTCAGCGCGACAATCACGTACATAATAAGGCTCGTGAGATGCAGAATGGTAGTCGTCACCACCGTGAGAAGCCGGACGCTTGCCCCCACATCGACCATAAGCACATTCTCCACATATCCAATCCGCTGACGAAGCAGATACGGCCAATCAGCGCGCAAAGACTGCTCATACAAATCAGACCGCGTCTTAAACTCATAGTCAGCCACAATCCGCGTTCTAATATATTCAAAAACGTATTCAATAATTGCTTTTGACACGAACAATCCAATCATCAGCGTGAGCAGCGTGCGCAAACGGAACTCGAGATGCAGGAAACTAAACACGCCGAGAATCGCCCGAGAGAAAATTCCTCCTTCTGCTATTCCTTGCTCAGTAATATGCGCAAACAAAGGCACCAGCGTTGAAACGCCGATACCTTCAAGCAGTCCGCTAATAAACCCCAGGGAAACCAGGAGTAAAATCTGGTACCGATACTGCCCATAGAGTCGATAGGCTGACTTGAGGAGTGAAATTATTTTTCCCATGAATCTGTACTAAACGGGTAATGCAAACAGTATACCATAACAATTTTCTTCGTAAAAGTCAATATATTACGCATTTTTAATCACTTGGTATATTCGACTGGTCACGCGTCCATCAACCGGACCGGTCACCTGCCGGCGCAATGCTTCGCGGTCATCATGTCCGCGCGATGGGTCATGAACGGCCTCAGTGAGATACATGCGCAAATCAGCAAAACTGTCAGCCTTTTTCATGCCCGGACTGTTGAGCAAATCGCGGAAGTGCTCGCGCATTTCAAACCGCTTCACCGAACGGTGGAATGGGCGGACTTTGTTGCCGTCGAACGACGGCGTAATCACCGGCCGGTCAAGCCCGAGCGCTTCAAGCCCCGCGGTGCTGTACACCGCAATCACCGCGCTCGCGTGCCGAATCATATTCACGAAGCGCGCGCTCTTTTCGACATCGCCCCAAAACTTCCCCATGTAAAAAAAGACATTGCCGCGGTCTTTGAATCCTTCGAACTTCTGCTGATCAAAATCAATATCCTTCCCTCTCCCCCCGGGATACGGACGGATAACGAGATGCGTCTCTTTTGGCAGCACTCCTTCACTAATCCACGCAAGAATGGTTTCAATAATATCAGGCTCATCCGGGCAGTACATGCTTCCTGAAATATACACAATGTACGGCACGCCGTCCGGAAACCCGAGCGCGCCCGTTACCTCGCCGCGTGATGATATGAAATGCTCATCAACAATAAAATCAAAGTACGGGTACCCCACGATTTTAACATCACGCTCCTCATACGCCTGCAGCTTGACGGCAAACTCTCTCAACTGGTTGCTCTGCACGAGCAACGTATCGACATGAAGCGGCAGATAGTACTTATCTAAATGATCCCAGCTCGCGACCATGCCGATTGTCCGGCAATTGAAGCGCCGGGCAGCTTCCAAAACGCGCATATCAAACGGATCAAACAGATTCGGCACAAACACCACATCAGGATTATACTGCTTGAATACATAATCAAACGGCGATTTGCTCACCGAAGCGCAATAGAGCATCGGCGCGACGGCGCGCTTAAACGCGTTCGAAGCGCCGAACGTGCGCGAGATAAACAGTTTTAAAAAAGCGAGCGACCGGCGCGCGGCACCCGGCGCGTCGTTTGGGCGCATGCCGACCGTGGCAAGCGTTTTAGTGGTGCCGGTATACACAAGATAGGAATAAAAAAAACTGATTGCCTTGGCAATCATCCCCTGCTGGCGTCCAATACCGTCCACAATCTCTATAGTAATGCCCTTGCGAGCCGCATCGTCAATAAATACTGCAATCCGTTCCTTGTCCTGCGGACGCGCGACAATAACTACCTTCAATGATTCATCCGCGGCAATATCTTTCTGAAGGCGGTCAAATAGAGAATGTGGAAAGAAAAAAAAGTTGCGAATAACCTCCATGGAGGATGACGCAAGCAGAATAGTCATATTACAAAAGCTCGATAATGGTTTGCTCAATGTGCGCTGCGTCTAAGCCATGATGCGCGAGCACCTCATCGTTCTTTCCACATGCGGGAATAGTATCAAGTCCGAGGGAAATAACGCGAGGTTGTACGCCGGCGCGCAGGAGCGCGGTTGCAAGCAAATAATTCTGTCCGTACGTTTTGTAATGGTCATCAAGGGTGATTACCGCGCGATACGGTTTTAATGTCTCCGCGAGCCACGCATCATCAACTACATTCAGCCACGGCATGTTGATGACCGCAACTGAAATATTTCGTTCTTTAAGCTTCTGAGATGCTTTATAGGCCTCTGAAAGCATAGTCGGCCCATACGCGACAATAGCCGCGTCCGTGCCGTGCGCCAGCACGGTCCCTTTTCCACGCTCAAGCGAATAATCCTCCGGGAGCGAGTATCCAAGTTCAGACGGAATTGAAACCAGCCTGATGTACGTGCTCTTATCATTTTCTTCCACAGCCCAACCCAGCGCAGCGCGCGTCTCCTGCTCGTTTGCCGGCTGGATCAACGTCAAGCCGGGAACGGATCCAAGCGCCGAAATACCGCGCACCGACTGGTGCGAATGACCCGGCCCGCCGGGCAGAATGCCCGCGAGAGAGCCAACATAGATAATTTTCGTATGTTCGGTAGCGTTATTGTATATCTGCTCATTCGGACGGGTTGAAAGAAAACATTCAAATGAGTGCACCACTGGAAGTTTTCCCTCGAGCGCAAGTCCGCCGGCAAACGAAACCATGTCCTGCTCCGCAATGCCACACTCCGCGTACCGGTCGGGAAATTTCTTTTTAAACGCGACCAATCCCGTATCCAGCACCAAATCAGCGTCCATGGCAATAACCTCCTGATGTTTTTCCGCAATCTTCACGAGCTCGTCTCCGTATGCATCAACCAATTTCTCGGGCGAGGCCAGGGTGTTCTTTTCCGGACGCGCACCATGCTCGTACCGCACGGGCTGCACACCCGCTTTTTCGCACAGTGCGCTGAGCGCTTCCGACAGCTCAGCATACGCCGCATCATAATCTTCTTCTGACGGCGCGCCGCTGTGATATTTGTACAAATCATCGGTCGGTGGCTTTTCCATAAACGAAACGCCCTTCCCTTTCAGGGTGTCGGCGATAATAACCTGCGGACGGTCAGTGATTGCAGCCGCTTCTGCAAGCGAATTTTTGAAAGATTCGACATCATGCCCGTCAGTGCGGAATACCGCCCAACCAAACGAACGAAATTTCGCCTCCAAGTCGCCGAGGTCGCTCACCTTTTCAACGAGCGTGTCTGACTGCAATTTGTTATGGTCAACAATGACCGTTATCTCCGCATACTGCTGGTTCGCGGTCGGCTGCAGTGATTCCCAGAGTTGGCCTTCCTGCAGTTCGCCGTCGCCCGTCAGCACAAAAAACCGCGCTTTCGCGCCAGTGAGCCGGCGTGCTTGTGCCATGCCGCGCGCCTTGGCAACGCCCATGCCGAGCGAACCGGTGTTGGTCGGAATATTCGGTGTACCAACATCAGGATGCCCCGGCAGTCCATTCAAACGGCGGAGCTGGTGCAGTAAATCAAAATCTAATTTTTCTAGACCAATAAGCGCGGCGTAGAGACCTGGAGCGTCATGTCCTTTTGAAGAAAAATAGACGTCTCCGCCCGGCTCGTTCGGCTGGCGCATCTCCACGCTCCAGAGCCACGTTACCACATCCATTGCGCTGAAGCTCGAACCAATATGCCCGGAGCCGGCATTAGTGATCATGTACAAGGTGTTGATTTTAAACAACACGGAAAGCAGGTTGCTCAACACAACTGGATCATGCACGGACTGCCTGATACGCTGAATTTCCGAAAGCGGAATGTAATGGATCTGCTGCATGTGCTTTATTTTTTTGTGCCGGTCTGTGCATTCTGCACGCCGCCTGAATAATCAATATAGACGGTCTGCCACTCCGTAAACACATCAATGCTTCCCGCGCCCGGCTCGCGGTGGCCATTGCCGGAAAGCTTAACGCCGCCGAACGGAAGGTGTACCTCGCTGCCGAATGTCGGCGCATTGATGTAGCAGACGCCGGTTGCAACCATGTCCGGTACGCGCGAGGCAAGCGACACGTTTTCAGTAAACACAGAAGCAATCAATCCATATTTTGAATCATTCACTTTTTGAATTCCCTCCTCAAACGATGCGCATTTCGCGACCGCGAGAACGGGTCCAAACAGTTCTTCCTGCCAGAGCGCTGAACCAGACGGCACGTCCGTGAATATGGTCGGCGCAATGTAGTATCCTTCGTCGAACACTCCACCGGAGAGCGCTTCCCCGCCGAGCGCGCACGTGATGTTGTCCTGTTTTGCCTGTGCAATGCCTTTGAGAATGTTCTGATGTTGTGATTCATTAATGACCGGAATGACGTCAACACCTTCCTGGTCAGCAGGTCCCACGACGAGTGACTTGGCCTTCTCGAGAAGTAGTTCCATAAACTGATCATACACAGCCTCGTGCACAATCACCCGACTGGTTGACGAACATCGTTGACCCGCGAGCGAAAACGCTCCCGAAACCACGGCGCTTGCCGCGTTGGCAATATCCGCGTCTTCGTGCACCAGCACCGCATTCTTTCCACCGAGCTCAAGAGACACCGTCGCCAAGCGCTTTGCGCCTAGTTCAGCGAGTGATAATCCGACCTCGGTGGATCCGGTGAAAGAAATAAGATTAACCGCAGGGTGCGCGGCGAGCGGCGTACCGACCTCGCTCCCGAATCCGTGCACCATGTTGCATACACCTTTCGGAAGTCCTGCGGCATCGAGTATTTCAGCCAGAAGCTGCGCGGTGTGGGGCGTGTCTTTTGACGGTTTCAACACAACGGTATTGCCCGCAATGAGCGCAGGAAAGACTTTCCAGGCAATCGCGGCCATGGGCGCGTTCCAAGGAGTAATGAGCGCGCACACGCCGACCGGCACTCTGCGCGCGATTGCGGATCGGTTTTCAAGTTCAGAAGTGGTTACTTGCCCGAACAACCGACGTCCTTCGCCCGCCATGTAGCGGCAGAGATCAATGCCAGATTGCGCGTCTCCAAACGCGGAGCCATGCGGCTTTGCCATCTCAGCGACAATCACGCGCGCAATTTCTTCCTGCCGCGCTTCCATAATTTCTGCGATGCGGAACAAGAGCTTGCCGCGCTTTGGTGCGCTCATCGCGCGCCAGGCAGGATACGCCTCCTGGGCGGCAGCAACCGCCGCGTCGACGTCCGAAGCGCCGGAACGCGGAAAACGGCCCAACACTTCATCAGTATGGGACGGGTTTCTGTTTTCAAAAAATTCACCGCTTTCAGCGGGAACAAAATTACCGTTCACGTAATTGAGGAATTCTTTGGTCATAGGTATTACCAGGCGGTCCAACCGCCGTCGATGACCAACGTCGAGCCGGTCATGTACGAAGACGCATCAGACGCCAAAAAAATAATTGCACCATTATACTCGTCGACATTCGCCATCCGGCGCATGGGCACGCGCTTCGCGTACTCTTTCAAAAATCGCTCATCTTGATTATCGAACACGCCGCCCGGCGCAAGCGTATTCACACGCACGCCCTTGTCGCCCCAGTAGGTGGCAAGATAGCGAGTCAGATTCAAAATTGCCGATTTGCTTGCGCTGTATGAAATCGGCTTCACGAACGGCGCGCCGTCTTCCTTTTTATACTCATACATATCTTGATTCGGCGATACTAACCCGTACATTGAGGAAATGTTGATGATGCTGCCTTTTTTGTTCTGTGCCATGCGTCCGCCAATTACCTGGCAACAGAGGAACGTGCCGGTACCATTCACCTGCCACACCGCGTTCCATGATTCCAATGAATAGTTTTCGAACGACTCATTCTCATCTCCGGCGCCATGTCCCGGTGGCGAATCAAGTCCCGCGTTGTTCACGAGCACATCGGGCACGCCCCATTCTTTCTCTATCTCAGCGGTCGCGTCTTCAATAGACTGCTTGTTGGTAATATCAACTTTGTAATACCGGACGTTTTCCAATCCTTCGAGCGAAGCAGAAAGTTTTTCAGCAACATCAAACACCGCCACTCGCGCTCCGGCTTCGGCGCAGGCTTTCACGTACGCGCTGCCAAGCTTGCCATTGCCTCCGGTGATAACAATGACCTTGCCGGTGATGTCGAATACTGCCGCTCCACTCATCATATGATTACCAATCAAGCGCTTCGAGCGGCACAATCATATCAGCCTCAAGCGCCTGCTTCGCGGTTTTACCCACGAGGCTCGCAAGCTGGTACGGCGGCAGTCCGGTGCCCGGATTTTTGATGGTCAGCATATCTTCGGTAATGACCGCTCCTTCAGGAATTGCCACTGCGGTGGTTACGCTCTTGCCGTGCTTTTCACGCACGCGGCGCTCTTCCTCAAACAGCTCCTTGCGGAACCGGCCGAGCGCGGTTTCAACACGACGGATTTCAGACACCATGTGGCTGAACTCGTACGTATCAAGACTGACGGTCGCGTGATCAGGACCCGGCAAAGACTTGTCGAGGGTTACGTGCCGCTCAACAACCGTCGCGCCGGCTCCCACCGCAATCAACGTCGGCAGGATATCCTGCTCGTGTCCGGAGTAGCCGACCGGAATCGGATAGTACTTGCGCTTCAAAAATTCAATGTTGCGGAGGTGCATGTCTTCATACGGCGTCGGGTACACAGACACGCAGTGCTTGATGATGAGCTGCTTGTTGTGCGCGAGGATTGTTTCAATAGCCTGATCGACCTCTTCTTCAGTCGCCATGCCCACCGAAAGAAAAATCGGCTTGCCCTGACGCGCGACATAATCCAAAAGCGGCGTGTTTGTCACGTCAAAAGAAGCAATCTTATACATAGTCACGCCAACATCCTCAAGAAAATCGACGCTCGGAATGTCAAACGGAGTGGAAAAAAACGTAATCCCGATTTCATCGGCATATTTTTTGAGAGTCGCATATTCGTCCTTGCCGAACTCGAGCTTCTGTCGGTACTCGCCATACGTTTTACCAAACGGAGAATCTTTCGGCTGGTCCATCATTTCTTTAGTCAGCAAATGAGGCAAAGACCGCTTCTGCAATTTAACCGCGTCAGCTCCCGCCTTTTTCATCTCGGCAATCAGTTGTTTTGCCATCTCTACGTCGCCATTGTGGTTCGCGCCAATCTCGGCGATGATATATGTCGGCTCCCCTTCGCCAACCATTCGTCCGTTTACATCAACTTTGTTTGTAAGCTTTGCCTCCCGCAGCACATCCGCAATATTTGACATATTGTGTAAAATTTATTATTGCTAAACTATCCTCCTGATACCGTTTGTGAGGTTATTAGGGGTAATTGACTGAATACAAAGAATATATGCATTCTAGCAAGCAAAATGGTAAAATTCAAGCAACTTTAGACCTCTTTTCCTATGACAGAAGAAACACAGCAAACTAGACCAAAAATGGAGCAAAACCGCAATAAACCGCGAGTGCTTGGTGTAATTGGCGCGCGATCCGGCTCAAAAAGCATCCCTGATAAAAATATCAAGCCATTGCGCGGAAAGCCGCTCATGGCCTGGATTATAGAGGCGGCGCAGAACGCTTCTCTGGTTGATCGAGTGGTAGTATCCACTGATTCTGAAAAATATGCGGCAGTTGGACGCGAATACGGAGCTGAAACTCCGTTTCTCCGCCCTGCTGAACTCTCAACCGATGATCAGCCCGATCTCACCTACCTGCAACACGCCGTAACATGGTATGAAGAACAAGAAGGATGGAAACCGGACATTATTCTTCGCCTGCCGCCAACGTCGCCATTGTGCTCGAGTGAATCCATTGACGCCTGCATCCAGCTGCTGATTGATGACGCAACCGCGACATCGTCTCGAACCATTACTCCCGCGCCGAAACATCCGTACAAGCTATGGACCGTTGCGGGCGACGAGCTCAAACCGTTCATCCCCAAAGAAATGACCGGACTGAGCGAGCCGTCTAACGCGCCGCGCCAGAGTTTTCCGCCGGCATATGCGCACGTTGACGTTATTGCGGTGCGATACGACACTTTGATGCATGATAATTTGCTCACCGGTACGCGAGTACGCCACCGCGAAATTCCAAAACTCGACGCCGTTGATATTGATACTGAGCTCGACTTTCTGATTGCGGAACTCTTGCTCAAGAAAAAGCTGGAAACAGCATAACCATGCCATGCAATAAAAAAGCGAAGCGCCTGCTGCTCCCGTTCTACTACCGCGCGAAGAAAATCGCATTCATCCCCTATCGGATGCTGTTTTGGGTGCGCGCAAAAACATCAATCACCAAACGCTTGGATTACGCGCCGAGCCGCATCTCGCTGGTCGTTGAATCACACCGCGAGCTCCATACACGCCTCCACTCTGCCGCAAAAGAGCCGGAAACCGTCGCCTGGATTGAACAGACGTTTTCTTCAGGAGATGTTTTGTACGATATCGGCGCGAATATCGGCGCCTACTCGCTCATTACAGGCGCGGCGCACAACGGAACAGTCAAAGTGTACGCGTTCGAACCCGGGTTTCAAAATTTCAATAACCTCTGTCGGAACATTATCAACAACAAGCAAACCGAGCACATTGTTCCCGTGCAGATCGCGTTTTCAGATAAAACAGAGATGCACAATTTCAATTATTATGATTTCAAAAGCGGGAGCGCGCTCCATACGCTTCACCCGGAACATAACGTAAAAAAACGCACACCAATCTGGAAACAACCCATGCTCTGCTACGCGCTGGATGATTTTATCGCAACCTTTGGCGTGCCGCACCCTTCACACTTGAAAATTGACGTAGACGGAAGCGAAGCTGAAATCATTTCCGGCGCGCGCGAAACCATACGCAACAGGCAATTAAAAAGCCTGCTCATTGAAAGCACTGAGCAGGTCATGCGTCATATTGTTCCTATTCTGAACGCGAGCGGTTTCACGGAACAAAGCCGGCATAACCGCGGCGGCGAGACATACAACTATATCTTCACGCGCTCGCGTTAGCGTTTGAGCGCATCAGCAAGCAGGGACGCCATAGCGCGCGCATTATTTGCATCGGCAACGTTTGAAATTTTTTGGTACTTGTCTTCCGCATATCCGCGCGCCGACACTTGGTCAACACATGCCATAAACCGCATGACTGCTTTTTGGTCGGGAGTATATCCGCCTTTTATTTTTTCAAACGCGTCCGCGCATGATTCATCAGAACCAACGCGCAGAATCTCCGGACAGTCCATATACCACGGGTATCCGAACACCAGCGCGGGTACGCCTCTGAGCGTCGCCTCCCAGCCCGCGGTGCCGGTCACGGTCGCAATCGCCCGAGCGCGCGCAATCATCTGGTGCGTTGATGTGTCGGCCGGAATCAACACCACGCCCGGAATTGAGGCAAGCTCCGCGTAGTATCCCTTCCAACGCCCTTGGAACGCGTGCGTGGAATACGCGCCCCACTGCGTCGGGTGCTCTTTGACGTAGATAACCCAGCCTTCCGGAAGAGATGATGAAAGCGTGCGCACCATCTTAATCTGGTCAACGAACGCGCCTCCCTGCGGACTGGTGTTTTTTTCCGGCTGGTAGTGCAATGGCGCGTACACGTAATGCTTTTCTAAATCAGGCTTCTGCTGTAAAACCTCATACTCTTTTTGGTACGCGCGCGTCAAACGCGTCCACCGCCAAATAGCCAGCTTGAGCGCGATGCCGGTGGGTGCGTCCGCTGACAAGGACGTCAAACGCGACTGCGATGAGAACGTGTTTTTGAAATACTGAACAACTTTTTTAAAAAACGTGCCGCGAACAATGCTTCGGGCAACGCTGTTCGCGCGCGGTATTGGAATAAACCGGTGCATCCTGCTCTTTCCCACGTCCCGCATATAGAACGGATCCGTACCGCCGTGCGCGCGCTGCGCGTCGTAATACGCGCGCATATCGTCCGGCATCGCCGTGTCCTCGCCGCGTCTTACGCACTCCCGCACTGCGCGCGATCCCTCTCCGATGGTTTCAAACAAAAGCACGCGGTCGTTCACGCGCGCGGTTTCATACATCAACGTCCGTATGCCCCGCTCACGACAAACCAGATACAGCACATAGTCATACACCATGTGCGGCATCACCGAAAACACCACCGCGTCGGGGCGATACTCATCAAGCACCGACACCCAGTGGCAAATATATCTTTCAAACAATTCTTTTTTTTGTTCCTCGCTCACGTTGCCGTAATCCATGCGTCGCATCATGGTATGTACTTCTTCGTAATGCGGCGTGAGCGCTTTAATCACATCGTCCGCGGCGCTGTCATGCCGTGCGCGCAATCCCGCGATTGCGTCAAACGTGTCATAACACTCAAGCGTTGGCAATGCTTTTTTAAAATCAGTAAATCCCTGCGCGCGCGTATCTGCGGTGCAATACGAAATATGAAAGCCGCGGCTATTTAGTTCGCGGGCAATCGCGTGCAGTGCCTGACTCGACCATTCAATCAAAAACAGATTCATAGTACTTCAGTTATACAATAAAATCGCTCAAAATGCCAAATATATGCGTCCGAACAGCAGGTTGCGAAAAAACACAAAAATCAGTATTTTCGTATTGCGACATTTGGTTGCCGCAGGTATACTACATCTGTTGTTTTAGCGATTTTTATGAGTGTTATCAGAATTATTCCAAAACTGGACATAAAAGGTCCGAATGTCATAAAAGGCATCCAGCTTGAAGGCATCCGCCCGGTCGGCGACCCCAAAAAACTGGCCGAACAGTACGCCGCTGACGGTGCGGACGAACTGATTTTTATGGACGCGGTCGCGAGCCTGTATGAGCGCGATTTTGATTTCAAGCAGCTGGCAGCAGTGTGCGAGTCTCTTTTTATTCCGGTCACCGCGGGTGGCGGCATCCGCACGCTCAAAGACATTAACCACGCGCTCAGGGCGGGCGCGGACAAAGTGGCAATCAATACCTACGCGCTCAAACGTCCCGCATTTCTCAAAGAAGCAAGCCGTGAGTTCGGGTCGCAGTGCGTGGTACTTTCTATTGAAGCGAAGCAGCAGCCGTGCAACAACTGGGAAGCCTATACCGACTGCGGACGAGAGCACAGCGGAAAAGACGTCGTCGACTGGGCGCGCGAAGCTATTGATCTCGGTGTCGGCGAAATCCTCATTACCTCAGTTGATCGCGACGGCATGAGAAGCGGATATGACCATGAACTCATCAAAGCAATCACCGCGTTCGCGCCCGTACCCGTCATTGCGCACGGCGGCGCAGGCTCGATTGAGGACACAAGCACCGCGGTGCTCGAATGCCAGCCGGACGCACTAGCGCTCGCTTCTCTTCTTCACTACAACGAAACCACAATTCCGCAGATTAAGCAGCACCTCCAGCAATCAGGCATTAACGTACGCGCCGTATGAAGACGCGGAAAAAAATAGCCATTGTCGACTACGGCGTCGGCAACTTATACAACGCCGAGCGCGCGTTCGCGCGGTATAGCGACAACGCGGTTATTACCGAACGCGCGCCCGACATTGCGAACGCTGACGCGGTCGTACTGCCGGGCGTGGGTTCATTCGAATCCGGCATGCGCGGTCTCGAGGAACGCGATCTAATCGACCCGGTGAAAAAAGCCGCACAGAGCGGCAAGCCTTTTTTCTGCATCTGCCTCGGCGCGCAGCTGACCCTTGAGCGCGGCAACGAATTTGGCAGCCACGAGGGACTGGGATTGATTAAAGGAACCGTGGACAAATTCCCGGACCTCGGCCGCGGCGTCAAAATTCCCCACATCGGCTGGAATCATATGTATCCCGCCTCCCCGAACGGCTGGGACAGCACTCTATTCAAAACACTCCCCGAAAAACCAGACATGTACTTTGTCCACTCCTACAATCTCAACCCGAGCGACAAACAGGATATCCTGAGCCTCACGACCTACGGCTGGTACGAGTTCTGCTCCGCCATGAAACACCAGAATATCTACGCGACTCAGTTTCATCCGGAACGCAGCGGTCCGGTCGGACTGTCGCTCATTGAATCATTTGTTGTGAATCTATAACTATGGAACCGCTTGAAGTAAAATACGGCCTGCCGCGCGAAGTCGCCTTTTGTACAAAGTGCGTCATCTCGAATCAGCGCCCAAGCTCCACGGTCGAGTTTAAAAATAATCGCGCGACTGACGACCACAAAGAAACCATCGTATTCGGCGACGATGGCGTCTGTGACGCGTGCAGGTTCGCGGAGTATAAGGAAACGAACATAGACTGGGACGAACGGCGCACAGATCTGATGAAACTCTGCGACCGGTACCGCAAAACTGACGGCTCATACGACTGTCTGGTGCCGGGATCCGGCGGAAAAGACAGCGCCTACACCGCGCACATGCTCAAGCATGCATTCGGCATGAATCCCCTAACCGTCACCTGGGCACCGCACCTCTATACGGACATCGGCTGGAAAAACATGACCGCGTGGTCGCACGAAGGCGGGTTTGATAATGTTCTCTTTACGCCGAACGGACATGTTCACCGCTTAGTCACGCGCATGGCGTTCGAAAATCTGGTGCACCCGTTCCAGCCGTTCATCATCGGACAGAAGCTCATCGCTCCGAAATTCGCGCTGATGTACAACATCCCGCTCATCTTCTACGGAGAGAACCAGGCAGAGTATGGCAACAACATCAAAGACAACGACTCCCCGACCATGCGCGAAGAATTTTTTGCGTATGACGCGGATGTTGACTCGCTCTTCCTTGGCGGCGTGTCCGCGCGCGAACTGATTGAAAAGCACAATATCCCTCGAGGCGAACTCAATCCCTACCTGCCCGCGCCATCCGAAAAAATAAAACAGCTCGGCGTGCAGGTACACTACCTCGGCTACTACCTGAAGTGGGATCCGCAGGAGTGCTTCTACTACGCGGTCAAACACACGGGCTTCACCCCGAACTACGAACGCACCGAGGGCAGCTGGTCAAAATACTCAAGCATCGACGACCGCATAGACCCGTTCCACTACTACACGACGCTCATCAAATTCGGGCTCGGGCGCGCGACCTACGACGCGTCGCAGGAAATCAGAAACCATAAAATCACGCGTGAAGAAGGCGTCGCTCTGGTGCGCCGGTTTGACGCGGAATTTCCGAAAAAATATTTTAAAGAATTTCTTGAGTACACAGGCATCACGGAAGAGCGCTTCTGGGATGTCATTGACGTAGCGCGCTCGCCGCATCTCTGGACCAAAGAGAGCGGCAAATGGAAACTGCGAACACAAGCTCACTAACACACATACACCTATGGCATACAAAAAACCAAAATACGAAACACTCGCCTTTATCCCCGTCCGCGAAGGATCAAAACGCATCCCCAAGAAGAATCTGCGAAAATTCTGCGGCAAGACGCTGCTCGCCTACCCGATTGAAGACGCAATCGAAAGTCCGCACATCACGCGCATTATCGTCTCAACCGAATCAGAAAAGCTCGCGAAGCATGCCCGCGCGTTCGGCGCGCAAGTGCCGTTCCTCCGTCCGAAAAAATTCGCGAGCGATACCAGCGACGTCAAACATTCTCTGCGCTACACGCTTGAAAAACTAAAAAAAGACGAAGGCTACGTGCCTGATCGCGTCGTTATTCTGCAGACCACTTCTCCCCTGCGCGTCCCGCAGGATATTGAAGACTGCATCAAGCTGATGGACAAAACAAACGCCACGACCGTGCTCACCATCGCGCCAACCCATCCGAAACTCTACCGGCTCGACGCGCACAACAATATCAAGCTGATAAACGGCACCGAGCAGAAAACAAGCCGTACGCAGGCCTGGCCAAAAGCCTATCTGCTAAACGGCTGCGCCGTCTATGTGGTCGACACGCAGTCATTCCTCAAACAGGATCGCATCATCACCAAAAAGACCAAAGCAATCGTGATGCCCAAATGGCGCTCAGTTGATCTTGATGAGCCGGAAGATTGGGCAATCGCCGAATTACTCTGCACGCACCGGAACGCGCTGGATAAAAATATTAAATCACTCATATGAAGATTCTGAACACTTTTGGCGAGTTTTTCGCGCCGGAAGCAAAAGCAATGCTGGAAACGCTCGGCGATGTTTCGTATAAAGAAATGACGCACAGCGAACTGCTGAAAGTCGTGAGCCAGTACGATATTCTGGTGGTTGGTATTTTGCCTATGATTGACAAGGAAATCATGGACGCGGCCGCGAACCTGAAATACATCGTCATTCCCGCGAACACGCTCGAGAACATTGAAGTTGACTATGCCAAAGAAAAAGGAATCGAAGTCGTGAGCCTCTGGGGTGAAGAAGAAGTGCTCGCGAACATCACCGGCACCGCAGAACTCGCGTTCGGGCTCATGATCGACATCATGCGCAAAACGCCGTGGGCGTTCGACGACGTGAAGAGCTACCGCTGGCGCCGTGAATTTTTCCGCGGGAAAAATCTGTTTGGCAAAACGCTCGGCATCATCGGCATGGGACGCCTCGGCACTTGGATGGCAAAGTACGCGTCCGCGTTCGGCATGGATATTCTTTACTACAGCCCGCACACAGACTCAGTCGACGTGCCAAACTGCAGAAAAGTCGAGCTCGACGAACTACTCGCGGAGAGCGACGTAATCTCGCTGCACGCGCATTTAAACGAAGAAACCGAACAGATGCTCGGCGCGGAGCAGTTCAAAAAAATGAAGAACACCGCCTACCTGGTGAACACCGCGAGAGGAAAAATCTGCGACGAGGACGCGCTCCTCGAGGCCCTCACAAACGGCGACATCGCGGGCTATGCCGCGGACGTCTTGGCGGACGAGTTCCATTTTGACGACACCGGCCTGGCGCACCATCCGCTGATTGACTATGCAAAAGAGAATCAGAATGTAATCCTGGTCCCACACATCGGCGGCATGACCGTCGAGTCGCGCGAAACCACAGACGTCTTCGTCACCAAAAAACTCAAAGGAATGTTAGAAAAATAATCGTCAAAAGTTAGTTGGCATAAGAGGGCATGTCAAAAACGTACTATACCACGAATGAACAGCATTATGTCTTGTACACCGGCGTAACGAATAACATACAGCGCAGAATGTACGAACACATATCTGGTACTGGAGGTACATTTACAAAAAGATATACAATCAATAAACTTGTGTATATTGAGCAGCACCAAGACATCAACGAAGCAATAGCGCGGGAAAAACAAATAAAAGCAGGCTCCCGTGAAAGCAAGATAAAACTAATCAACTCGCTCAATCCAAGCTGGAAAAACTTACTATCAACCTACTAACTCTGTCATTGCTACCTACCCGCCTGCCGGCAGGCAGGTAGCGAGCAATCTGATCAGCACACAGTAGCAGACTGCTTCGGTCGCTATCGCTCCCTCGTAATGACAAGGATAAACTGAATTAAAATCTTGCGGATAGAGCACCTCTCCCCAACCCTCTCCCAAAGGGAGAGGGAGAAGATACAAAGTAATGACATGATGCATCTATGAAAACACCATCAATCAAAATAGGCTCGCGGACAGTGAGCGCGAACCACGCGCCGTTCGTCATCGCGGAAATCGGCATCAACCACGAAGGCAGTGTCGCCAAGGCGAAACGCATGATTCGCGACGCGAAAAAAGCAGGCGCTGAGTGCGTGAAGTTTCAGATTCACGTGGTCGAAGACGAGATGGTGCCTGTCGCGAAAAAAGTCGTTCCCGGGCACACCACGGAATCAATTTGGGATATTATGAAACGCTGCGCGTTCACCGAAAAGCAAGATCGCGAGCTCAAAGCCTACGCCGAGAAACTGGGGCTCATCTACCTCGCCACTCCGTTCTCCCGAGCAGGCGCGGACCGGCTCAACCGCATGAACGCCAAAGCCTATAAAATCGGCTCCGGCGAATGCAACAACTATCCTCTGATTGAACACATCGCGAAATTCAAAAAACCGGTCATTCTCTCGACCGGCATGAACGACATTCCCGCAGTCCGCGAGGCGGTCACCATTCTTGAACGCCACAAAACTCCCTATGCCCTGCTCCACTGCACCTCAATGTACCCGACGCCGTACGACAAAGTCCGCCTCGGAGCAATCACACAGCTGCAGAAAACATTCCCCAAAGCCGTGGTCGGCTTCTCGGACCACTCGCTCAAAAACTACGCCTGTTTTGGCGCGGTCGCCCTGGGCGCCGCAATCCTTGAAAAGCATTTCACCTCCGACAAAAAGTGGCCCGGCCCAGACATTGCGCTCTCCATTGACCCGCTTGAGCTCAAAGACCTGGTTGAAGGGAGCAAAGCAGTCCACGCATCGCTCGGCGGATCAAAAACAATCCTCAAAGAAGAGCAAGATATCATCAACTTCGCCTATGCCTGCGTCGTCACCACCGCGCCAATCAAGAAGGGCGAGAAATTCACCAAAGACAATCTCTGGGTAAAACGTCCCGGCACCGGCGAAATCAAAGCGGTTGACTACAAAAAAATCCTCGGCAAAA